>Ga0268261_10000825_pt1 | contig 20431 bp, 29 predicted proteins | sample TergutNc150P1_FD_190353 | JGI IMG/M metagenome (GOLD analysis project Ga0268261, IMG submission 190353) | Nasutitermes corniger P1 segment gut microbial community from laboratory colony in Florida, USA - Nc150 P1 (SPAdes) (version 2) | ecosystem: Host-associated > Arthropoda: Insects >...
CATGCCCATTTTCATCGACGATGGTGCCGATGCGTGTTCGATGCTAGTTACGGAGGGGTTAATCCCCGCCCAACAAAAGTATCACGCAAAAACCGCTTGACGGGCGATCTTTAGTGTTGCTCCCGTGAATTACATCCCGTCAGGCTATTTTTATTGGGGAGTTAAGGCGGGAAGTTTAAGGTTGTCCAGCACGGACGCGCTGTCCGGGGTGGCGTTGTCCGTGTATTTGGTGCGGATGCGGGTCTCGGACTCCTCGGCCAAGCGGTTAAAAACCGTGAGCATCTCTAGCCGCCGATCGGAATCTTCCGTGATGGAGCGCATCATCAAACGCGAAACGGCCATAATGGGGCCAGTTGCCACTGATTCGGGCGCGGGCGGAGCTTCCACCACTTGCATGCCTGCTTCCGTACGCAAATGCCGCCCTACGCGTTGGACATTGGCTAGGTTGGTCTCCATCGTCGCGCCTCCTCAACTGCGAAGATTGTGACTAGGTTCACCAATTTACGCCTTCTTGCATCCGATGCCGCGCTTTTCGGAGTAACAATTCCGTAACTAAATCTGTATGTTGCTTGCGCAGTAAACTACAATGATGTAACGCAACTAATTACACGCGTGTAATCCTGTCCGCGCTATGTGGCACAATGGGCGGCATGGGACAGCAGATAGCCGGGGTCAGTCGCGCGGCGTGGGAGCGCCTAATCGCCAAGTTGGATGCGCTATCCGGCGTGCATTCGCTGGTGGTAATGCGCGCTGGCACCGTGGTGGCTGAGGCGCATTGGGCGCCCTACTTGGCCGAGCAGCCGCAAATGCTATTCTCCGCCACCAAGACTTTCACTGCGTTTGCCATTGGGTGCCTAATTGCCGAGGGCAAATTGCAGTTGCACGATGCCGTAATTGATTTGTTGCCCGCTGCGGCCCCGGCTAAGCCCTCCCGCAAGTTACAAAATATGCAGGTCAAGCATCTGCTCACCATGACTACCGGGCATGAAACCGAGCCAAAACTGAAAACGGGAAATTGGGCCAAAAGCATTTTGAAGCATCCGGTCAAGCTGGAACCAGGCTCCAAGTTTTTGTATAACTCCATGGCCAGCCACTTGTTGTCCGTCATCGTGACTAAGTTGACCGGGCAAAAATTGATTGATTACCTGATCCCGCGTTTGTTTGAACCCCTCGGTATTGCGGTTGGCGGCGAGGGCGGTGCCACGTGGGAACAAGACCCGCAGGGCAACAACACCGGCGGCTGGGGCCTAGCGCTGCGCCCAATGGATTTAGCCAAGTTTGGCCAGTTGCTGTTGCAGCGCGGCACTTGGGAAGGGCGCCAGTTGGTGCCTGCCGAGTGGGTGGATGCGATGATGGCGCGGCAAGTTGACACTACCGCGTCACGGGGCGTGACGGATTGGACCGCTGGCGATTGGGCGCACGGTTATGGCTATCAAATGTGGCGCTGTTCGGTTGACGCCGCCCGCGCCGATGGGGCATTTGGGCAGTTCAGCGTGGTTTGGCCCCAGCATGGTGCCGTCATCACCATCACCGCTGGGGCGGACATGAATGGTGGCACTCAAGCCATTTTGTCCGCCATATGGGAATGTTTGGGTTCAGCATTTTCGGAGCTGCCAGCGGGGGCTTCGCCATCGGGCGCCTCTGATCAGGGCAAACTTGATTGGGCGGGCACGCTGCCCAGGCCCGATGGGGCGGCATCGTCGCCGATACTGGACTTGGTTGACTCTGCGCCGTTCCAAATCGAAGGCACTACTGGCACCGTAACCGTCAAGCGCAACGGGGATTTACTTGAGGTCGCGTATTCACACCCGCCTGCCATGACGCACGTTGCGGCGCACGGGGCTTGGCACCGGTTTAGCGGCGTTGGCCCGGAGGGCACGCGCGGCCCGGCGGCATCATCGTACGCCTGGACCACGCCCAATACGCTGGTATTGCAAACGTATGGCACGGCCACACCATTTGGTTGGACGCACACTTTAACGTTCGATGATGATGATGCCGCCTCGCTGACTGTGCGCGTAGACCAAAACGTCAGCTTTGGCCCCGGCACCATCCTGAACGCCACTGCTCGCCGAGTTTAGAATACGGCAGGATGGGGTTTCGAGTTTTGCTTTGCTCCATTTGCCATTAGGCGGGGACTTTATGCCTGCCGAGCTTTCTGAGGCTAAATTGTATTTGAAAGTTTTATCGGGTGAGGCCCCCGATGCGGTAAACATTAGTTTGGCTTCACGTAGCTGGGTGCCTAACTTATATGATGCAAGGTGAAGCTAAGGGTTTGGTTTCTCAGAATAACTTGATCACGGTCCCGGTCACAGTAGCGTCCGATAACTGGGTGAGTATCCCACTTACTTCCGAGGTACGGGATTTGCTATCCGGGGCAGTTGCAAATACTGGTTTTATGCTAACTTCCGAGGGGCCGGGTGCTTTCACATTTGCTACTGGTAACGCCATGCCTGGCATTCGCAAATCCATCAACACCACATCAGGGTTATTATCGCCCGATGATTACCAGTGGGATGGCGGCTGGTCCACCCCGACGTCACGGTTAATGGAGTTATCTGGGAAATAAAGAGTCCAGAAGGAAATAGTAAGAGGAATACAATCCACCACCAGTTTGAACAGGCGAAACGGCAGTCTGCCAATATTATCATTGATACTGCGCGTATTGGGTTGAATGATGAATACGTGCTTGATGAAATTAGAGCGCGCTTGCGCTCCAGCAAACAGTTTGTCGCAACAATGATGGTGAGCAAATCGGGGATGGTTTTTCTTGAGGAAATATGCTAACGTAGCGGTTGAAAGAACGCAGGCGTTGAATTGTTCATAGCCTAAGCGTCTTTCTACGCTAGCCCAGAGCTTGTGTAGATTAAAGCGGCAGGTGGCGCTGACGTACAACCTCGCCGCTTTTTTCGACCCGAAAAATGGCTTAGCGGCAAAAACGTGTGGATAGCCCGAGAAATCCCGTCTAAAAGCCGCTGCCGCGTAATTAGGGAATGGAATTAACATGGCAGTAGCGCTTTCCCATTTGGTTCGAGGACCTGCGAACTCGGTTGACATTCCTACCGTTGTGCTAATACATGGTATGGGTGCCAGAGTTAATCGGGCATCTTGGAACCCGGTAGTTCCGCTGCTCGAAAATGACTTCCAACTCGTGACAGTGGATTTGCGTGGCCACGGCGACAGCCCGGCACCTGGCAGTTACGTCATTTGTGATATGGCTGATGATGTGGCAGCCCTGATGGATGAACTTGATATACGCGGCGCCATCGTAATTGGCCATTCAATGGGTGGGATAGTTGCTTTGAATCTGGCACTTGCGAGGCCAGACTTGGTATCGCGGCTGGTGATTGAGGATTCACCACCACCTGCGCCAGAGTTCAGTTCCCAATTCGAAAGCGTTATTCCAGACAATCCAACAACTTACGATTTAGAGCAGCGGCCTCAAATCCTCAAACAACTCAGTGACCCCAGCCCTCCGTGGTTGCCTCGGCTTGCTGAAATTACCATTCCAACCCTGGTAATTGGCGGCGGCGAATCCGGTGGAATCGACCAAGTCGGTTTGGCCGCGATCGCGGATACGTTACCCAACGGCGAGTTCACCACCATTGATGTTGGCCACAATATCCACGACACGCATCCCGCCGAATTCGTTAACGCTGTCTGGAATTGGCTGGATTGATATGTGGGAATACACCACTGATGAGAATTGACGTTTGGTTATGGGCAGTTCGGTTATTCAAAACCCATTCGGCGGCCTCCACTTTACTGCGCACCGGGCGGGTTCGGGTTAACGGTACGGTAGCCAAACCATCCACCGCAATCAAGATTGCCGACACAATTACTTGGCGCGACCCGTTGCGGGATCGGGAAGTCGTCGTGTTGGAATTGGTGCCAAAACGCGTCGGGGCGCCCCTCGCCGTTCAGGCTTACACCGATCTCTCACCAGCTATCCCGCCACGGGAACAGTCGCTAGCCGTAGGGCTGCGGGATCGCGGGTCTGGCCGACCTACCAAACGCGAACGCCGCGACCTTGATCGCCTGCGAGGCATCCACAAAGGCTATTAGGTGCCCCCGATGCTGTTCACGTTTGAAACTCGCGCAGAGCGTCACGATGATGCCAAAAGCACATATTGGCTGGTAGTGGTCCCACAAGATACCGCTGACGACATTGAAGATATTCCGGTACCGCGCGGCGGTTGGGGGTCCATCAAAGTTGAAGCCATCATCGGCCGCACAACCTGGCGAACCTCGCTTTTCCCATCCAAACGTGCCGGAAGTTTTATCCTGCTGCTCAACAAAGCAGTTAGATCCGCAGAAAACATAAACCAACCCGGCCAGCTAGTTTCAGTATCGGTTTACGTGCTCGGTACTCCTGCATCCGCCAATTTCACCTAAGTTAATTTAAGTCACATAATAAAAGCGTTTGATTGGCCCCATCTCGGTGCCCACATTGAAAATGAATCCCATACCATTCGCTTCTAATCTTTCAGCCTCGTTAATGCGGTTTGGCAGCAGTAAGCTGGGACGTGTGAGTGTGACGGTGCGCGGCTTCGACATCGAACGTGACGATGATCTGGTTTACGAATTCTTGGTTTCCACTTTTAACTTTGACTCAATGAATTCTTACCTATTGCCTGCCTATTGGGCGTATGGCTTGCTACACCCATTTTTCAAACCTGAGCTGTCAAACCTCATCGGGTTGTGGGAATCTGACGGCGAACTAGTCGGTGTAGCAACCTACGAGTGGTATCCGGGCGAAGCGCAACTCCACGTCCATTCAGATTTCACCTATCTGCTGCCGGACATGCTCCGATACGCAGAACAGCACCTCAGCTCAACAGACGATGGCGTAAAGGAACTAGCAATTTGGATAACCGACGCTGAAACGGAAAAGCGACAAATGCTGCAAAGCAGCGGCTACACCCTAACCCAAACTGAGGTGGTGCAGCTTTATGATCTCACCAAACCATTCCCACGAGTCGCTTTACCCCCCGGTTTCCGCGTGATAACAGGTGCGGAAATTGACAGCGAACGTTTAGCAAAATTCTGGTGGGAGGCTTTCGAGAACACCGAAGACATGCCCGATAGGCAACGAGACTGGGTGGCACGATGGCGAACCTCCCGCCACAGCAATCCGGAGCTTTTAACAGCGATAGTGGCACCCGATGGTGAATACGCTTGCGGTCTAGGTATGTGGGTAGATCAGGCTAACCGGTTCGCGTATCTAGAACCGCTGGCCACGCTACCGAAATATCGCGGCTTGGGTTTAGCCGCCTATGCTTTGGTGGAGACGATGAAGCGTGCCAAAGATTTGGGTGCGGTCATTTGCGATGGCGGCAGTAATCCGTTCTATAACCAACTTGGGTTTACCCCACACCTAAAACGGGAACGCTGGGCAAGAAATGAATAAGGCACTGTCCATAACTCTCACCCGCCGAACCTAGGTTAGGTGGGGCTGATAGTGTTTCTCCAATGGGCGGGGATATTCGGATTGTAAATGGCGATAGCGGATTTTCGTTCCGCGCCGCTGGCATCTGGAAACACAACGGAAAAGTGCTAATGCAAACCGATGGCGAATCCGGGTGGGCATTTCCCGGTGGCCATGTGCAACTTGGCGAGACTGCGGCTCAATCTCTGACCAGAGAACTAAGCGAGGAACTGGGGGTCGAAATCCAGGTTGGCCGGCTGCTATTTGCGAGCGAGGATGCTTTCGAATGGCGAGGCGTTAATTGGCAGAGCGTTTGCCTCTATTTCGAGGTCGATGCCAATTGCTTACCCCACAATCAAATTCCACGCGCTGGCCCATCTGTTGAACGCGGGTCGCCAGTAACTTTTGATTGGCTCCCTATTGAGAAACTCAGCGAATACGAAACTTACCCGTCAAACGCTCTCGAACTCCTGTCAGCACCTCAGCTACCTTTCACGAACAGCTAGGAGGGGTTGAAGCGTTCGTGGGCACGGGAGCCGGCCTGCCGTAGATTGTACAGGATAATGGGTTTGAAGATGTCGCGGATTCTGAAGGCACCTATCGAATAGATGGTGGCACCATCCCGAGAATAGCGGGCAAGTCCACCACCATCGGGCTAATTTTACACACGCTGCGCAAGGACGATGGCGAAGTACAACTATTCGGTAGGCCGGTAACCCCAAACGATGCCGCCATCCGCGACGACATCGGCGTGGTTTATGATTCCAACGCTTTCCCAGAAAACCTAAACCCTAAGCTCGCGCGGTATGTCCATGAAGCTGGCGATTGCCGTGGCCCTGGCTCACCATCCCAAACTGCTTATTCTAGATGAGGCCACCAGCGGGCTAGACCCGATTGTGCGCGATGAAATCCTGGACGTATTCCTTGAATTTGTCCAAGATGAAAACCACTCCATTTTGCTTTCATCGCACATCACTAGCGACCTTGAAAAAGTCTCCGATTACATAACTTTTATCCACGATGGCGAAATCGTAATCACCGAAAACAAAGATAAGCTAACCGATGATTATGGGATTATGCGCCGCACCAAAGCCCAATTCAATAACCTAAACACTACCGAAATGTTCGCCTACCGCAAACATGAACACCAAGTAGATGTGCTAGTTGCAGACCGCCGCGAAATGGCCAACAAATACGGCGACATCCCAATCGACCGTCCATCCATCGAAGATGTAATGCTCACTCTAGTCCGAGGAGAAAAGCCAAATGCCTAACTCAAATGCTGCGCCAAGCGCCCGCCGCCCACTATTGGGATTACTAAGCTATTCGTATCTAGCAGCCAAAAACGGTCTCATCCTAATTTTTAGTGTTGCGGCGCTTCTTGGCATTGCTTCGTTAATTGGAATTATGCAGGGCGCTGGGCCGGTGACAGTCATGATGTTTTCGCTAATGTCGCTCTTGTTAATGGCAGGCCCTATTCTTTCGGTCGCATCCAACTCCGACGGGATGAGCGGCTGGAACCGCTACCAAGCGGCAATGCGAGTTAGCCGTGGTCAAATTGTGGCGGCAAAGTTTCTGGCCATATTCGGCGCAATTGCGGCAGCGTCAATTGTTCTATTAGCATTTATGGGAGCCACTTTCATATTTGACGCGAAAGCCTTTCACCGACTTGCCGAAGTGGGACAGTGGGTTACCAACGGAACGATGGTAATAGTCGCACCACTGCTAACTGCTTCATTTTACCTACCATTAACAGCCAGCCACCGAAACCGCGGTTCAAGCGTTGCGCTACTGCTGACTTGCCTAATTGGAGCGTTTGCTGGCTCTCAATTCCTTTTTGCTGGAATCAACCGTTTTATCTTAACGGGTCCACCAACAAACCTTGTACTCATCGCTACGATATGTATTTCGGGCGTATTGCTGCTTTTATCATTCCTTATCACCCGAATTGTCTACACCAGAAGGTCTTTCTAGCCGCTGGGCAAGTGGTTATTCCGTGGCGGACGGGGTTTCGCAACCATCGTCGTTACAAATGCCTTGGTCTAATACTAGTTCGGTTTCATTTCCGAATTCATCCACTGAGACGCAGGGTTGGCCGAATCGGCAAACTATGTGACCGCCATCGTCGGAAACCGCGTCAACGCCGTCAGTCTCAATGCTTGTCAAGGCACCTACACCGCCGGCAAAGTCTTCCGCCAACGAAGTGTTGCAGTGCGAAATGCTATCAGCAACCAGAATAGTGCCGAACTCTGTGACAAGACCTTCGGGGTATTCCGGGGAAAAGAGCATCTGGCGCGTCCGGATTAGGGTGGGTTCGTAGGTAGCTATATTGTGTAACCAATCGGCAACTTGATTTGGATCGCGCCAGAATTCACTATCCGGGTATTGTGTTGGGAATAAGTCAAAAGCCTTTGGAGCTAAAACACCATCACAGCCCAAAGTATCTTCAAACAAATCATCTTGCACGATATTAAGTTCGAGGCTGCTTAATGAATCTGCACTCTTAACACGAGGTTGACAATCCGGGGTGCTGCTGCCATAAAGCTGGACAACAATTCTATCGTTCAGCGGATAAATCAGAGGGGTGCCAGCGGGCACTCTTTTTGCGGTTCCGAGAACATAATTACTTTCGGCAATGCGGAACGGCATCGAACCGCCAACTTCTAGTGGGTTTCCATTCGCATCCACCGGCCAGTGACCCACCTCATCGGGATTGAACACGAACCAATCACCAAATTCTGGTTTAGGTCCAGTCTCCATGAGTGGTGCAGGTGAGAGCGTGGTGCCGGCATTATGGGAGCCGACGCTACCAAATGCGACCAGCCCGGCTAGCGAAAGGGCGGTTAGGCCACCTAAAGCAACGGCCATGATTCTAGCAATGCCTTCCATTTCTAGTTGGCCTCGGTTCGCGGTACGCCATCGGTGTTAACTTCGACTTCTACCATGATGCCACCCGCAGCAGCTTGGCCGAGTTGGCGATATTTGTTAATCCGGGACATCGGCACATCCTCGCCATCGGTGAAGATGGTAATGATTACCAAATTAGTGTCGGCATCGTACCTAACACCTTTAGGCAGGTTATCGCGGAGCGCCTGCATGATCCGCATTTCGAATTCTGTCCGAGTTGAACCGGGCAGTTGCGGGTCAATTTGGATCGTCTCAAAATCGTCTGGGGGCCAAGCGCCCATGGTTGCTGGCCACCACGGCAGGTCGCATTCATCGCCATTAAAGGAGCCGCCACCGCCGGGAGTTTCTTTCCAGCAGACTTTTGGCGTCACCCCGCCACCTGGATCAATTGCGTAATCAGGATGGTTGAGCGCCTCTTCCCGGGTGGTGGGCAGCGGAATCGTGGGAGATGCCTCATCGTCACCATAAAAGTTATCCGGCAACGCTGGTGGGGTTACCCAGTCGAATATCGTGTAGCCAAAGGGAATATTATCTAGGGTGAAACCGCCATTGTTCAAAACTCGGAAAGTTCCCAGGTTGTCAACAACATTCTGAAGGTGCTGCTTTAGTTTGACCGTGCCCTCATTGTCTTGCTGGCATTTATTATTATCAATCGTATTCATAGGATTTACTACGAATGGTGATAATTCGGAATTGCTTAAGATTGTAGCGGTAAATGTGTCGCAGCCACCGGCATAAAAAATAATGGTATTTCCTGAAACATATGCCGAAGCACTCAAACCCGATTTTTCATGATTGGTGACCCCGTATTGACGATCAGTTGGGGAATGGTTTAGGGCATCTACATTGCCGGTGTTCATCAAGTACCCTGCGCCTTCTGGCTGATTGTTGTAGTTCACGCATCCGGCAGTTCCAAAAAGCGCCAGCAAGATAACAGCTGACTTAACCAGGTGCTTGGTGTTCATAACCCGATTATGTGCCTCTGTGTTTCATAAATTCGTGCGCAATCAAGTTAACTCGCAAATTGCAACTAAACCGATGCTGAACTGCAACGATATTGCAACAGGCATTCATTCAACCTTTTTGCAATATGCAGAAAAGCATTCAGTGCCGCAATCGAGCAGCAGTAAGCAGGTGCAGTTAGAACTATTGGAGTCGGCGCCATTTCTCATTGGTGAGCCTAAGTGTTTCAGGGTTCATCCGTTCAAATCCGAGGCTGGCGAACAGTCTTTCGGATACTGCTCTACTAGGTGGGAAATCATCGACCAAGAAGTCAAAACCCAACTTGGTAAACGCCAGTTCACAGAGTTTATCAAGCGCCATTCGCCCATAACCGTGGTTACGGTATTTGGCTTCAATAATGACGCTCACCATTCCCTTCGGGCTAATGGCAACTTCGCCTACCGGAGTACCATCGACCACGCAATATGCGTAATACATTCCAGTTTTCAAATAATAGTTTTGATACCAATCTCGCAACTGCTCATTCGTCTGCGGGATGCAACCCGTGCCGTCATCAGTCCATTCTGAGTTATAGGCCATCGTGGCTGGATCGCCGAGCAGGTGCTGCCGGTACCCCAAATCATCAATGCCGGGGATCACGAATTCCATTCCAGCTCCTTTGCTCCGCCTACGATAGCGCACTCGACCATTGCGCAGTTACTCGGTGTTACCGTTCAGGCTAAATCAGGGGCTTGACCATTATCAAGCATGGGGTATCCTCGCCCCATAGATCGGTTTCCTCAAGTGGGACGAATCCCATTTTCTCGTAGAAATGGCGGGTGCGAGCATAGTGGGCATCGGGGTGCGATGCCGCCAATGTCTTGACCTCTAGCAACTTGGCACCATTGCGTTTGGCATCAGCTTCAATTGCTTTGATCAGAGCGGTTCCGATACCTTGCCCGTGATACGCGCTCTCCACAACCATTAAGTGGATTTCTAGCGATTGCGGAAAGTGTTGCGCGGTTAGCGCCAGCCCAATCACGGTGCCGTCGTCGCCCAGAACCGACCAAGTTTCCATTGACCTGGCATCGTTAATGTATTCGGCATTGGATTCAGGCTGGCCGAACCAATCTGGAACGGTGTCAAGCAACCGTGTTACGGCATCGGGCATCGGCGCACTTTTAGTTACGGCCCACTTTGACGGATGCTCCGGGGCTTGCGCCATCGTGAATATGGTGGTGTTGGTTGGTTCTACCGCGGCGGTTGGACGTGTGTTATTCATCAGTCAATCTTAATCATCAGCCAATCTTAAAAGGGCACCTCAAAGGTTAGGATATTGCTAGCTGTCGGCTCGTAGCAAACCCAAGTCGAGCATGGTTTGAGCGGTAGCGAGAATCGCTTCGCGGGCTGGGCGGGGTTTCCAACCAAGTAAAGATTTGGCTTTCGCAGGGCTGCACGCAGTGCTTTGGCCTAAAAAGGTTGCAGGCATTTTCAGGTCTTTTCGGAATACGGCTAATACCTTGATGAGCCACGCGGGTGCTACAAAGGTAGAAACCCGGCTGGCTGCCTGTCCGAGACCCTCTTTTAAGATTTTGGCTTCTTGCTGATAACTGATGTTTTCTCCGGTGGTGGCCAAGAAGCGTTCCCCAGCGGCATTAGGGTGAGTCATTGCCAACAGGTGCAGGTCGGCGACATCGCGGACATCAACGTAGTCGAACGCAAGCGGTAGCAAAATTGGCATTTTGCCGGTGAGCAGGTCTTGGATGATCTTGTTGGAGTGGGAGAAGTCTTGGCCCAAAACCGGCCCCATAACCGCAACAGGCAGCACGGTGGCGAGTTCCATATCATTATCTTTGGCGTACGCCCAGGCGGCGAGTTCGGCTTCGGTTTTTGACCTTTGGTAGGCATCGATTGGCCCATCAAGGTTTGTCCAATCAGATTCGGTGAAGAACCTGCGGGTCTGATTTGCCGTGTCCCGCCACGACGGCGCCCGATGCCGAGGTTAGCACCACGCGCTTCACGCACGCCCGCTTAGCAGCCGCCATTACCCGTTCTACCCCGCCGACGGCCATCGCCACCATCGCATCGCCATCATCGGGCCGAGTTGCCGGGGTTGGAGAGGCGACATGGATCACATATGATGCTCCCTCGCAAGCAGCATCCCAATTGTCATTTTTCACTAAATCGGCAGAATAGCTTCAATTTCTTTAGCCACGCTAGGGTGACCCATTCCTTTACGAACTCCGGCGCCACCACGGAATGGAATGGTTGCCACGAATACCGAGGCGCCTTCATCCCAGGCTTTTAACGCGGCTTCTTGAACTCGGTCTTCTGGTGGCCGTTTCTTATCCCTGGCTAAGAGCTTCCCAATTGGCATAAGGCCACCCTACCAACTCGATAATTGTGATAGGAGGTTAGTGGAAATTGCCTCGCTCGCCAATCAGCTCTGAAGCACTATTTCTGTTGCGATTTCTATGGCTTGGGCACTGGTTTCTATTGCCACGATGGCGGTTGGGGGGACGTGAATAAATCCGCTTTTTATGGACGATGGCGCAACGTATTGCAAGGTGAAGAATGTGGCATTGCAAACGTAACGCCCGGCATTGTCGCTAAATTCGTGGGGAATTCCGGTTTCCGCCCAAGCTTGTTCTATTTGGCTCACGGGCAAAGTGGTTGGCAAGGTTTTTGCTGCGCCATCGTGCACCGCAACCCCGATAGGCTGCGCGCCGGAATTATCGGGGATTCTTGCGTTAATCTCGTTCACCGCTTGCGTTTCCAACCGGATTGCGTGGGCGCTCCCGGCTACGCCCGTGGCGATGAAGACTGCGGGCTGGTGCTCGGACAATAATTCGGCAACTTGCGATGTTGCGCCATCGAACGTTACCGGAAGTTCAATGGCAACCACCTCGTGCCCTTTTTGCTGCAAACGCTGCGCCGCTAGTTGCACCGCTGCCCAACTCGGGTTGGCATCCAACCCGCTAAAAGGCTCAAACCCAGTCAAAACCACTTGCGCCACAGCCGCTAGCTTAGCTCCTACGTCTACATTCATGACCATTTGCCGGTTTATGTAAGAGTAATTCGCGCATAATCCATTTTATGTAAGGGTTACTCGCGGATTGTAGAGTTATTCGCGCATAAGCCTTACACAAAATCAGCGTTACTAGTTAAGTACTTCGTTGCGAAATAATTAAGGGCAAAACGAAGCGCCCCGCCTGTTTAACCTGCGAGGCGCGATTGGGGTGGATGGGTGTTAGTTTTGGGAGTTGAAGTGGGCGTCTAGGCCGCTGCGCATTTGCTCGATGCCGCCGGTGAGCCCATCGCGGAACGATCCGGGTTGGGTGTTGACGAACAACACATGGGATACTGACTCGGACTTGGACTCTGCTTGGGCAAATCCTGCCGGGGCGGGGATGTGGTTCACAATTAGGTTGGCGCCAGCAACGATGGCGAGAACGGTTACGATTTTCTTGGTGCGGTTGTTTTCCATGTCTTAAAGATTACGCGGCGCCCCCGCCCGTGTAATCAGCCGCCAGGATGATTTAGACCAAGCCGCAAAGTCAGCCTAAAGTATGACGGCACGGTTGGAACGGCCCTTTACAAACCCGCCATTTGCCTTAATGCCGCGATGTGACCGTCAAAAGCTTGCTGGCCCGCCGGGGTTAATGACGCCCAGGTTAGATGGCGGGCATCGGCGCGGCTTGATGATGAACCTTTGACTATTTTTGCATAACCCGCTTCGGTTAATGTTTTTAGGTGTTTTGATAATACTGCATCGCTAATTTCTAGCGTATCGCGCAATACGGCGAAGTCTAGTTGCTTAACTGGGCGTAATAATCCGCAAATTCGGAATCTTAAGGGTGCATGAATTATCTCATTGAATTGTGATGCGTTAGCCACGGCTGATAACTTCTTTGGCGCTAGACAGCATTACCGATGCTAAGCCAAAGGTAATCGCGAAGATAATAATTGCGACAATGGTTACTGCCCAGGCGATGTTTACCGCCACTAACCCGAGGGCAACTGAATAACCAATAAGCGACAGAATTAGTAGCGCCACATAAGCCAGAATGCCGCGCGCACCCATCTTACGGATTGACACACCTTGATTGCGCCGAAGCTCTGCCAATAGCCCAATGGCTACCACCACCCAGAATACGGGTGCAGCTTGCCTGGGTGCGGGCAGCACCACGCTGGCGATGAACAAGGCATTGAGCAATCCGAATCCGGCTAGTAGCAGCCAAGGGGTACCGCGCTGTTGGGTCAAGCGTTGGCGGTCTTGTGCCAGATTGTTCAGCAGGGCAGTAGCATCATGTTGAGTTGTATTGGGTGTTGAGCCTAAGTTGTTTTCCATGATGGAAACTCTATTCGATGACTTTCCATCGCGTCAAGTCATTCTGGCGTGCGGCGCGTCGATGCAGTCCTTATCGTTTCTGGTATGTTGGCTCTAACCGAAATCCCGCCCGACGCTAACTGGTAAACTGGCCGGGTGAATGCGGCAGCAGCGCACGATGATTGTTCAATCAATTACTCAGCCCGGCGACTAATAAATGACTCGGATTTGCGAAGGCTTTATGGGTCGGTGGGATGGACGCTTTATTTAGAAAAGTACCCGGATTTGACTGTGTTGTTGCCCGGCTGCCATTTAGTTTTGACTGCATGGTCTGGCAATAAATTAGTGGGCTTAATCCGCACAGTTGGCGATGGCGTTTCGATTAATATATTCAAGATATTCTGGTTGACCCAGAATACCAGGGATGCGGCATCGGTTCTTATTTATTGGAATGGGTGTTGAATCAGGCTAAAGACTGTTACCAAGTAATTTTGACTACCGATGCGGGGGATACTGGTGTCGCCGTGCGCAACCTCTATGAGAAACACGGGCTCAAACAATTCAGCCCGGCTAACGGTTACACCGGGTTTTATCGTCCATGAACTCAATGCTTCATAACTGTTTAACAAAAAGGTGTTCGGTGTAGCTACCATCATTTAGTGTGAACTTGCCTAATTCTTCGTAACCGATGCTGTGATAAAAAGCGGCGCTCGGGGCATCAAAAGCATCAAGCCGAATAACTTTCGCGCCCTGCACGCGCGCACGCTTCTCAAGTTCCCGCATTAGCCGTTGCGCAATTCCGCGCCTGCGATATTCCTCATCCACCCACAAGGTTGCAATATTCATAATCCAGAATTCGGACATGTCACCAATAACCCCGGCTACCAATTGCCCGTCAACCATGATTCCCAGGTGAACTTTTCCAGACGGCCAGTTAGCCGTAGGCTCTCCAAGGTATTCCATCAAGCGGTCATCAATATCATCATGCTGCTGCGCACTCATTTCAATAAGCGTGCCGATTCCATTAACCATTATTGAAGTTTACGACAGTGTGAACATGTGGCGGGTACGTTTGCGCGGGTAGCTTTCGCTTTACAATGGCTTAATGCCCACTACTTGGACTGATGTTGATCCTTTTGCGTATGTTGCCACGCTGCCGGTTAGGCGACAGGCTGACGCAACTCGGTTAATTGAGCTGTTTGAGCAGGTTACGGGCCAAGTGGCGCGGATGTATGGCAAGTCCATAATCGGGTTTGGGGAATACCAGTATCAATATGACTCCGGGCATTCCGGGTGGGCGCCAGCGGCATCGTTCGCCATCCGCTCCACCGGGATAGTGGTTTACCTGCCCGTGGCCGATTACCAGGCTGAACTGGCCGACCTGGGCTCGCATAAAGAGCGCGTGGCTTGCGTAGACATCGCCAGGTTAAGCGACATTGACGAGGCCATACTCGGCGAAATGGTAGCCGATTGCTACCGCCGCCTAACGGCAGACACCTGGCATAACCGCGCCCACCGCTAATGATTAGGTGAGAGTGTATCCTACCGCCACGTTGCGGCGCACCCCCGAAGCGGCCCCCGACACGGTACGCTTGACTCTGGCTGCAACCAACAAATAATTCGGCAACTCTCTAGAACAAATGTATGCGCCTTGTGCAAGGCGTGTCTAGAATGGGAGCCAGAATAGGAACTAGATTCGAGGGGAGAAAACAATGGCTCACACGATGATCGACCTATTCGCTGGAGCTGGGGGGCTCTCCGAGGGGTTGCGCGAGGCTGGGTTTGATGCGGTTTACGCGAATGAAGTGATGCCGCGTTACGCCGAGACTTACGCGTTGAATCATCCCGGCACCATTGTCGAAACCGACGATATCCGCGCGGTTGAGGCTGGTGCCGTTCGTCAGCAGTTGGGGCTAGCGCCAGGCGAATTAACGCTACTAGCTGGCGGCCCACCGTGCCAAGGTTTCTCGATAAATGCGCCCCGGAGGTCCGCGGAGGATCGGCGCAACCATCTGTTTCTTGAGTATTTGCGGTTTGTTGAAGAATTTATGCCCCAATCGGTAATGATCGAAAATGTGCCGGGGCTGGTTTCATTTGAAGGTGGGGGAACTCTCCACGCCATTTTGGAGTCGCTCGGCAACTTAGGGTACCAAGCAGATGTCCAAATACTTTACGCGCCGCACTTCGGAGTGCCGCAAACCCGATGGCGCACCATTATCTTAGGCTTCCGTGATCACGGCCAACCCCTAGTTGCATTCCCGAAACCGATAGCGGTGGCGCCTGTTCGGGTGAATTTCACCAGCCGCTTTGCGGGTCGAAACATCGTGCAGTTGCCCACCGCAGGTGAAGAATTACCGCCGCACACCTCTGTGCGTGATGCGATTTCTGATTTACCAGTTCTCGCCAACGGGGAAATTGGAGAACAGGTAAAGGATTACCGTAGCGAACCAACTAGCACGTTCCAAAGTATTGCGCGGATTAACTCACGCGGGGTAATTAACCATGAAGCCGTAAAGCTTAGTGAGGTTAACTTGCAACGCATGAAACATATACCACCGGGCGGCAATTGGACTGATATTCCTTTCGATTTGCTGCCAACCGGAATGAAACGTGCTAGAAAGTCTGACCATACTAAACGTTATGGCCGCGTAGACCCAAATGGACTTTCGTCAACTATTTTGACAAAGTGTGACCCGCATTGGGGTGCGTATTTCCACTATAATCAAGAACGTACTTATACAGTGCGTGAAGCCGCCCGGATTCAATCATTCCCAGATTCATTTATTTTTACAGGTTCGCGCATTGAACAATTTGAGCAGGTCGGTAACGCGGTTCCGCCATTTCTAGCTGCGGCGGTGGGGCAGTCTATTTCGAAATTTCTCAGTGCCAGTGATGAGGTAAATACCAACAAGGATGAAATTGCGAATGAGGTGGCATAGCGATGGCTGGTGCAATTTATGAGTTTTTCGGGTATCGGGCGGAAGACGGTTCTGATGAGGCGTTGGCGGCCGCCGCAACTTACCATTGCCCGTTTTTAGATGAAATTTGCGAAAAGCGATTAAGTGACGGCATCGTATCGGGTGTTTGTTCCGTCAAGCCCGTCACGTCCCCTCCTGTCATATGCTGTCCAATTCGGCTTTATGCCGAGCACTACAAGATACTCACCGAGGTTGCTACTGAAGTGTGGGGCGCCGAAATAAAGCCTGGACGCGAAGCTCGCGCCGCAGCTATCGCTTCTAAACGCCGTATAGTCGCAGCTTTTGGAAAACGGTGGGGCGGTGAATTGCGGTTGCCCAAAAAAGATGGGTTTGGCAACTATTTCGTTGACTGGATTTTGGCATTACTAAATGAGCGGGGTCAGTTAGTTGAGTTTGTCGCCATTGAAGTTCAAACGGTTGATACTACTGGCAATTATCGGAACGGCAGGTTAGAGCTTGAACAAGAAAACCGTGAATTGATAAAGACTTCGGTTGGAATTAACTGGGAAAATGTTTCTAAACGCATTATTCCGCAGTTGATTTATAAGGGCCAAGTACTTCAGCGAGAGTCGTTAGCGAAAAACGGATTATATTTTGTTTGCCCCAAGCCTGTTCTCGACAGAATAATGCGGCGCTTGGGCGGTAAGAAAATGTTGCCGGAATACCCAGCCCAAAATGGCTCTTTGACTTTCCTGGCTTACGATTACGACCTTGACATCATTCCGGTTGACGGCGAGCCTCTGGCTCTTGCCATTGTTGACCGCATTGGTACCACGGTGGAAAGGCTCCAACGCGCATTCAACGATGTCACTCTTCAAGATTCAGATGTTTATCGTTCCGCTATTGAGATTGCTTTAACCAACTAGCCTGTTGCGGCATCGGGCACTGTAACATGGTGTGGCGATAATCCGCCGCACGGAAAAGTGGGGCCGGTCGGTTGGACCAGCCCCACTTTTAACTAGTTGGTGACTACGCAGCGAGGTTGTATTCGGCTTCTGCCTTTACAGCGGCGCGAGCGTCGATGCGGGCTTCCACGGTGCATAGGGCGCCGCGCAGCCTTCGATTGCCAAGAAGCAGCCGATGGCCAGCGGGATGATCAGCGACCATTGAGCCAAGGTGGTGGGCACCAGGCCAAAGGCATCGCGCAGACCGGGGATGGAGGTGATGGACAAGTGCAGCACGGTCAAAACGATGAGCGATACCGACAGAGTCTTGTTACCACGGAAGATGTCCCAGGTGAACGAAGAACCGTTGAGGCGACGTACGTTACTGTGACCAACGCGCATCGATAATCCGATGCGCAGCCATCGCTACGGTACCCAAGGCCAATTGGTCTGCCTTACAAAAAACATATGTTCGTATCGTTGTGGCGGCCAAATGTTGTCCGCATTGTGCGGTAGATTAGGTGGACGGAGGTGAAGACCATGCACACAGAAATTACGCGACCAGCGGGACGGTTTGTTTCGCTTTACGCTGGCGCTGGCGGTCTTGACCTTGGCTTCATTCAAGCAGGTTTTATACCGTGTTGGGTTAATGAACTTGACCCCATCGCTCTCGCCACACATGATGAGGCTGTCGGTAACTACTTTTCAAATGATACCGGGATTCTTAATGGAATATCCTCCTATTCAGGCAGTTTGCTAGATATTCCAGATGGACTATTGCCTAAGCGTGGTTCGGCGGACCTTGTTATCGGTGGCCCACCGTGCCAAGGTTTTAGCGTAGCCGGAAAAATGAATCCAGCGGATGAGCGTTCAAAGCATGTGTTCCACTTTCTAGATGTGGTTGAACGTGTTCGCCCCACTGCTTTCGTTATGGAGAACGTAAAGGCACTTTACGAAAATCAACGCTGGTCAGGAATCAGAAATGCCTTGATGGACCGCGCGGACAGTCTGGGCTACCGGACAACTCTTACGTTATTGAATGCCTCAGACTTTGGCGTACCACAGGCGCGGGAGCGAATGTTTTTTATTGGAGTTCTCGACGGCGCGGATAAACCAGTTAATCCAACGGCGACCACGCTAGGTACGCCGGTTTCAGTCCGCGAGGCCTTTAGCACACTACCAAAGTATGGGACTCCTGGCAATACCTCAAGGTGCACCGCCAAAATCACGGCGGCAAAAGCACCAGTAATGCGCAAGTCCCCCTATGCTGGAATGTTATTTAACGGAGCCGGTCGCCCCCTTAACCTTGAACGGCCATCAATTACGCTGCCCGCATCAATGGGTGGGAACAAAACGCCGATTATTGATCAGTTGGCCCTTGAAAACTTTTCGGTTAAGCCGTGGGTGGTCGACTATCATGCAAGGTTATCTGAGCAAGGCGGAAGTGCGGTGGCAAGCGATATCCCGGATTACTTGAGGCGCCTTACCGTAGAAGAAGCTGCGGTATTGCAATCTTTCCCGGTTGGGATGAATTTCTACGGCCCGCAATCCGCCAAGTTCAAACAAATTGGTAACGCGGTACCGCCGAAGCTCGCCTTTGCCGTGGCTCAAGCAGTGAAACTCGCACTCTGCGCTTAGTTTTGTTCTTGGACGTAGTTGTTTAGAACATTGAGCCACGCGCGTCTATTGCCCTCTTTTGAGAACTGGTCCAATTCGTCGCCTATTTTCCATAAAAACTCAGTGGATAGTGAATATGGTAGGCCGGGAGCACTGAGCCACGCCTCCACGATTCCGATCTCCACAATGTCTACTTGCAACGACAGCCGTTGGAGTATTCGGTCAAGATATTCATTGATTCTGGACACCTCATCAGGGGAGGGTGTCCGTGCGACCACGATTGCTTTATCTAGCCCTAATTTTGTCATGGCAGGAATTACTTCATGCTGCAATTTGCTAAGCGTGATTTTACTATCTGTTACTTCTATCCCCGTATTGACTTCACCGTCATCGGAAGTAATTCGAATATCGATTGGGTCGGGGGAATTGATGTCAGTCCGTTCCACGATTGTGGAGGAGCCATAGGTGGTGGCCAGAATTCGGGTTGCAGCCGCTATGACTGCTTCGGTAGCATCGGGACGGTCTGGAGCCGTTTGAATAAACCTATATACCAGCTCCATAGCAATCCGGGTTGAAGCGCCAAATCGGGGATAATCTAGGGCGTTTTGGGAAAATAGCTCAACCAGTTCTCGGCATAAGAAGCCGAGAAGTTCTGCGGAGTCCGATGGATTGGTATGCAACCAATTTGCGATAGTTAAGAATCCTGCCGCCCAATTCCGATCTTGTGTTCTACGCCGTTCGACCCAACCTGAGTTGATTTGTGGTTCCCGCCATTGATTGGAAACTCCGGCATCTTGCGATACCTTAAACATGAGGCCATGTTCAATGCGAAATTGGCTCAGTACATCCCGTACTAGGTACGCCTGGCCCCTGCGGTCTACTCCAGCGCTGCCCTGTAAAGCGGTGGGATCTGAGGTGTGATCCGCACAGGTTCCGGCGACTATAGCGAGCAGCATCTGACGATTTGGAGCGGAATCATTGTCAAGAATATTTTCTACTGCGCTCTTTATCTCATTGGGTAGGTTGAAATCACCAGGATTTCCCGCTTCAAACTGATTCCAAGCATTTTCGAGTGCGGAATGCAGAAATTCTGAGAGGGACATGGTAAAAATACTAAGGCAACGCTCGGACGTTTCTACCCGCCATCGGGCTTTAAAAAATGGGGCTGACCCTGTTGGTCAGCCCCACTTTTATTAGTTGATTATTACGCAGCTAGGTTGTATTCGGCTTCTGCCTTTACAGCGGCGCGAGCGTCGATGCGGGCTTCCACGGTGCGGAAGATCCACTTGATGCCTTCGATTGCCAAGAAGCAGCCGATGGCCAGCGGGATGATCAGCGACCATTG
>Ga0268261_10000826_pt1 | contig 20415 bp, 9 predicted proteins | sample TergutNc150P1_FD_190353 | JGI IMG/M metagenome (GOLD analysis project Ga0268261, IMG submission 190353) | Nasutitermes corniger P1 segment gut microbial community from laboratory colony in Florida, USA - Nc150 P1 (SPAdes) (version 2) | ecosystem: Host-associated > Arthropoda: Insects > Digestive...
GTAGCTGCTGCTGGAGCTGAAGAAGCTGCTGGACCAAGCGAAGTAACTGTAACTTTAACTGCTGTTGGTGGATCTAAAGTTGGTGTTATCAAAGTTGTAAGAGAAATCACTGGATTAGGATTAGTTGAAGCTAAAGGTTTAGTTGACGGTGCTCCTGCTGCAATCAAAGAGAACATCTCTCCAGAAGAAGCAGAAGAAATCAAAGCTAAATTAGAAGCTGCTGGTGCAAGCGCTGAAATCGCTTAATTAGTAAACTTTTACATTTAAGAAGCCACTTCGGTGGCTTTTCTTTATATAGAAAAGAGGGAAACTATGTCTAAACAATATTTTGATAATGACGTTCATTTAAGTGATGATCCACATACATTGACTTATTATGGTGAAAAGGAATTAACCTTCAATACAAACGCAGCTATGTTTTCAAAAGATAAATTAGATTACTACAGCATTGTCTTAATTGACAATGTCTTAGAAGATGGACCATCTGATATCAATAGCTATCTAGATTTAGGATGTGGTTATGGATTTATTGGGATTACTCTAGCAAGTCGATATCCACAAGCAAAAAAAGTATTTATTGATATTACCCAAAGAGCAGTAGAATATACAAAGACCAATATTGCTTTAAACCATATTGAAAATACTGAGGTGCTCCTAAGTGATGGCATACAAAATAATGAGATGTATGACTTAATCACATTGAATCCACCGATTCATGCTGGTAAAGAAGTCATGTATCAATTGTATGATCAAGCCATGGCACATCTAAACAAAGAAGGTGTATTCTATGTTGTTCTACATAAAAAACATGGTGCCTTATCGACCATCAAAGATTTAGAAGTCAAATACAAGGTAGAAACCATCTATAAGAAAAAAGGATTGTTTGTTATTAAAGTAATCCATTAAGAAGTGTGAACACTTCTTTTTTTGTACGCAAGTTAAACTTAATATAGGTGCGATTTTATTTGACTATGATTGTTTAAAATGATAAAATAGTATACTGTCTAATACTATGCAAAGATAGTATTGAAATAAATTTATGAGGTGATTGTGTGGCATTTAAAGTTGAAGATTATGGTAAATTATCACAAAGAAGAAACTATTCAAAAATTGAAGGTTCTCTTGAGTTACCACCACTAGTAGAAATACAAACAAAATCGTTTGATTGGCTAGTAGAAGAAGGGTTAAAAGAGGTTTTTGTTGATATTTTTCCGATTGATAGTCATAACAAGAAGTTGAATTTAGACTTCGTTGATTACAAGTTTGGAGCGCCTAATTATAATATTAGGGAGTGTAAAGACAGAGGAGCAACTTATTCAAAACCATTGAATGTGGCTTTACGTCTACAAAACATGGAAACAGGTGAGATGAACGAACAAGACGTGTTTATGGGTGATTTCCCTATTATGACACCATCTGGTACATTCATTATCAATGGTGCGGAACGTGTAATCGTATCGCAATTGGTTAGATCTCCAGGCGCTTATTTTAAAAAAGAAAACGAAGGTGGTAAGATTAATTTTTTAGCCTCACTTATTCCTTCAAGAGGGACTTGGTTAGAATTTGAAACAAGTTCTTATAAAACAAAAGACAAAGAAGATGAACAATATGCAAATGTAAGAATCGATCGTACGAAAAAAATGCCGATTACGATTTTACTACGTGCTTTGGGTTTAACTGATTCAGAAGAAACCAAAGAGTTTTTCGGTGCGTCTAGAACTTTAGAAAATACAATCAATGATAAAGATAATTTAGATATCATTGAAAAAGGATACATTGAATTGTGTCAAAGATTGAATCCAGATAGTGAAGAAGCGTTTGAACCAGAAACTGGTTTGGCTTATTTAGAGTCTATCTTTTTCAACTGTGAAAATGCTGGGTTGGATAACTTCTACAACGAAGTGATTGATGAAAACAAACAAAATCAAGATTTGATGCCTTTCCAAAAGTTAATGGCAATTGTTAATGAGGGCGGTTTAAAACAAATCAATGAGAAAAACTTACGTATTATTATCAACGTTTTAGAAAAACGTTTTGACGATGTTTCTAAAGTGATTGATGAAGATGTATTAAGCAGTATTTCTGATGAGTTAAAAGCATTGTTAAAAGAGTTGAAAGATGTTAAAGCCATTAAAGGGTCTAACAATATTCAATTGTTGTTAACAACGTATTTTGAATCTAAAAAATTAGTTGCTTTAATGGAAGAAGGTAAAGCGAATTTATCGCCTGAATTAAAGCAAGAATTGGTTAACTTAGACGTTTTATTTGGCTTTGATCGTTACATCAATGCCTTTGATGTGAAACCAAATATTTCTAAAGAGAATGAAGGTAAGTTTTCTACAAAAGCTTTAAAGAAAGAAATTACGATTGCTTTCTCTTTAATTGAAATTTATGAAAAATTAAAACCAGGTGAGCCAGCAACCTTAGATGGTGCAATCATCCTTTTAGCAAGTAAATTCTTCGATGGTAAACGTTACGACTTAACCAAAGCTGGACGATTTAAATTAGAGAACAAATTAAGTGTCTTAGATCGTTTGATTGATCAAACCATCGCTGAAGATATCGTTTCTAAAGAAGGACAAATCATTTTAGAAAAAGGGTCTACAGTAGACAAAGAAACCTATAAAAAAATTGAACAAGCCATGAAAGATGGTGCCAATACCAAGTCATTAAATTTAAATGCGGACTTATACCGTGATGAAGATATGAAAGACAAAGTAACCAACGTTCAAAGTGTTGCCATTTATGTAGACAATGAAGATGGAACACAACGTGTGGTTAATATCATTGGGACTGATTTAACCCAAGAGAACAAGTATGTTACCATCTCTGATATTTTAGCGACTGTTTCATATTTATTAACTTTTATTGATGGAATCGGTAACGATGATGACATCGACCATTTAGGGAACCGTCGTATTAAATCGGTAGGGGAATTGATTCAAAATCAATGTCGTATCGGTTTATCACGTATGGAAAGAGTTGTTAAAGATAAAATGTCTACCATTGATATTTTAGAAGCAACGCCTAAAAAATTAACCAACAATAGACCATTCACTGCTGCGATTAAAGAATTCTTTGCATCGTCTCAGTTGTCTCAGTTCATGGATCAAACCAATCCATTGGCCGAATTAGCAAACAAACGTCGTTTGTCAGCATTAGGACCAGGTGGTTTAGCAAGAGATAGAGCGGGAATGGAAGTTCGTGACGTCCATCACTCTCATTATGGTCGTATGTGTCCAATTGAAACGCCAGAGGGACCAAACATCGGTTTGATCAACTCTTTAGCAACTTATGCGCGTATCAATGAATATGGATTTATTGAAACACCTTATTTTAAGGTTGTAGATAATATTGTAACCAACGAATCTGAGTATTTAACAGCAGACAAAGAGTACAACTTTGCCATTGCCCAAGCAAACGTTAAGTTGGATGAAAACAAGATGATTGAAGATGAGTTTGTTGTATCGAGATATCGTGGTGAAAACAAGATGGAAGCTAGAAGCAATATCGATTATATCGATGTTTCGCCAAAACAAATTGTTTCGGTTGCAACTTCATGTATTCCTTTCTTAGAAAACGATGATGCTAACCGTGCCTTAATGGGTGCCAACATGCAACGTCAAGCAGTACCTTTAATTAAACCAACCTCTCCAATTGTTGGAACAGGGATGGAACATATCATTGCTAGAGATTCTGGGGTATCAGTGGTTGCTGATGTTGAAGGAACTGTATCTTATATCGATGCCAAAGTCATCAGAGTAAAAACTGAAGATGGAGATATGGATTACCCATTAGAAAGATTTACGATTTCTAACCAGGGAACATGTTTTGATCAAAAACCAATTGTTGAAGTTGGTGAAGTGGTATCTAAAGGTCAAATCTTAGCCAATGGTCCTGCTATGGATAAAGGTGAGTTGGCTTTAGGTCAAAACGTTGTTGTTGCCTTTATGACATGGAATGGTTACAACTATGAAGATGCGATCATTATGTCAGAGCGTTTGGTAAAAGAAGATGTGTATACATCGATTCACATAGAAGAATACAGTATTGAGTGTCGTGATACGAAACTTGGTCCTGAAGAAATTACACGTGATATTCCAAATGTTAGTGAAGATGCACGTAAAGATTTAGATGCATCTGGTATTATTCGTATCGGTGCTGAAGTAAAAGAAGGAGACATCTTAGTTGGTAAAGTAACACCTAAGGGTCAAACTGAGTTGAGTGCTGAAGATAAATTGTTACATGCAATCTTTGGTGAAAGACCTCGTGAGGTTAAAGACAATTCTTTAAGAGTCCCTCATGGTGGCGCTGGAATCATTTTAGATGTGAAACAGTTTACTAAAGAAAACTCTAGTGAGTTAGCACCAACTGTAAATGAAGAAATCAGAGTTTACGTTGCTCAAAAACGTAAGATATCTGAAGGGGATAAAATGGCAGGACGTCATGGTAACAAAGGGATTATCTCTAAGATTTTACCAATTGAAGACATGCCTTATTTACCAGATGGTAGACCAGTAGATATCATGTTGAATCCACTTGGGGTACCTTCTCGTATGAATATCGGTCAGTTGATGGAATTACACTTAGGAATGGCAGCGAAGATGTTGGATGTTAAAATAGCAACCCCTGTCTTTGATGGCGTGACTGAGAAAGAGTTAAAAGAAATCATTGAAGAAGCTGGTATGGACGAAGATGCTAAAACAGAATTGTATGATGGTCAAACAGGTAAAAAGTTTGAAGAGAAAATTTCTGTTGGTGTCATGTATATGATTAAATTGGCTCACATGGTTGATGACAAGTTACATGCACGTAGTGTTGGACCTTACTCATTGGTAACACAACAACCATTAGGTGGTAAAGCGCAAAATGGTGGACAGCGTTTCGGAGAGATGGAAGTTTGGGCATTGGAGGCTTATGGTGCAAGTCATACCCTACAAGAGATCTTAACGGTTAAATCAGATGATCGTAATGGTCGTGTTAAAACCTATGAAGCCATCGTTAAAGGAAATAGAATTCCACAACCAGGAATTCCTGAGTCGTTTAAAGTATTACAAAACGAATTAAGAGCTTTGGCTATCGATGTTAAAATGTTGGATGAAGATCACCATGAAATCGATATGAAAGAACAAAGTAAAATTGATTCTGAATACGAACAAAGTTTTAGAGCCATTATGAATGATGAAACCAATTTGAATCAAAGTGTGATTGCAGCTGAAGAAGAGGAAATCGATGAAGATGCAATCGATGATGGATTGGATTCTTTAATGGATGCTATCTTCTCATCTGAAGATGATTTAGAAAACGATGAAGCTGAGTTTGATATCAGTGAAATGAATGTAGAGAGTGCAGTGCAAGAGATGGATAAGGATATGGAAATATCTGAGTCTGAAGAATTATAGGAGGTAGCAAAATGGATGTAAACCAATTTTCAGCAATACAAGTTGGGTTGGCCTCACCAGAGAAGATTTTAGAATGGTCTTATGGTGAAGTAACCAAACCTGAAACAATTAACTATCGTTCACAAAAGCCTGAAAAAGACGGTCTTTTCTGTGAGAAGATTTTCGGTCCTTCAAAAGACTGGGAATGTCATTGTGGAAAGTATAAAAAGGTTCGTTTTAAAGGGGTCGTATGTGATCGTTGTGGCGTTGAAATCACAAAATCAGATGTACGTAGAGAACGTATGGGTCATATTCAGTTAGCTGCACCTGTTGCACATATCTGGTATTTAAAAGGGATTCCATCAAAAATGGGATTGGTATTAGATGTTAAACCGAAGAAATTAGAAGAAGTAATCTATTTTGTTTCTCATATTGTTATTGATCCAGGTGAAACACCTTTACAGAAAAAACAAATCTTATCTGATAAAGAAGTACGTGAATACAAACGTGAATATGGTAATACTTTTGTTTCAGCAACTGGAGCAGAAGCCATCAAACGTTTGTTGGCAGATATCGATATCAAACAAGAGATTGAAGATGTAAAAAAAGAATTAGAAAGTGGAAAAGAAGGACAACAACGTACCAGACTTCAAAAGAAGTTAGAGACATTGTCTGCCTTTGATTCTTCTGATAATAAACCAGAGTGGATGATTATGGATGTCTTACCAGTTATCCCACCTGATTTAAGACCGATGTTACAATTGGATGGTGGCCGTTTCGCAACGAGTGATTTAAATGATTTGTATCGTCGTGTCATCACACGTAACAATCGTTTGAAAAAGTTGTTAGAGATGAAAACACCACCAGCAATCATCGTTCAAAATGAAAAACGTATGTTACAAGAAGCAGTAGATGCTTTGATTGACAATGGTAAACGTTCTAAGCCAATTACTGGTGCAGGTGGTAGACCATTGAAATCATTGTCACATACCTTAAAAGGTAAACAAGGTCGTTTTAGACAAAACTTATTGGGTAAACGTGTTGACTATTCAGGACGTTCGGTTATCGCAGTAGGACCTGATTTAAAAATGCACCAATGTGGTTTACCTAAAGAAATGGCTATTGAATTATTCAAACCATTTATTATTGAACAATTGGTTAAACAAGAAAAAACACCAAACATCAAATCGGCTGAAAAGTTGATTGCTAAGATGGATGAGAGTGTTTGGCCAATCGTTGAACAAGTCATTAAAAATCATCCGGTATTATTAAACCGTGCACCTACCTTACATAGACTTGGTATTCAAGCCTTCGAACCTAAATTGGTTGAAGGTAGAGCTATTCGTTTACACCCATTGGTTACACCAGCATTCAATGCGGATTTTGATGGGGACCAAATGGCAGTCCATGTTCCATTAAGTAAAGAATCACGTGCCGAAGCTAGTAAGATGATGATTGGTTCTAAAAATATCTTAGGACCTAAAGATGGTAAACCTATCGTTACACCTTCTCAGGATATGGTATTAGGTAACTACTACTTAACCATTGAAAGAGTAGGGGCTAAAGGTGAAGGTCATATCTTTAAAAACATTGATGAAGCTATCATGGCTATGGAAAACGATCAATTAGATTTACATGCTAGAATTGGTGTTAAAGCCAACTCTTTAGGTAAAACTAGTTTTACTAAAGAACAAAGTGAAGGTTATTTAATTACCACTTTAGGTAAATTAATCTTCAATGAAATCTTCTTAGAAGACTTCCCTTACATCAATGAAAACAGTGCGGCTAACTTAGAAGCAACACCTGATAAATACTTTGTTGAAATGGGAACCAATGTAGAAGAGTATATTCAAACTTTAACTAAGAATGAACCATTCAAAAAGAAATATCTTGGTCAAATCATTGCTGAGGTATTTAAGAAATACAATGGGATCAATTCTGAAGAAACAGCTCGTATGTTAGATGAGTTGAAAAACTTAGGATTTAAGTATTCAACCAAAGCAGGTGTTACGGTATCGATTGCTGATATTAAAACATCTGATAAAAAATATGAGTTTATCAATAAAGCAAACAATGAAGAAATTCCTCAAGTAAACGAATGGTTTGCTAAAGGATTAATTACAGATACTGAAAGACACAACAAAGTTATCGCTATTTGGACGAAAGTTCGTCGTGATGTAGAGGAAACATTAGGTGATTTATTGGATGAAGAAAATCCAATCAACATGATGATGGATTCTGGAGCCCGTGGTAACATCTCAAACTTCTTACAGTTATCTGGTATGCGTGGATTAATGGCTAAACCAAATGGTGAAACCATTGAGATTCCAGTTATTCACTCATTCCGTGAGGGATTAACCGTATCTGAGTTCTTTACCTCTACCCATGGTGCACGTAAAGGTCTTGCCGATACAGCTTTAAAAACAGCAAACTCTGGTTACTTAACAAGAAGATTGGTTGACGTTGCCCAAGATGTTATCGTAAAAGAAGACGATTGTGGAACTGATACTGGATTTGTCGTTAGTGAAATTAGAGATACCAAGTCTAACACAGTGATCGAACCATTATACGATCGTTTGGTTGGACGTTATAGCAAAGATGATATTGTCAATCCAGAAACAAACGAGTTAATCGTTGGGGCCAATGAACAAATCAATGAAGACATCGCTAAGAAGATTGTTGATGCTGGTATTAAAGAAGTTGAAATCAGATCAATCTTTGGATGTAAAACTGAAAACGGTGTTTGCCGTAAATGTTATGGACGTAACTTAGCGACTGGTTTAGATGTTGAAATTGGTGAATCAGTTGGTATCATGGCTGCCCAATCAATTGGTGAGCCAGGAACACAGTTAACAATGCGTACCTTCCATACTGGTGGGGTTGCTACTGATGAAGATATCACACAAGGTTTACCTCGTATCGCTCAATTGTTTGAAGCTAGAGCACCTAAAAAGGCTGCAACTATTTCACAAATTGAAGGAACGATTGATAATATATCTGAAATAAATGGACGTTATGTTGTAAGTGTACACAACCCATTAGAAGACAAGCCAATAGAATATACAACCCCTTACCAAGCAGCACTACGTGTTAGAGAAGGTGACTATATTAGAGCAGGTCAAAAATTATCTGATGGGGATATCAATCCTAAGGAATTGTTAAACTTTACGGGTGTTAAAAACGTTCAAGAGTACATCTTGAAAGAAGTTCAAAAAGTTTACCGTCTACAAGGGATTGAGATTGCGGATAAACATATCGAAGTTATGATTCGTCAAATGTTACGTAAATTAACTATCATCCAAGGTGGAGACACTGATTTATTACCTGGTACATTGGTAAATGTTAATGAGTTTACACAAGCCAATAAGAAAGTCTTTGATCAAGCTGAAGATTTATCTAAAGCACAACCTGCTGTTGCACAACCTGCTTTATTAGGTATTACGAAGGCTTCATTAGAAACAGAATCATTCTTATCTGCCGCATCATTCCAAGAGACAACAAAAGTCTTAACAGATGCTGCTATTAAAGGTAAAACAGATGAGTTACAAGGATTGAAAGAAAATGTTATTATCGGTAAACTAATTCCTGCTGGAACTGGTTTAAACCCTGATACACATATCTTTGATGACTTGTATCCAGAAGAAGTACCTGAAGATGATGCAATTGCTAGAAGTATCTTACCTTCAAGCATCCCTGCTGATGCCTTACATGAAGAACTAGATCCAGCTGCAGTTGGTGAATAATTAAAATTAAGAGTACGAAAGTACTCTTTTTTCTATGAAAAAACACCTTAATTACTTAAGGTGTTTACTGTTACGATATTGAGTCGATGCCTTAACAAAAGCATCAAAGATATCTCTCATTTTATCATGACCTCTGTTGGCCAATATTTCAGGATGGAATTGAACCCCTAAAAACCATTGATCTGGATTGTCTTTTAACTCGATGACTTCAATGATATCATCATCAGACTTGGCAACCACTTTAAAGATAGGAGCTAAATCTTTAATAGCTTGATGATGAATGGAATTAACCAATAAATCTTTGGTATAACCCGTAATGCTTGAAAACAAAGAATGGGGTTCTTCAACAGTAATTTTATGAACCAATAAATCACCCACTTCTTTAGAATTGTGCTTCACTTTTACATCTTCTTTTTCATTAAAGATATCTTGGTACAACTTACCACCAAAAGTTACATTGGCTACTTGTAGACCACGACAAACACATAGGATAGGCATCTTCTTTTTATAAGCTGCTTTAATCATCGTAATATCAAAAATATCTGTTTTAGGGTAGAAGTTACCATTACCAATTAATGTATCTTCATTGTAAAAACCAGGAAAAACATCATAACCACCAGTTAAGAATAAACCATCGATGGTTTCAATATAAGCTTCAATACTCAAAGAATTATTGATAACAGGTAAAATCATTGGTACACCATCTGCCAAAGCGATGGCTTGACAAGCATCGGCACGACAATCATAGACATGGAAGGATTCAAACCAACCATCATAATTACCACGTTCAACACTGGTTACCCCAATAATAGGAAAATCACTTGATTTCATAAATTATTCTCCCTTCAAGTTAATAAACAAGTTATCGATTAAACGTTTTAAGACAACAGGTACCACTTCAAAAGAATAATCGACCAAGATACGTTCGGTATACTTATGAGGATCTCTACCATGTGGCCCATAGTTGATTACTGGAACGTTTAATTGTTCAATAGCTTGTAAAGGTAAGCTGTATGTCTTATCTAATGTAGGCATATTAGGTGTTAAGTAAGACAAGACATCCTTGGCATCCTCCAATGCAAAATAAGACAAATCACATAAGCCTTGAAAATAATAAGCTTGTTTGATATCTTCATTGAAACAATCTTTTGCATAAGCAATGGCATCATTAGATGCTTTTAATAAGGCTTGATGGTTTGCTTTAGATTCATCCAATGAGACATGAGGATAATAAGGTGGTGCAAAGAAGACAACAACCTTAGGATTCTTGTTGGAAGAGATTTCTTGTAGATAAGAAATTAATGCTAGTGTTAAATCTCTTTCATCTAAGTTGTTTGGTTTTAACTCTAATATCTTATTTTCTAACAAAGTATCTAGATTTGAATACTCTGCTTTTACTTCTTGATAGAAATCATTGTAAGTGTAAGTTTGTACCTTTAAATCTAAAGGTGTTAAAGGTAAGTTAGATAAGTCTTTAAACTTTTTGTTTTGTTCTAATACAAAAGAATACGCATCATTAATCGCTTTATCCGCAACCTTTAAACATTTATCCATATAAACCTTTGGACTATCTTTAAACGTTTGTAAGTTGTAATAAATATGCCCACTGATAGGTGTTTGAACATTATACAAGTCTTTATGATCTTCCAACTTTAACGAAGTAGGAGGTAAAGTCGTTTCATTTTTTACCTGTTCACAAAAATCGATGTTTAACTCCATATCTTTAATAATGTTTGCTAAAATCAAATGCACGTTTAATCCTGCCAATGATTCTCCAACATGGGTTTCTTTGCCATAAACATAAAAGCCAGCCAACAACTTACCAACCGTTCCTAAGTACATGTATTTGTTGTTGTCGTTAGGATAAGATGCAAAGTCTGGTTCGGTATCTAAAGCAGCTATCGCGTTTAAATCATGTTCTTTTAAAAGATCAGCCATCTTTACCACACCAGCCAAGACCCCTTCAGAATTGGTTTCTTCATCCCCAACAAAGGCGATTAATAGATTACCTGTAAAATGATCATCATTAGAATAATACTCTAAGTTTTGCATATGTAAAGCAACACCAGCTTTCATATCCATCATCCCTCGTCCAAACAAGTATTGACCACTTTCTAAATCAGCTCTAGAAGCAGGATCTAAGTTTAACTGACCAATCTTTTGGGTATAAATATCAGGGTTTAAAATATCATCTTTTAAAATACCCGCATCATCGATACCAACTGTATCAAAATGAGCCACACCCAATAAGGTATCTTTACTAGGACCTTTCTTCATTAAAGCAACAATCGCTTTTCTCTCATATGAACCAGGAACATCGACCACATACAAGTGATCTGGGTTTTCTTTATAGTAATCTAAAGATTGTAATTGTTGATAAATAAAGTGTGCTGCATTAACCTCATCTACGGTTGCTGAAATAGATTTGATTCCAACCAAATCTTTGGTTAATTGCAATAATTCTTCTTTACTTTGCCATTTCATAAGTTATCTCCTTTTTATGGTATACCTATAGATTACCATATTTTAAAGATTCTAGCATGAAAAAGTTGTAGTATTAAAGATAGCTTATATACTTAGTTCAAATGTCTATAAAGAATATTATAATATTTTAACGAGAGAAAAAAGGGATATGATAAAATAGACCTAACTATGAATGGAGGTGGTTAGGATGAAAAAGATAATCGTGTTTTTTGTGAGCTTATTTTTAATTATATCGAATTTGATCCATCCAACCAATGCTGAAGCTGAACAACCACATCCTTCTACTTCTACAGGTTTAAACTTTGAGAATATCTTGATTGAAGTACCTGATGAAGTTTCTTTAGAAGATCACAAAGCAGGTAAAGTACCTACCGATATTGATTTTTCAAATGTAAAGAAGATTGTACCCTTGAACTTAACTTTCAAGCGTGTCTATGAAGTTACCTTAAAAGATAACTCTCATATTAAGAGTGATATGGCTTCTATGGTTCAATCACAATATATTAACAAGGTACATCCTAACTTTATTTATACTTCTGCCGCAACCCCTGCTAATGCCTGTACAATCAATCAAACTTGGCATTTGGGTGCCAATTATTTAAATTATAACTACATCTCTGAGTTGTATGGTGCTTATCGTGTACTTGTAGGTGTGGTAGATACAGGAATTTCAACAACCCATGTTGAAACAAAAGGACGTATTAATACAGCAAAATCTTATAATTTTGTTTCTAATACTGCGAATGCGAACGATGATGCGACAAGTGGACATGGAACCCATGTTGCGAGTATTATCGGTGGATCTAAGATGGGCTTGAATCGTAAAGTTGATTTTGTGGCTTATAAAGTATTGGATAAATCAGGTAATGGTTCAACTTCTAACATTGTGCGTGCCATCAACCAAGCAACCAAAGATGGCGTACCAATCTTAAATATGTCTTTGGGAATGCCAGCTTCTTATGGTATTGATGCCTTGTTGTATGCAGCCATTAAAAACTATCCAGGGTTGGTTGTTGCTGCTAGTGGTAATTCAGCATTAACGGTTGCGGATTATCCAGCAGGCTTTGATTTAAGAAATATCATTTCAGTCAACTCGGTAGACAACCAACGTGCATTATCGTGGTTTGCCCATAAAAATGCCACGCAAATTGATATTGCTGGGTATGGAACAGATATTTGTGCAGCGGATGCCCACAATGACAATGGGTATGTCGTTAAGTCAGGTTCATCGATGGCAACACCGATGGTTACTGCAGGAGCTGCTATGTTATTGACGCAAAATCCTAATTTATCACCTGCACAGTTAAAAGGGTATATATTAGATGGTAATGATTACGATTCTAAAATTAAGGGAACCAATGTAACCAGTGGGGTGTTGGACATTGTGGATTCAATGGAAATATTCCAAGAGAAAACTGGGATTACCAATGCCATGCATTTTGTATCAAGTAGCGATTCTAATCAATTAGTCTTGTATGGATTGAATGATTTTGGTCAATTAGGAACGGGTGATTTCAATGCTAGAACACAAGCCAATCCAATTACCATTAAAATACCAGGTGAACAAATTGCTAAGTATTTCTTAACTAGACGTAACACCTTTATTATTACCAAGTCTGGTAAAGTTTATGTGGCTGGTGACAACAGTGTTGGACAGGTTAATAACTCTGGTGGTAAATCATCAAGTTTTAGAAGATTCCAAAGTCCGATTGCAGATAAGATTATCGATATTGATTTTAGAAATACTGTCGATGTCTTTGATGAGATGTCGATACGTTATATTATTAAACGTGGTCAAAATGCCAAATGGGTACGTGTAGGTGAAAAAACAGTTGTTTATCGTTCAACCAAACTAGCAACCTATCGAGATCCAGTCGTTGTTATTTACACCAACAATATCAATACCGATCGTATTTATTACGTTAACGGTAAAAAATATAATGTTCAGAGTAAAAAGTTTGATAATTCTGGTGTCTTGTTACAAGAGACTTATACCACTTATCGTAAAGATGCGATTACAACTCAACAAATCAAGTATAAAAACGGTCAAATTTTATCCAATGTCAAAGAGGTTAAAAATGGGGCTGGTAAGATGGTTGAACGAAATGCTTTAACCTATCAACAAAAGAAAAGTATTTCTGCCAATCGATATGTGTGGCGTTCGTATAAGTTAAAACAAGTCATTACCAATTATAAGAATGGTCAACGTTCAAAAGAAACGGTTTATCAATACAACAATGCAGGTCAGTTGCGTACCAATAAAAATGGGAAGGCTTATCGTCGTATTAGAACCTATGTGAATGGTAAACAACGTACCAGTCAAACAAGAAATTATACTTCTAAAGGTAAATTAGCAAAAGCAAGTTAACGATGTGTTTAAGTTAACTTGTTTTTTTCTATGTCCATGTAATATAAGAAAAATTAATGGCAAACTTACTTTGAATATTGTAATTATAAGTGCTATAATCAATAAGGTTAAAGGGAGTGATTTTGTGGGAAAAGCACAATATACTGAAGATACAATACAAATATTAGAAGGTTTGGATGCGGTTAGAAAAAGACCTGGGATGTATATCGGGTCTAATGATAGTCGTGGTTTACACCATCTGATTTGGGAAATAGTAGACAATGCCATTGATGAGGCTTTGGCGGGTTATGGTAATTTTATAAAAGTTATTTTAAACCATGATGGTTCGATTACTGTCAGTGATCAAGGAAGAGGGATTCCAACTGGAGAACATGCTTCTGGTAAATCAACACCTGAAGTTATATTTACCATTTTACATGCAGGTGGTAAGTTTGGTGCTGAAGGGGGTTATAAGACCTCTGGTGGACTACATGGTGTTGGTTCAAGTGTTGTTAATGCGTTGAGTAAGAAGATGGAAGTGGTCATCGATAGAGATGGTAGTAAGTATTCAATCATCTTTGAAAATGGAGGTAAGGTAGCCCAACCTTTAAAGAAGATAGGAACGAGTAAACAAACAGGGACGAGTGTCACTTTTTGGCCAGATGAAACGTTGTTTACAACAACCAAGTTTTCTTTTACCAATATCTCAGAGCGTTTAAGAGAGAATGCTTTTATTTTAAAAGGCTTAAAGATTGAATTGATTGATTGTCGTAATGAAGAAACGAAAAGTGAAACGTATTACTATGAGAATGGTTTGAAATCATACGTAGAGTTTTTAAATGAAGGTAAAGATGTCTTAGGAGACAACATCTATTTTGAAAATACCTTGGATGATATTTATGTAGAGATTTCTTTACAGTACAATGAAGGTTATTCAGAGAATATTATATCTTTCGTTAACAACGTTAAAACCAGTGATGGTGGGACCCATGAAGTAGGGTTTAGGGCTGGTCTAACAAAGATTATCAATGACTATGCTAAGGAGCATAAATTGATTAAAGAGAAAGATCGTTTAGATGGTGCGGATATTAGAGAGGGTTTAACTGGTATTGTTTCGGTTAGAATACCAGAGAACTTGTTGCAATTTGAAAGTCAAACCAAAGATAAGTTGGGAACACCGATTGCACGTTCTGTTGTAGAGAAAACTGTCTATGAAAAGATGCATTTCTATTTAGAAGAGAAAAAAGACTTTGCAACAACGATTGTTAAAAAAGCCATTAAAGCAGCTGCGGCTAGGGAAGCTTCACGTAAAGCTAGAGAAGATTCTCGTAAGGGTAAAGATGGTTCTAAAGGGAAAGTCTTGGGTGGTAAATTAACCCCTGCTCAATCAAAAAACTTTCAAAAGAATGAACTGTTTATTGTCGAGGGAGATTCAGCTGGTGGTTCCGCAAAACTTGGGCGTGATCGTAAATATCAAGCAATCTTACCATTACGAGGTAAAGTTATCAACTCAGAAAAAATTAAGTTTGAAGAGTTAATGAAAAACGAAGAGATTGCGACACTCATCCATATTATTGGGGGAGGGGTTGGCTCTGACTTCAAAGTTGACGATATCAACTACGGTAAAATCATTATCATGACTGATGCGGATACAGATGGTGCCCATATTCAAGTCTTACTATTAACCTTCTTCTATCGTTATATGAAAGATTTATTCTTACATGAAAAAGTCTTTTTAGCTATGCCACCTTTATACAAGTATTCAAAAAAAGCTGGTAAAAACTCGATTATGGAATACGTTTTTGATGACTTGGAACTTGCTGCATTAATCAAAGAACATGGTAAAGGGGAAGTTCAACGTTATAAAGGGTTGGGTGAAATGAATGGCTCTCAATTATGGGAGACAACCATGGATCCAGAACATCGTCAATTGATCAAGATTACCATTGAAGATATGGCTATCGTTGATAAAAGAATTACAACCTTAATGGGAGATAAAGTAGATATCAGAAGAGAATGGATTGAAGAAAACGTTTCATTCTCAATGGAAGATGACTATTCAAATATGTTAGTAGAGGAGCTTGAATAATGGAAGAGAACAAACATATCATTATTAAAACCCTTGAAGAAGTTGTTGGAGATGGCTTTGGACGTTATTCTAAGTACATCATTCAAGACAGAGCCATTCCTGATGCAAGGGATGGGTTGAAACCAGTTCAACGTCGTATTTTGTATGCCATGCATAAAGAAGGCAATGTCTATACCAAACCTTATCGTAAATCGGCCAAATCAGTCGGGGTTATCATCGGTAATTATCATCCACATGGTGATTCATCTGTTTATGATGCCATGGTTCGTTTGTCACAAGATTGGAAATTAAACTATCCATTGGTTGATATGCATGGTAACAATGGTTCGATGGATGGAGACAGTGCGGCTGCGATGCGTTATACAGAAGCACGTTTGTCTGCCATATCGGCGTTATTATTACAAGATGTTGAGAAGAACACTGTATCTTTTGCCCCTAACTTTGATGATACTGAGTTAGAACCAACGGTATTACCTGCTTACTATCCAAACTTATTGGTTAATGGTTCAACAGGGATTTCAGCAGGTTATGCGACTGATATTCCACCTCATAATCTAGGTGAAGTCATCGATGCAGTTATTTTAAAAATGAAAAAGAAAACAGCAACCTTAGACGAACTTTTAGAATGTGTCAAAGGACCTGATTTTCCAACGGGTGGAATCATTCAAGGGGTCGATCAAATTAAGAAGGCCTATCAAAGTGGAAAAGGTAGAATTGTTGTTCGATCTAAGTTAACTGTAGAAACTGTTAAAAATATTAAAAGTATTGTGATTACAGAATTGCCTTATGAAGTCAACAAGGGTGACTTGGTTAAAAAGATGGATGAGATTAAGGCAGAGAAAGCCATTGATGGAATTGTTGCAGTTAGGGATGAATCAGATCGTCATGGTTTAAGAGTGGTTGTTGAAATTAAGAAGGAAGCCAATGAAAAGTTAATTTTGAATTATTTGTATAAACATACCAATTTACAAGTGTATTACAATTTTAATATGGTTGCTATTGTAAACAAAGCACCTAAGTTATTAGGTTTAGAAGGCTTCTTAAAAGCTTATATTGATCATCAAAGAGAAGTTTTAACCAATTATACCAACTATGAATTAGATACATCTTTAGCTAGAATGCATATCGTAGAAGGTTTGATGAAAGCAGTAGATATCATTGATGAGATTATTGAGATTATTCGTGCAAGTAAAAATCGTGGAGATTCGATTGTTAACTTGGTTGATCGTTTTGAATTTAGTGAGAAACAAGCCAGTGCGATTGTTGATTTAAGATTGTATCGTTTGTCTAATACCGATATTGTTTTATTAGAAGAAGAAGCGGCTAAGTTGTATGAGTATATTGCTTATAATAGAGATATATTAGAAAACCCTTCATCTTTAGACAAAGTCATTATCAAACGATTACAAGGGATTAAGAAAGAGTTTGGTTATGAAAGAAAGTCTGTTATAGAAGATGAAATCGTAGAAATCAATATTTCTAAGGAAGCTTTGATTCAAGATGTAGAAGTCATGGTTTCTATATCAAGAGATGGTTATATTAAAAGAGCGAGTATGAGATCGTATGCATCAAATGATGATGATTTCATTAAAAAAGAAGATGACTTTATCGCTTATGTATCCAAAGCATCGACATTAAATAAGTTGTTACTATTCTTTGATAATGGCTATTATGCTTATTTACCTGTCTATGATATTGTTGAAACCAAATGGAAAGATTTTGGTAAACACATCAATAACTATGTCACTGGTTTAGAGAATGCTAAGGTTGTCCAAGCGGTATTGGTCAATGATTTTACCAGTAAAGGGGTTATCACCAGTGTATCAAATGTTGGGATGATTAAATCATCCTTACTATCTGATTTTGAAGTGACGCGTTATTCTAAAGCTTTAAAGTATATGAACTTAAAAGCTGGGGAGAAAGTTGTTTCTTTATTCAACGCTTCTATCTTAGATGATGTCATCTTATTTAGCCAAAATGGTTTTGTTTTAAGATACCCATTGGCTAATGTGGCTTTAACCTCGTTACGTAGTGCAGGGGTGAAAGCAATGAAATTAGTCAATGATCATCTCGTAGATGGTTTCAATGTGCAACCTGGTTCAAACCAACAAGCTTATATGGTCTTTTCAAATGGGAATACCAAGCGTGTCAAGGTAAGTGAGTTTACACTAGGTAATAGAGGGAACAAAGGGTCCCATGTTATTAAAGCGAAGAAAACCAATCCAGATTTATTGGTCAAAGTCTTAAAAATTGATAACAATGAAAAAGTCTTTATATGTGATTCTAACTATAACGTTGATATGGTTGAAGCCTTTGATACCAAGTTGTCAACTGGTTTTGAAGGTTTGCGTAAATCAGTACCAATTGAAAACAAAGAAGTCATTATTGATGCTGCATTAACCCAAGATATCTTATTAGAACAAATCTTGGATGATCCAAGTGATGTGGTTAAAAATGATGGCAGTGATCAAGAACAATTGTCTTTGTTTGAATAGTGTAAAATTTTTGTAAACAAAGTCGTTATATTTGAAAATGTTTGCGTTATTTCTTAAACTAGAAGTACAAGTGTTGAAATTGCTTTGTTTTACGAAGGTTTTACATACTTTACATACAAAGTTTACGAAGATACTTTATCATTAGACTATAGAAAAAAAGAAAGAGGAAAAGAAATGAAAAAAATACTAACATTATGTTTGGCATTATTTGCTGTATTAGGATTAACAGCATGTGGTGGAGGAAATGCTTTAGAAATTTCTGGTTCAACTTCAGTTGCACCATTAATGGATAAATTGGCTGGGTTCTACCAAGATGAAACTGGGAATGAAGTAAACGTTACTTCTGATGGATCTTCAGCTGGAATTAGAGCAGCAATCGAGGGTGTATCTGATATTGGTTTATCTTCACGTGAATTAACTGAGTCTGAATTGGCTGAAGATATCACTGCTTATGTATTAGCGGTTGATGCGATTGGGGTTATCGTTAATACAGGAAATGATGTATCTAACTTAACAACTGAGCAATTAACACAAATCTTCTCTGGTCAAATCACTAACTGGAATCAAGTAGGTGGTGCTGATTTACCTATCGTTGTTATTTCAAGAGAGTCTGGTTCTGGAACAAGAACTGCTTGGGAAGAAACATTACACTTATTAAATGATGATGGAACTTCTAAAGTAGATGATGCAAAACCAATCATTGGATCTTCAACAGGTGCTGTTTTAGAAAACGTTGGGAATACAGCAGGTGCAATTGGTTACTTATCAATTGAGTCAGCAAATGATTCAGTAAGATTGTTATCGGTAAATGGTGTTGCACCAAGTGAAGCAACAATCGTTGATGGAACTTATCCAATTTCAAGAAACTTTATCTTAGTTTACAAAGAAGGAAATGAAAAAGTTGATTCATTCTTAAACTGGGTTAGAGGGGCTGAAGGACAAGCACACATTAGAGAAGCAGGATACATTCCAGCTTCATCAGCAAACTAATAAAATAAGTCATAAATCGAGTTCTACTTGTAATGGATGAGTAGACTCGGTTTTCTTTTACAAATAAAGATTGATTATATTAGAAATAAATACGTGTAATTGTTATAATAACTATAATACGAAAAAATTTAGGAAAGTGATAAAAAGATATGAAAGAAAAAAATTTACAAGGTAAGATTTTTGAAAATCTTTTTAGAATTGCCTCAGTCTTTACTGGAATCATTCTAGTGGTTATTGTTGGCTTTATTTTAATGCGAGCTTGGCCAGCCTTAACCCAATATGGCTTATTTAGAATGGTCTTTAACACCAGGTGGCAACCTACAGCCAATGATCCATCATTTGGTATTGGTTACATGGTTTTAGCAACCTTTGCAACAACCTTATTGTCATTGGTTATATCCGTACCAGTTGGGATTATGACTTCTTTGTTTTTATCAAAGATGGCTAGTCCTCAAGTCAAACGTGTGGTGATGTTCTTTGTTCAATTATTAGCAGGTATTCCTTCGGTCGTCTTTGGTTTCTTTGTTTTAAGAACCTATGTTGCCTTTATGAATCATCACTTTGAACAAGTACCAGGACGTTTTGGTAATTCCTTGAGTGCCGGGGTTATCGTTCTAGCGTTAATGTCATTACCAACGATTATCTCTTTATCGGTTACAGCTTTGGATGCTGTTAATAAATCTTATAAAGAAGCATCATATGCATTGGGAGCCAACTTAATTCAAACGATATTCAAAGTTGATTTAAGAGCAGCTAAAACAGGTATCTTCTCATCGATTGTCTTAGGAGCAGGTCGTGCTATTGGTGAAACCATGGCTGTGATCTTGGTTATTGGTAACTCAATCAATGCACCAACTTCACTATTCATACCAATACGTACCTTAAC
>Ga0268261_10000827_pt1 | contig 20414 bp, 11 predicted proteins | sample TergutNc150P1_FD_190353 | JGI IMG/M metagenome (GOLD analysis project Ga0268261, IMG submission 190353) | Nasutitermes corniger P1 segment gut microbial community from laboratory colony in Florida, USA - Nc150 P1 (SPAdes) (version 2) | ecosystem: Host-associated > Arthropoda: Insects >...
GGGGGGGGGGGGGGTAGTTGTAGCAATGGCTGTGTAACCAAATACAATTTTGTTAATATATGAAATGGGTATAAGTGATCATATATGTTGTCAGAATTTCAAATTATGCTACATGGTAACTTAAAACACAAACATATAAATACATTTATCCAAGTACTGTATTCTGATGTGAAATATGTGATTAATGCCATAAAAAGCTTGGTATAAGCACCAAAATTTAAAACTGTGGTCCAGATTATTGCTAACACTGTGTTTGTACATCAACAACAGAATCAGTTGTCTCGTTAATGATCGAACAGTAAATACACTGTATAAAGCATCAGCTCACTGTAAAATTAATAAGCTGGATATGAACAGGACAGCAATAAAGTGAACGCTGAGTTACTTAGTTAAGGAACATACTTTAAATTGTTCAGCTTCACCCATATTACATTGCACATCCTTCAATATTCCTCTTCTGCTTTCCTTATAATGTTCTCCACATAGTTGGGTGATCGTATAACTTGAATAAAATGTTACTGTGTTCTAGCCTTGTCCAGTCCGTCTTGTATGTTGATTAAAATAAACTTAATAGAAAACTGACAGATCAACATGACAAATTTTTTCAAGATGCCATGACAATGTTGAGTTGTAAATCCATTAACACACTTTCCTTTTTTTACTCGTACTGGAAAGTTTCCTCACATTTAATGGGGGAAGAATCCTAGTGACTGCAGGGCTTTAAAGTTCAACAACAGAGGCCAACACAAAACTACCCAGTAAGTGTCCACAAATGAACACCAGCACAAACTTTGTCCTACATAACCAGTAGCATGTATATCCACTTTTCCATTCCTTATTTCAACATCCAGCTGCAAAGCAGTAATCTTATTTTAAGAGAAATAAGCAGCAAGTCCATATACAGAAATGTAGATTTATTATACTGTAATCAGCATAGCCTCCTACAATATAATAAATCTAATTATCTGTATATGCACTTGTTGGTTATTTCTCACAAGAAATCATCAGTGCATGTTCATGAATCATTTAAAATCTATAATCTTCTGTTCAACACCTTGATGTCAATACTAAACTACTCAACACTTAGGTCACAGTCAAAGAAAATACACTATATTTAGCCAACAACATAAAGCCGTATCAATCCATCCACTCACAATTGAACTACGTTCCGCACTGTCCACTCTAAAATCAAGCTCGCACTGACCCATTATTGCATATCTGCTGGATTTTCCTAAGTTTCTGCCATCTACTTCTTGCTCTTATGAACTTTGTGGAAAGTTGGTTTGAACTAGACTTCTGGAATTCACAAAAATAATTTGGACTGCAAAACGATTAACGAAAAACAAAGCATCATTCCCAGTACATATACTTGGTAAGAACCACAAACTTCATAATGCTGTCACCACTACTTTTTCATAAAATGGAACCATAACTGCACCACCATAACCTACCCACAAATATTCTCTGAAGGACAGACACAATAGGAATTTGTCAAGCAGAAACAAAATAATTTTCTTTACAGAAGTCTGCACAGGTTTCAGTTACTCAAGATTAATATGGCCCATAGAAAACCATTAAGTAGCTTCAAGTTCAGACATGAAAAGGACTCAAGTATAGATTACTTTAGGTAGTTACAACTGAGCAGTATCTCAACTATGCTGTGCAAAAGCAATGTGCATACAAGTTCATGTTAGTGAATTAGCTGCATATAAACTTTTTTCTATAAAAAAGTACTTCTGTGAACAGTTGTGTGTGCAAATGCAGATGATTATTTGTTTTCCAGTGGTCCACCAATTACTGGTTTTCAGTTGCCACAGTTGCCAGTTCACTGAGTTGTCAGATGTTGAATTCATCTGCTTCACGATCTTCTCAGTTTCTTCTTTTCATTTTACTTTGGGTTGTCTTCCTTCTGTCACCAGGTCATTTTTCACATAGGCCACCTGTTATCCTCCATGCATACTATGTGTGCATACCATTTCAACATGTTGTTTTCTCTGTTTTGTGGGTAACAAACAATTTTGTGTTAGTTACCTGCATTTTTTTTCTGATGACTTCACTTCTTTCTTGAGTAGTCTGGAGGTCCTTATAGATTACAAATAAGAATATTCCTGGTCATTCCCAGTCACTGAAAATAGGCCTACTCATTAAAAATGCAGAGCTATCACCATTTAGATCATATCATATATTATCAACTGGGGTAGGTAAACTACCCTAAACAGGGATGGTCTGCATCACTAAGCTGTATCAAACCATCCCATCTTAGCCCAGTAAACATTCCATTTATGTTCCCATACAAAAATCATGTACGTATGTGCTTCATTAATGGTTCTGCAACATGAACACATGCTGCACTTATGACACTGGCAAAGCTGAAATGAGGTTTTAGCAATGTTCACACATCCATACGACAGTGATCACTTTCCTTCTATATTCTTTCCACAACATAAAATAGGATTGACAAAAACAAGGCCATCTGGAAATACTCAAACACACATTATGTCACGAAGGTCAGTACACATGCCACATACAGGCAGTTGTATCCCTACATTTTACTCTCCCATGAGACTCAGTTTACTCAGGATGGAGTCAGTAATACCTACGCATTCAATCCTTCCGATACCAAATACCCCTTTCCTCAGTAATTCTGAACCATTTTTAACCCTCCTCCTACTGGTCTGCCAGCCTCCTGTCTTTTTTCTTTACTCATTATTTTCCTCATTAAACTTCCTTGCATATCTCCTGTCCATGACATGGCTCAGGCAGTTATTTGCCAGCAGCTCATAATGAAGGCTTCAGGTCAATCCGGGACAGTCGATGTTGAAATCTTTCGTACATTTTGGAAAGGGACCGATTCATTTCAGTGTCTTCCACTGTATCATTCAATCAATGCTCCATACTCGTATTTCATTCATCTACCAATATTACATTATTTTAGAAACTGACAGCACCATTACTTAAAAAACTAATTTTTAAAACAGGACACCCACATATAAAATTCCTGCTTCTCCATGCACTTTCAAATGCCCTCCCCACCACAGATCTTCTTCAATGTTCTCCCATACACTTCAATATATAAATGGCTCTTTAAAGGGTCCAATTTTTTTTCCCTGCACATGCAACCTCTTCACTCTCCATTACCCCAAGCCAGAGCTCTGCTCTGGCCCTTCTTGTTGCAATGTCCACGCCATCATCTCCATACATAGCATATTCCCCTACCTCCATGATGTGGACAGAGGGTTTCACCGAAACATATGGACATATATACCAGACCATATGGTGTCACGTCTCAGATGGACATCTTGGAGCCACCACAATGTTTCCTGACATTTTCCATTTCTCTCTCCCACTCATACGCACACACATGCAGGCACACACAGTGAAGTCCTTCTCTGCATAACTGTCAGATATTCACAATCTAGTCCTTCTTGTAAGAGGTATATTAAAAAAAAAACCTCATAAATTAAGCATACAATACACCAAATCTGCACACAAAGGGTGTGTAATATTGTAACATACACAAAAACCTTACTTCAGCAAACTGTAGCACACATTCATAACAAGTGCCACAAATGCTGAAAAACATACACATTCACTCAACATGAAACTTTCTGCTACATACTTGCAGTACAGTAAGTATGAAACTATCAATTCTTTGCATCCTTACTATTTTCTACTGCATGCTTTCTGCCACTGTCCTATTTTCCTTTTGATATATTACATTTTGTATTTCAGTGCCTGTCTGTTGTAAGGTACAAATCTTATCAAGCAACCTTAAAAAACAAACCAAATTATTACAATGAACTTCTGAGATGTGACACTGTGGTTTTCAATAAAAAGTTAAATAAGTTTCATGGCAACCTGCTACTTCCATAATCAGGGTAGATGAATAAATAACCTGTGAAGGCAACAGATGATGTAGATATATGGACCACGAGTACCACAGAGCTTAGGCTGAACCAAAACTAAAGGGATGAAAGCATGCAGAGAAAGAAAATGGGAAACTTAAAAGGATCAATTGTGAAAGTCCAGTACAAAATATTCAAAGAACCAAGAAAATAAAATTAACACAAATATAAAATAAAAGTAAAAGTAGGGAAGGAAACCATGAACAGTCAGTGAAAGGGGGACACAGGGTGTAGGAGGTACTATATGCCATCCTTTCCACACATGGCTTGCTCATTTACTCTGATGGTGGAGGTAAGGTTCTTGTGCAACATTAGTAGCCTTTGAAAATGACAACTGAAGACTCGTGGGATAAGAAAGTGTGGCAAAAAAAGAGGGAAAACAAAACCACAAGTATGAGGCCAGTACTTGGTCAAATATAAGATAAGTCAAAAAAAAACAAGTCTCATACACACTGACCACTAAGACACTTGAAACAAGAATTATGTAGTGTGTAGACAATGTTTTTACATAGATAGCAGTCACCTAACCATGGTGTCTTGCCGTGCTGAGGTCCCAAACCACACTCTCTGCATTCCTTAAATACCTCCTGAGTTGGACATCAGACCACACAGTGTCCCTCACATTCCAGTAGAAAATTATCTTCAGCAACCACTTTCAGAACTTAAGTCTCAACAGAATTAAATGTATCACAAAGGCATTTGCAGTCCTCTTTTATGTACTATTATCACTCACTCTGGTGGTGATGGTGTAGTAGTACTGTGGTGGTGGTGGTGGCAGGAGTAGTAGTACTAGTAGTAGTAGGAGAAGGAACCATGAATTTAATGAACAGTATCACAGTCATCAGTACCAGCCAGGGCAGTTAGGAGTGATATTCCAGTTCTCAGATCATACAAACATCATCTTCCCCACGAAGTTATATGCTAAAAGTCGCATCTGGTACTAAGGATCTGCAAAACTCTAGTAACAAAGGTTACAAAATTCAGCCATTAAATGTTGGCGTTTTGTAGGTTTTATATGTGCCCGCCCACACACACACACACACACACACACAAAAGAATATTACACTAGCAGTGGCAAAAAAGGAATAGACAGTCCAGTAGGGAAAATAGAACAAGACACTAAGTGAAAAATTAAATGGTTTCATCCATGAAGATGTTAGACACACATGTTTAACATCCAAAAAAATACAATACCCACCAACCCACTGGTCTCAGAAGTTCCAGATATCAACTTCTACTGTGCCATGCTACATATACAGAGTGTGGAAAAACTCCATGCCCAAACTTCGTGAGGCAATAGGGTGGACCAAAACTAAGATTTACTGTAAAGCAACTGTGTGTCAGAGATGCGTTCTCATAGTGCCATGGACCATCAAAGCAGGTCTGACCAAGGTTGGAAATCAAGCAAAAAAACTTAAGTATTCTGAAGAAAAGTTGTATTTCATACCAATTTAGAGGAGATATTCAAACATACAGCCACTGATCTAAATAGACAGCCAACAACAATATGGAAGAGATTGATGTGTGACTCAACAATGACAGGTTGCTGCCGCCTTAACAATACGGGCAGTAAGATCAAGGCTTTAATGTGGCCCCATAGGAAGAATTCCATTGGTGTGACATTCGGTAACCTGGGAGACCAAGCCACAGGCCTGCCCCATCCAATCAAGCGATTGTTGTAAAGCAGCAGTGAGAAGTTCTGACCTCACTGGCACAGTGGCCCACAGACCCATCATGCTGGAACTATGTTTCTCTCGACTGCCAACGAGATTTCTTCCAGCATTCTCGTAGCTTTTCCTCCAGAACACCCAGTAAATCTGTGCACTGAGCTGTTGGTGTAACAAGTAAGGCCCAATCAAAGTCATGCACAATGCTCACCTTAACACTTACTGCAAAGCGTTGATGGTGGTGAACAGATGAAGCATGAAGGTTTGCTTCATGGCAGTTGTGGCTGTTGAAAATCCTATGTAAATGAAAAACTTCATTTACTCATCACCAGTTCATTCTGATGAGAATCGCTGAAGGGGCAGCAACTTGGCATTTTTGAATGCACATGTGAATTTCTGCTGCACTGGCATCAGTATCGAGGTGGATGCCTGTATGTTTGAACATCTGGTCTCAATTGGTAACAAATTACAACTTTTTTTTTTATAATACTTCAATGGTTTTGCTTGATTTCCAACCTTAGTAAGACCCATTTTGATAGTCCATGGCACTTCAAGGATGCATCTCTGACAGTTGCTGGACAATAACGGTTTGTTTTGGTCCCTCCTATCAACTCACGAAGTTTGAGCATGGAATTTTTCCATAACCTGTGTATTGAGTCGCATTTCAGCCCTACGAAAGTGAAGATTATGTAACTTGGAATGTGATATGAAGTGGTTATGCAGCCTGTTTCAAGATTACATGCAGGCACTTGCCTCAAGACTAGGGCAAACAATGAAAAACCTCAATAAACTGAAGGCCCATGAATACTAAAAGGTCATAAAATTGTTACAATAGGGGCAGACAAAAAAGCAGAAACTTAAGAATGTTTCTTAGCAAACGTCCATTCAACACTGCAATTTTTCAGCTTTCTCCTCAAAATCATCAGATTAACACTACTTGCCATTACTTTGAAAGTGTTCTCCAGCCTCCAGTTAACCCACAATATACGTAGGCATAAGGCAGCATGTCATACATACAGAAACACAGCATGTTAACTACAACAATGGGTGCACACATTTGTCCTTGCACAAATTCTCGTATTCTGCCACAGTATGTAAGAATGGATAAGCATATGATTTTCACTGTTTTTATGAATATTTAGAGCACATAGTGATTAAAAGAAGCCACAGTGCAAATGGCTGAGTCAATCACCTTACCATATTATTTACTTAAACTGATGAAATAATTACAGTATTTTAAATAATGTGGAGTGCAAAATGATCATGTACAAGTATACTGAAATGGAAAGTGAGGGAAGGCACCATCCACCCAACTGTCTGATCAAAGGGTATGTTAATACTTGGGATGAACATATTTATGAAGTTAGAATTACCGAATTCAAAAATGTTCCATCTAATGCAACTTATGATAAAATAATGTAATCACATTCTGTTAAGGGCAATGTTGTGAATACTGAAACTCATGGTATCTGGGGTTCTCACACTGTCTTGCTGGCACACCACTGAATGAAATTCAACGACTTCAGTGTCCCACCAATACTTCTATTTATATCTAAATAAAAAAAGCTGAAAATGGAAATACTACATCATGGCAGAGATGTGTTATACAATGCTGCATATCAGCAAAAATATTTGGCTTACATTTCCTTTATTCTTTAAAATCTGTATGCTGGTTTTTACTTCAAATTTTTCATTAAAACTGCATGACAGTAACGAATGGTGTACCAGTAGTTGTACACTAACCACAGTTTGAACAACCATGTACTAGCTCAAATTACATGTACTGAAGCCAGAATACAAGTTGTAATACTGGTGCTAGAGGTTCAATTTATCCACATCAACCATGACTACTGTCCTCACAGATACTTCTTGAGGAAGTATAGAAACCTGCTTCTTTGTTGCCTACAGCAAAAGAAACATGCACTCCCTGTTTAACTGGGAACATTCTTACTTTCTGGGTGTATGATAAATTTCAGTGTCTGTGCCCTTACACCTAACTGAAACTCAGAGCAAGGTCCAATGTTTGTCACAAGATCTCAATGAGAACAGAAGCAGGGGTGCTAGTGATGAAGCAATCCAAGCAAGCAACCAACAAGCAAGAGGTGCGTTTGTCATTTACAAGCCAGACAATCTGCATAGCACTAGTATTCAACATACAGCTGCAAGTGCTGGTAACGAGCTCCCTAAAATGTTGGTGAATAATGGTGAGAAGTGTGGATATTGTTCCAGGCAAACTTTTAATGTGGAGAAACAACTTCTCGAAAGATGCTGTTGAGAACATACAACACTACGGTGAAGTCTGTGTCTTGATTTCAAGAAGTCCAAGTAGAATAGACCGTTTTGCTACATGTTTAATGATACTCTGATTTCAAGCTGAAGTCAGTGCTCATGTACCATGCCAAAAATCCCAAGGCACCATGAGGCTATCCTAAGGGTCATCATCTAGTGAAGTGGAGGTCCAAACAGACAGCTTGGGACACTGCAGCACTTTCTGAAGTATAGTTTACCAATCATTTTGTTCTTGCAATCAAGAATAACCTCCCATTCCAGACAATGCTAATTTTTTACAACATCCCTGGTCAACCCAATTCATTACTGGTGTCAACCTTTTTTGTCACCAAACATGTCTTTTCTGCAGCCAATGGATTAAGGTATGACTGGATCTTTTCAGGCACACTACTTGAGCTGTGCGCTTGCTCAGGTCCCCAGTGACAAACCGTGGAAGGTACAATGGTCTAACTGTTAAGGAATTCTGAGAGGCATTTAACATTATGGATGCAGTTATGAATTACTGAGATTACCAGAAAGAAAAGATGGAACCTATCCACAAAGCAGTGTGGAAACATTCATGCTGACTGAATTTTTGAAACAAACTGCAGGATTAGATCTCGCTTATGAAGTTGCTTACATGGTTGATGAACGTGGGGTTTCAGCTGAAGACTACACAGCTCCTACGATCCTATTATTATAAACTCAATTTGGAACAGCAATGGAAAATCAGTCCAGCGTTCCAGACGCACCTTCCTCCCCCAACCACAGCAACTAGGCATTTTAATAAAGCATTTAGGATGTTAGTGAGTGCAATGACAATTACTGATGATGACACACTCCAATTGTAAATAGTACAACGTTTATGTCTCCTTGGGACTTTAAGCGGTGAGCCCATGGAATGCACCACCATTCAAAGTATTTCACGAAGTACAGTGCAATGTTTAAAACGGTGATTTTGCTCGAGTAATAGTGATACCATTAAATCTACATCCCTTTAGAGCAATTAAAAAAAGAAAAAAAAAAAGAAGAAAAAAGAGAAACTTACACATTACTAAATCTGGCCAGATGGGAGGGTGTGGAACAAGTCATGTGGTTTTTAACCAGGAAACCATGCACTGACAATGCAGAGTAAACATGTGCAGTGTCATGGTGGAGAAACCAACTTCCTGAATTTCTTTTGCCATACACTTCCCAGCAGACACTGTAATGTGTAAATGTAATAAGGTTGGTTTACTGGTAGTCCTAGGAGCACAAATTCACAATGCAAAATCCCCTCAAAGTTTTTATATATATATATATATATATATTCAATGCAGTTCAACTTATATATATATATACATATATATATATATATTCAATGCATTTCAAAAAACTTGTCTTGCCTTTCTTGGGCATGCAGATGATTGATAGGACACTTCCTCTGGAATGGCTAGCTTGGTTTCTCTGTTTAACTTTTAAACCCATGTCTCATCGCGATCGCCAGCCATTGTCTCTGAACGGAATTCTCAGTCTCTTTCCAACCTCTCTTGAAGGTCCTGGCAAGACATGATTCTCCTTCTGCTCATCACTCAACAGATGGGACATGAAATGTGGCACCAATCTGACAGATGTTCAGACTGTGTTGCAAATGGCTCTTGACTACCCAAATAAAATTCCAAACATGTTAAGAACTTCACAGATAGGGACTTCTGTTTCCTAGGACAAGTTCTTTCATTCAATCCACATTTTTAATGTCTTTTACTAGTCAGTGGACCTTCTGAGTTTTCAGGATCATCAACAAAGGTTGCATCACTTTTCAACTGAGAAAATCATTCAAAACCTTGTGTTCTTGCAAGTGTTTGCTCTCCAAAAGCTGATTTCAACATTCTGAAGTATCCATAGTAATTTTTTCCCACTTTAAAGCAGAATATGAAGCACAGACATTGTTCTTTCAACTGTCAAAAAACACAAAAAAGAAATATGTAGTTAACAAGATGTCAATGATCACACCTCCTATAGACATAGTCCAAGCAGGAAGTGACACACCAGACTCTGGTAAACCTAGTGGCAGCAGTAATTTGATGCTGATGTCAGGTCAAAAACTATCTGATGGTGCTAAGCACACATATATTCAGTGCCATTTCCTTACCACACTGATCTTGATGGAAACAGAGCAGATCACTCCAACACGGGACTTAGCCAACTATGACATGACAGATAAGATATTAAGAGTTTTAGTGAATCAGTAACAATGCACACAAAAAAAGAAAATGTGAAAATTTGAAAGAAGGACTCCAGTACTTGAAGCACAAACAAGTGGCACACAAAATGTGGTTGGGAGTAAACTTCAACAAAGAAGTTTCAAAAACATAAAGAACACTGTTTTCAATAACCAAGAAGTCACGCTTTCCTCAAGGAAATGTTCCCAAGGATGTTGGTACAGATGCAACTGACCTCTTTTTCTCTAGACTTTCAAAAGGAGATGATGCGCTATCAAAGAAAAAGGGATGACAAAATGGTAAAAACCTGTACACAACAGAAAGCTTCCTTAGCTCCATTTTAACACATTCACTGCCATAGTCGACCTTAGTCGATTTAATAATTCACGCTTAAAACTGCCAGCGTCGACCTTAGTCAATCAAATTTCTTCAATCACACTATTTCAGCTTAAATTAGCCGACCTGTCAACATAGGCGCAAAACTTGTACAGCAGCTTCAGTATATCTATCTGACCTTATCCCTTTTATAGTTTATTATGCTTACATTGCGATGTAATGAACCCATGTTTATCCTTATGCTCAGAGGCTGAGTTGGCTGTCTCTGGTTGCAGTCTATAAAGAATCTTTTATACGTGAAGTCGTGTATGTGTGACAGTTTATACTTCTCAGTGCAACATGACATCTAGGAAAAGAAAAAAAAAAATTGGATTTAGAACTAAAGAAGAATTAGCTGATGCGGTGGATGAAATTGTAAATGACAGTGATTCGGATACAGATATTATTCCCGAATTTTCAAGTAGTGAAGAGAGTGAATCTGAAAGTGCTAATGAGAGTAACATTTCAATTCCAACTACAGGGTTTTCTAAAAATCGTCAACCAAGAACACCACCCTTCATAGGCAATCTGGGCGTGCAATTTGCAGTTGAAAATGAAGCAGATGTGATGAGTTATTTTGACCATTATATTCCTCCTGAACTCATTGAAATAGTAGCTGACCAGAGCAGATAAACAGGCGTGGCAAAGAAGAAAACTAAACGCGTCACAGATTACAACACTCATATGCACGGTGTTGATACAGCGGACCAGTATCTGGCTTACTACCCATTCATTTGTAAAACTGTCAAGTGGTCTAAGAAAGTATTTTTCTATCTTCTCCAATGTTGTCTTTTCAACAGTTATGTTACCTTTTCAAAGAATAATCCTAATTCCGCAAATCATTCCTAGATTTCACGTCAGATATCACAGAAAATCTGATACACACATCAGATGCTGTATCATCACAGTCATCATCATCTGATGAGTCGCAAGGCTCGAGTAGAACACCTACACCAACAAAACGTGCCCCAAAAAATGACCCCCCTGGCAGGCTTGATGGAAAACGAAAGAATCACAAACTGGTCCATATTCCACCCACAAAAAATGATAAAATGCCAGCACGAAAATGTTGAGTGTGTATGCAAAAAAATATCAAGAAAGAAACTACATTTCTCTGTGCTCAGTGTGGTGTTCCTCTGCATCCAGAAGGCTGCTACACACAATATCACACGCTGAAACATTACTGAAGGTATGTACTAAATTTCAAGTCTTTATCTCATATAATTTTCGTGTAATTATTTTTTTACTGAAATCATGAAAGAGGGGGTTGTGGACCCTTTTTAACGCCCCTGGGTATTTACATAGCTGGCAGCAAATGTGTTAAATAGGCGAAGTGCCACCCCAATGCACTTGGCTTGACCCTGGATCCTGTGGTGACCAACCCTTTCCACTGGACAACAGATCAACCTTTAGTTCCTTGAAACTTTCATAAGAATGAGCTCAATATAAACAATATATAACATACCTTGTCAGTAACCCAAAACTGTAAAATTTTATGGAACAGATGGGAACTTAAGTAAAGGGATGAAAATATGCATTCCTGTAATAAGTCTTTCAAAAACCTTAACTCATTTTACAAATTTGTGCTTTTGTTACTTAAGTTGAGATATGAATACAAATATGAATAAAGTAATACAATATGATGTGTCTACCTATACCAGTACTGTGTTTTAAACCCTTCTGTGGCAGTTCACCAAATCACTCGTGTCTGAGTGGCCTGCAGTTAAACTTACACACCACTGGTTTAAAACTTCATTAACAAATACTTACTTGAACTCCAATTTTCAAAACACTACAACAATCAGTATCAAATTTAATTACTGGATTCAGCAATCTCAATAAGTAGGGGTGAACCCTACATGTCATGTTCTCAATTAGAAAATCTTGCGTGATTTTAATTATGGCTGTTTACTTCTATTGTGGTACAGTAGACTAGCATCTGAATGTGTTACTAAGTTATCACACACCAAATGCGACAATATAAGGGGCTAATGAGTGAACATAATTACCCACAGTGCTGGATAAAGAAATGCCTGTTATAATTAAAAGTGGCATAGTGGCTATTAGCACAAATCAGGTATAAGATGTTAAACATTTTTATCTGAAATCAATCTTCATACTCACATTTAATGTTTAGCTTGTATCACTACTAGTATCATGTCAGTAAGTGTCCATAATTATAATGGCATTTATTTCTAGACAGACAGACAGGTCATCGAAGTGTTAATGTAATTTTTACATTAATTCAGCCATGAGTGGAATGACCTCTTTCAACCTTACTGCAGCACCATCTTAACAGACAACAATGTGTGGACCTCTTCCCAATAACTTGCCAAGCCTTCAGTCTAATAAAGGAAAGCTACATGAATGAGGGTCTTCTCAGGAATTAGGCATCTTCATCACTGACAATCTGAACTGTTTCTACTGACCCACTTTTGCGTACACCTCACAAATGCATACTCATTCCATGGCCTGACACAGGACTGTCAAATTCAAACCAATCTCAAATACTGCTGTAATGAACGCCTGACTTGTGTAACAAATAATTTTCGTAACAAAACTCAAATTTGTAAAACATCCTCTTCTTATCCAGGAAGTAACAGTTACTTCACCCTGTTAATGTTTGCTCAGCTAAATTACAGATTGTTACACTGCTGGTATGCGCAAGCCGGCCAGGTGACGCGAAGAGTTTAACAAACTCGATAAAATGTATGAAGTCAAATAGCCTGCCACTATATAATCCAAATTTGCCACATAATTAACTCTCACTCAAACTGTTGGGTTTACAACTTGCCTACCAACATTACGTGCCATCTCCAAGACTTGATACCGTGTTAATTTGCAGAGACTTTATATTGTTGAAATGATATTCTACGTCGTATACGTTCTACTATTCAAACGTAAGTCATTCTGACTGCAACTAAATTTATTTAAACTTGAGTGGAGCATAATTTTGGCATACAAAATTGTATTTTGCATTTTCTTTCGGACCATATTGGATTATATATTTGAAGGTGAGCCAGTCATTTTCGGTTGGCAGAATTTAAACATAATTAGTTTGCAATATTAACTTATGTATATGACTGTTTATGACCTTATATTGTTCATTATATTATATGTAGAATTTCAACAGAATAGAACATTAGTTGTTAGTAGATTCTAACGTCATTCGACTGAATGGTATTAATCCTAAACTTCCCAAAATTCTAAACATATTGAAGTCCTTAGATTTCTAGTGGCAGCTACCCATTCTTACACTGCATGATCTAACGATGGTGAATGTAGGAATTTTATAATAGTGTCTGTTGAGCGATTACTATTATCCTCACCTTACTGCTGGGTTCAGGCACTACACTGCTGTCATTAACACTTCCACATGACATGACATACCTTGCAGGATGCTAGCTAATATGGTACTGAAATATCATCTGCTTAAACACTGACACAGTCAGTGTCCACAAACTGACAATGGTGGCAGAACTCACCATATCATGCCTTGGACAATTCAGAAGTAGTACAGAGCATATCTTAAAAAATGTGAGATATACACACTGTTGGAGACTTCCTCCATGCAGCAACATCTCATTGGTCCAGCTTAATTCCTTGGCAGACATGTGACATCAGGCTGAACACTGTCTCTAGAACATAATTCAGAATTGATGGTGCACTGACATGCAGCACCAGCAGCGTAACAGTTGCAGACATGTTAATTTACGTGCCCCTGTACTGATCAGTTGTGTCAAACCACTATTTTAATTAAAACAGAAAAACTGGGCAGTCTCCTTTAGACAAAAATTACTGCAAGGTTGTTTTCTGCTCCTTTCAAGGAATATATTTAATCAGCTTCTCCCACTAACACTAGCTTGACTTCAATACTTTTTGTGTGGACACATGCACCCTTTTCAAAAGCAGTCCTTTGGAAAACACCTCCAAAATAATCCCACTCCATCACCACTGCTCCAGCTGCAGATTTCCCCTCAGAACGAGTTCCTGGAAATAACTACAAAATTCACTGGCAGCAAGCTGATCACCACTTAGCACATCCCTCTTACACCATTCCAGTCTCAGTCTCAATGTTAACCAGTCACAGCAGGCAATGAACTCATCTCACCAAACAAATTTGTGATTTAGAGCATACTTTCCTTCACAGAAGGGAGACATGTAAGACTTCTGACATCAACATCTTATCTGTGCAGATTACCTATCACAAACATGTAAATTAATTCATAATTTATTACTTACATGTGATATAAAAACTAAATTTCCAGAAAATGTTAATATGAACCAACTTGAACACGCTTTTACACAAACCATTCAAAGATACACATAGCTAATATGCAACCTGCTGAGGAATATAGTCCTTGCATTAATTTTTAATAAAGATTTTAAATCTGTAATAACCTCACAATTTCACTATACAATCAAGGCTATGCCATTTGATATGCACTGTTAAGATGTGGTATGTACTGAACCTTCTTCACACAATTCCCCATGCTGTCACTACAATTTTGTCAAATGGGATATATATGGAGTTTGAGGAGGAAATTAATCATACATCTGGAGAATGTTCCTTAAACAAATATTACATCAATTAAACCAACATGAGAGGTTATGTATGTATTAATGTAACATTCAGGTGTTTTTGAGTAACCATTGCTGCTGTGGAAAGGCAATAAGTATTACATAATAGGTGTGTGGGTGTATGATGCCTTAGTTACCCAGCAGCAATGTGCATGCGTCATATTACACAGACACCTGTGGCCTGTCCGGATCTACCATATTTTCCCACATTATCTCATAAACAGTATGATTTTAGGGGGGGGGGGGGGCCAAAGTACATAAAACATGCATTTTGATTCCCTCTACAACTTTTGTTTGAATCATTTCTCATCTTAAGAATTCGGTGAGATACTATTATAAATGTACATAATTATTCATGTCAAGTAAACATTGGTGTTGTCAGAGTTTAACTAAACTTGAATTTCTCGAAAAATATTCAATTTCAAACTTTTGCCACATTGTGAATTCAGACGCCAGGAAATCACCCAAAAGAACGAATACTTTACTCTCAAGAAATTTTTGGAAAATACTCAAATGTCAAATTTCATGACAATGTCTCCAGTGAAAGCCAAGTTGTTTCATTACATACAAACATGAAGCTAGTAGTTGCTTTTTTGAAATTTTGTCGACGTGCCTAAAATACCTGAACCCCCAGCTGAAGGGTTACAGACATAATGTGAGAAAAATGTGGTCCTTCTGGTGTTTCGCGTACTCTGCATGGTTGTTGTGAAACATTATCCTTACTCTGCGAGGGTCTGTCCTTGAGCCGAGGCCAAACCATGTAACACACCTGCTATGTAAAAGTACTTGCAAACATAACTATGATAATTATGAAAATAGGGAGAGTTTTTTTAAAACATCTTTATTTCAATCGGATGTTAATTAGATATTAAGTAAAGGTGTTGACATTTCATATACTTTGAATTCCTCCTGGGTTTAGTATGTATTTGGTAAGCAATAAAGGTGTAACAGCTCTCAATCATTCTAACTTCTTTTGCCATTTTCTCCATAACCATTCAACCTTGGATACCAGTGTTTTTGGCTATATAAATATAGTGTAACCTAATAACCATTCTCCAGGAAGTGCGGTGGATTTCCCCTGAAACACCCTGTATCCTGTATACATTGCAACAGTCTATTTGCCTGGCGTAATTTACAGCCTGCATCACTTTCCATCATGGCAATGCAACACAGCCACATACAAACCACCCCAATTAACAATTCCCAATAAAAAAAGCCAGTCACTGACCTGCAGGCACAAACCATACATCAAAACAACAAACATTAATAAATAAAAAAAGTCAAAACATATCCTCCACCAACAGAGTTAAGATCAACATAATGGTCATCACCAATCCTGACAACCCACTACTTGGTGTTGTAACAGATATGGGTATATAATGCCTACCTAATAATACTCATCACTTCTCTCAAGCACAGGTGAATACAAGTGCATTTCAAAAATCAGATCCCATGTCCTCGTCCAAAAGTGAGCTCCATGTGCAGATGAAATGGAGATATGAGTGAAGCAGTAGGCAAATTGCTGATTGGATTAACTGCACATCAGGTGCTAGGGGAAGGGGAGTAGAATGGGAACTGCCAGCTGTTCACAGTACAGGATTCAACTAGCCCACAATTCACACACTGTGAACACTGACTGTGAATATGGTAAAACCAAGCAACTAATAATAAGATTAATAAAAACACATTTTCACAGGATCCACAGTCCCCTAAGAACATGTGGTAAAATTCGTCAGCACGGTGTCAAGAAAACACATCCTATAATACTAGAGCTTTTCAAGTCTGCCTCGGATAATCATGGGGCATATTCGCTTACAGTCTATGCTCCTGCTGTCATGGAACCAGCTAGAACACACACTATATAATTAACAGAAACACAGAACTCCATATTAGAAATGCAATCATGAAAAAAATTAAGAGCACAATGAAGTCAAGGACAGCTGGCTACCATTCAGTCCAGAAAGTTAAATCTTTCTGCTGTCTAAATGAAGTACAAATAAAAAAAACATCAAACTTCAATTTTACCTGTTGTTTCCATACGCAAGTGAAACCAGTCTGTCACATTAGGAGACGAACACAAATTGAGGGTGTGCGAGAACAGTGCTGAGGACAAAACTTTGACCCAAGACGCTAGACAAAACTGCTTAATCAAAACCTTTAAAATTTGCACTCTTCAGCAGATATTAAAATTATTACATCAGCATAATTACATAAATGGAGCATGCAACATGAATGGGAGATGAGACAGGCACAAGCCTGAAATAGTTGGCAAACCTGAATGTGCTTGGGCAAGTTAATATTAAAATTCATCTAAAATACACAGGACAAGAGGTTTCATCCAGGTACGAATAGGATCATATCAGGTTCGTGTAAAACAGCCATGTATCACTGTCGCACTATCTTACTGCCATTCATACATAGCTTCCTTCACCTTAAATGAGAATTAAGATTGGCTGGCAGGGAGAGCAAGAAGAAAAACAGAACACCTAAATTCAGTTATGCTGAATGTAAAAAAGTACTGTTAAAAGCTGTTCAAATTATATTTCCTACTAACTGTTAAATATTCACACTAGCAAATATGTAAAGTCACAGATCCTAATGAGATACTTATTGTATTGTACAAACTGTTCACACAATAACACATTTGATAAAATCTCATGATTTGTTATGTACACTATGGTTTATCTTTGACTGATATGAAAGAAAATCCAATTCAATTCACAAGGAACCCAGGCCCCAACCCCCATCCACATCTTTTCAGCAGTTTTGAGAAACAATGGACATAACAACACAATCTCACTTCATGTGTAAATTCTATGCACGCGCGCGTGCGCACGCACGCACACACACACACAAATCTCACATAGGTAATGTGCAGCCACTGTGAATGGCCCCATCACTGTAGAAACATGTAAACCGGAAAGTGTAAATGAAACACTTAAAAATCACGTCCATTTATACACATAAGCACGCACGCACGCACGCACGCGCGCGCTCACACACACAATATATCCACATCAGTGTGCACCAACTTATGAATGTAACGTGCCTTGAAATACCATGGCAAGCTGCATGTTTGGCAGCTGCCTTTTTCCACAAACAAGTCCGCACTGCATTCCTGAATAATCCAAAATCATTTTCCTAGTATAATTTAAGAAAAAGCTGCAGAATGAAACCAAGTCTGAAACAAAATTTTATTTCCATTATATGAAGCTGCCAGTATACCCCATGGACTAATTCAAACAGGTTACTGCTCCCATGAACTGAGGAATATTATTTTGTTTAGCACACCAATTTGTAGTTGACTTCACAGATAATTTTGCTGACGCTGGAGAATGTGGATTGTTTTCACTCTCTACTCATTTGAAGAGTCTGATCACATGCAAGTTCAGTAACTTCCTATGCACATCAACTAACTTCCTCCACAACTGCAGTTGCCATTCCTAGAGCAATACTTTTTCTCACTAGAACTTTCTTGTACACAAATTTCAATGCTCTCGGATAGGACGCATTTTCATCCGCATCAACATTACAACTGACAGCAGTGTTTTATTGAATGGTGCAGTCAACAGCAAAGATCATTACATAAGTGCCGATGGTATACAAATGAAACTGACCACACAGCATTGGCATGTGCTGACAGTGGTCAATGGTACTAGAAGTATAACATGGCCCAGCGCCACTTTGTCTTCCACAGGATCCACATGGCCTGGCCAAGTAAAAAGCTGGGCCTGTGTTGGAACAGGCTTGTCAATAACTGCCTGAGCACTTCTTAGGAGAGTTTGCAAAACTGCAAAAAGCCACAATTTGCTTTGCCATGTCCGTCCATCTGTCCACACGGAACAACTTGACTCCTACTGGACGGATTTGCATGAACTTTGAAATTTGAGCATTTTTCGAAAACTGTCAAGAAAATTCAAGTTTCATTAAAGCCAGACAATAACAACTGGTACTTTACACGATGACAATGAGATTTTTTATATCTTCCTCAGTTCTTAGAATGAGAAATGTTTCAGACAGAAGTCGTAGAGGAAATCAAGACACACATTGTGTGTCCAGTACTATTTTTTTTTAAATCGTGCCTTTTATAAGATGTGGAAAAATATTGTACATTGGGGCATGCTGCAGATGACAATATGGTGTATGCGCATTGCATGCTGGATATCCAAGGTTAGACATACACTCACAATATGCAATACTTATTGCTTTTTCACTGCAACAGTAGTAGCAAGTACGCATCTGAATGTCACGTTATACGTACATTGCCTGTCTTGCTGCAAGATGAAACTGCTAACCGACCCACTCATTCCTGTAAGAAGCAAACGTTGGGGTGGGGTGGGTACATTTGCTGGTTTAAATCCGTCAGCTAATGGTGCAAAATGACCTTATTCATTAGAAACCCAAGAAAATGTCGAGGCCAAATTACTCTCTTTACAACAATTATATCTCTGCTTGCTGATTCACAGCATAAAAAGCAAGCAGTGTTACTAATGACAAATTCCTTACAAAGCACCAAATTTCAATTAAATAACATACATCTCTAGTTTAAAATTTTTGTGGCATATCCAATCACCACCTTCACAGGATGCCTCATAATAAGCAAGCACATATTTATCATACGATGAAAGGCGTCACAAACTGATCCTACAGCCCTTGAATTCTTCAAACCAACCAGCACCAAGCAATGAACTGGGAAAGGCAACCTGCCACTTCCCCCATGCGCTTTAATCAATTCACCAATCATGCATTCTATTTTGAATCTGAAGTGTTTCACACTTCCACGTCTTCAATGGGCAATGAGCACAATGAGGCCCATGTGACCCTTGAACCAATACAGCATAAATCTAATTTCAGACAAAAGAAACAAAGAGATACAATATCAGCCAATTATTTTATCCACACTGATATAAAAACCTTAAAAGTAAATTTCATGTCACTACACTTTTTGTTATCTAAAAATTATATTAATCTCATGATAACTTTCCAATGCTCAGTATGCACAAAAATTATAAACCTCTCATAAGTCCTTCAAAGTAAATACTGTGAAGAACTGTAAAGAAATCAACCAGCCAATGAAATATTAGACAGTTTCATGTTGCAACTTCTCAAATATCTCCAGATATTAGGAAGTAATAGGCAGTGTCAGTTTTCTCATTTAAGCTGTTTTTCTTAAATAATGGTGGTAAACAACAAACAAAAGCAACAGAAAGAATCAATGGACAGCAAATGAAAATATGTGCTCAGTTCATTTCACTTAGGATGTATTACAAAAGAGGCAAGTATGGATTTACTTAACCCTTAGGTGACTAATGTCATATATATATGGAGCACCCATTCTTGATGTTTCTAGATCACACACAACGACGCAGCACAGTCGGTAGGACTCCTCTGGACGAGTGATCAGCTCGTCGCAGAGA
>Ga0268261_10000828_pt1 | contig 20402 bp, 20 predicted proteins | sample TergutNc150P1_FD_190353 | JGI IMG/M metagenome (GOLD analysis project Ga0268261, IMG submission 190353) | Nasutitermes corniger P1 segment gut microbial community from laboratory colony in Florida, USA - Nc150 P1 (SPAdes) (version 2) | ecosystem: Host-associated > Arthropoda: Insects >...
CCCTCCAAGACAAATTCTGCGTTCGCCTGCAGTTTGAACTGGGAAAATAAATATGAATGTTGAGGTGGGTATTCCGGTGATTGGAGGTAGTCACGGCGTATTTTGTAGTCTTAGTCAGCGTGAAAAGTACGACGATTCGGTTAGGAATGCCAGCTGTCCTACATGGAAGTACGGAGTCATGAAGTGAACTACTCGGAACGTCGGTTCCTCATAATCGATACCTTGATTGTAAAACGTCACGTGGCATTTTCAGGAAGTAGGTTCAATGATGGTAGAGAAGTAGTTTCTGAAGACATGGGTTGGGCGAGGATATGATTTTTACGAGGTTGTACATTTTGCTTGTTTATTTATTGATTAACGGCGCTGTCATTGAGTATAATTACAACAAATCCAATTACTGGATATGGAATGGGAAAGATGTGGAAGGAAGTTGTGGCCCAGCATAAGGCAGACCTACTATCCTAGCATTTGCTAGAGGGGCAGGGGAAAATCTCGCGGAAATCGAGGATAGTTTGTAGCCTGAGATAGAGCCCGGCATCTACAGAATACGAAGTTTGTATGAACATTCCTTGAGTGCGGAGTTAATGAATGAAAATCATGTGGCAGTTATCATGTGTCTACTGAGACGTGACGGGGTGCGATCCGGTGGATAAGTACCGACGTTTCAGACAGAAGGCAGCGTGTCTCTCCGAAGCAATGATAAGTATCTTTGGCAGGATGGAGAGCAGACGCGGCAGATAAAACGGAGTGCTGTGACCTTCGCGTTAGTCGCTGTGTGTGCACGGCCGAGTACTATGGCCACGCGAAGCTTCTCGTTCCGCGGAGCGCTTACGGATATCGCCTGCCTTCTACTCTGTAAGTGCTGATTCCACATTACGCAGTATGCATGTCGGTAAAGGTGTAACTCGTCATGGAGGTGGTTGTTTATCGACGGTCGTCTTTTGGGGTTTTGACAAAGCGTAGTGCACATGGTTTGTTCCGAAGTTTAGGAGGAGCGTACTGTCTTCATTTTAACGGTGACTAAATTTGATGCAGGGTTTAACATCTGTCTGAACCACACCAATAAATTATGCAGTGTAAAACCCAACAGACGACCGTTACTTACAGCACGCTATCTTTGATTGTGTCTTTCTTTTTATTTTTTTGTCTGCTAGCAGACGTGGGAGAGATCAGAAACAAACAAAATTTTGCTCGGAAAACTTGAAAGGAATGAACCTTGTTGAATATCTAGGCACAAGGGGGGGGGGGAGGTGGTAAAATCAAAATCTCCCCTAACGACAATATATGTGAGAGTATGGGTGGATTCATCTGGCTCAGAATGACCAAGCGTATTTATGAACACGTTAATGAACCCTTTGGTTCTACATAAGGCGCAGTATTTTTTAGTTCTCTGAACGACTGTCAGCTTCTCCAGAAAGACAACGTCAGGCTAGACAGGTTGTGTTCATTGTTACCTGCTTGGTTTTACTGGTTTGAATCTTGGTCTGTCAATGGGGCATAGCAAGAGTGAAGGATAGTTGATAAAGTGCTGAGGAGAACGTTGTGATCGAAGGGGAATGAAATGCGGTGTTTTCAAATTATAGCTCCGTAAGCATGCTTATAAAAGCAGGCCTGTGTAGACTAGCACACCGCATACACACACCATAATAAAAAAAACCTCTATAAAGAATGTAGAGGGGAGCGCAAATGCAAAGGGTTGTCATTTGTGAACTAAGAATTGTTTCCACAAATATTACAAGTGAATACAAAATGTTGGCATGGAAATTCTAATTGAACGAGACATCAAATTCATTTAAAAATGCGGTTTATATCAGACAGAAAATACATTGCACCTCTACTGTACTGTTTAGGGTAATAATTAGGCACGCTTGCAAAATAGCGGAAAGCGACTGCTAGTTTCGTCATGTCTGTCCGTCCATCCGTCTGTCCGCATGGAACAACTCGGCTCCCACTGGACGGATTTACACGAAATATGATATTTGAGGGTTTTCTAAAATCTGTCGACAAAAGTCAAGTTTAATTAAAATCTGACAAGAATAACGGCACTTTACATGAGAACCGATGTACATTTGTTATAATAAATCGCTGAATTCTTCTCAGAATGATGTTGCAGATAATAGTAGTAGAGAAAATCAAACCACATTTTATGTTCATTAATTTTTTTTCCTACGAAAGTTGTGCCGTTCATGAGATAATGTGGAAAATGATTGCACAGCCGGACAGGCCACAGATGACTATACGGCGCATAAAAGATGCGATTTGCGTGCTGGGTAACTAAGGTAAGAACACACACACACACACACACACACACACACACACACACACACACACAATATTTAACACTTTGATGCCTTTCCACTGCAACAGTATTTATGCGAACGTGCTTGTGTTTCTTTATATTATGTACATTGTCTGTCTTGCTGTTTATTGTGAGAATGAAACAATTAATACACTGTGGGAGCTAAATATACTGTTTGTTAATATTGCACTAGGTAGCACTGTACAGGGTCATGATTACCGAGCATTGTGTGCTGTATTACTAGCAGTGTGATATTCGTACCTCCTTTCTTATGAGGACTGCAGAGATGATGTCGTGCTGGTATAATTTGAGTGGGGAAACTACACAATGGGATTCGAATCAAAAACGTTCAGTAAACATGTGATTATTCGCGTAAACTGATCACGCCGAATTCCGTGTTCAACGGAGATGCAACCAAGGAACACTTACGTGTGTAGTAACTGATAAAACAGTTACACTTACGTGTGTAAATAACTGATAAAATAGTTATCTCTGGGCAGCTGCTTGATAGCACGGTAGTCTGTGTCACTGCGCTGTATAAACCTACTTTCGCTTCGCCTGCAGACCTAGGCACTGAATGTGTAAGCTGCTTACTGTGTGAACGTCAACCGAATCACTGTGCGGCACCAGCTGCTACTCGTACACGCACTGATGATGGTTAACCTTTTGCTCTGAAACGTCGCTGCGTTTCTGCCAGGCTGCACACTGTCACATCCTACAAAACAGTAATATTAGTAACAATCTTCCGCACAACATTTGTTTTCTTGTTTCAAATTCTGAAATTTTGTTTGGAAACGCTTTGCCGTGTATCAGTTCGTTGGAGACCTCGGAGAAACATAGTTATTGCATTTAGAACACAGTTCTCACTAGGCCACATGTACCACTTGAATTAACACTGAAAAAGTGCATTTTATCACACTATGTATTTAAATGTTTCCTATAAATAAACAACCACTTCACCCCTGTACACTATTGACGGTTGGTCTTTGTAATTGGTATTCATTGTGTTGACTGTGAAGTAGGAATTTACTTTTCATGTACAAGGTGGGCCAAAAGTAGGTATAGAGTATGTAGTATATAGTGTACCTACTTTTGACCCATCCTGTATATCTTGATCAGTCGTTCTTAACTTTAGTGCAGCTCTTAGCACATTGGTTCTCAAATATGTTCTTGACCCTACAAAGACTTTTTAAATTAGGTCTGTTTTTAAAATACAAGTTAAAAAAAAGACGAGTTAAATATTTGTTTTCATTACAAAGTAAATTAAGAAAATTTCGGCCTGTCTGGTGCCTTCCAGACGGAGAAACTCGCACTGCAGTTTAAGAACCACCGACGTCGATGGACTGTAGGCCTCAATGCGCTGGAAGTCTTTGGACGTTGCAGTGAACGAGGGAGAACGGGGGTTACGAATGCCAACAGAGACATAAACTTCAGCGATATGGTAGAACACTCAGTGTTCACCTGCCCCCTATACTAGATGATCCGTGCCTGCCCCTGTGTTCGCTGCGTTGTGTTAAGACAACCAGCCAGGTCCTCGGGCCTGGCCAACATGTAACTCGCGATGTTGCCCGCGGATACATTTGAAATAAGAGACCATCTTTAAACCCTTTCCTTGGCAATGCCAGAACAGAGAGTCAAAACCAATTCACCTGTTTCATTGCAAATTTTTAAAGGTAACCTACCATAACTTCCGCAATCCCAAGTAACCGTATTGTAAAATGTTATTGCTGGACGTGGTTCTTTTGCTGGAATTAAGTTTTTTTGGCGGTTTCCAATGTGTATTGTTACGGGGATTTGTATCTACTAAACGACTTGCAGGTGCGCGGAAACAAGCAGCGGCTTCTGCCGGTTGTTGCACGTGTTCTTACTATGCAAAAGAACGCACATTTGCAACACTACACGTGGTCCAACAGTCCTTAACTCTTACTGTTTTAGGATTTTCGAACTGGGGGTCCACTTCTTCAACTGCAGGGTTAGCACTGTAGGTCCGACCATAAGACTATGTGACTATGTGGTTGTTTTCATGTTAGACACAAAAGTTCTTTTTAGTCGTTCTGAGGGAGGAAACGAAATTTACTTCTCTATGAAATGATAATAAAAATAAATTGACAACATTTGTGTAAATTTTAACTAAAAAATGGGAGAATAAGTAGGTGTATTTTTAATGAATGTTAATATATGTGTGACTAAAATGTGATGCCACTTTAGATGTTGTCTTCTTGCGTGTTTAGGAAAGGTCGTTCAACATAAGGTTACTTGTTACTAAAATATGTAAAATATTTTTAAAACTTTATGAACATTTTATTCAGGCTGTCCCGATACATACCAAGCAGACATTGACGGGAATAGAGGTATATCTCTAGCTATACCCGATCCCGGTGCTAGAAGAAGGCATATGGTCAACTTCACGCCCCGGCCGCTTTACCCTCGGGAAAGGAACAATTTATGGCGTCATATATTGCTTTATTAATTGATGATGTAAAAATGCGCTAAAGGCACCCTAGCATAAGTTGTGAATTGCCTTTTTTAAATCAATAAATATATGTTCATATTTTTATCGATGTGAATTTCTTCGTAAATATGACTAGTTTTACGTACCAGTGTTGCGGTACATGTACTCACTATTTCGCAATTGTGTCCAGCAAAAAAAAAAGTTTTGCGCAAAGCAGGTGGTAGTGGACTACACAAGCCAGTGGACCTTTCCATCCCATAAGAATATTAGCCTTATATCATAACCCACAACCGGTCAGCACCCGCTAGTACCTGTTATCCACAATCATCTAGTGTTATCCATGTCAACGGTTTTAAGGTTTTATGTGTCAACAGCGAGTCGTGTGAATCTATGACGTACCTTTGATGTAAGTCTGTGACGTATAGCTACACAAGACACCCCCTCTTCCTTACATAAACCAATGAATCTAAGTACACAGTGGACAATTCTGGACATTTTTACTAAACTCCGTGTCACATCAGTTACGTTTGTATATCAGCTGTAATATCTGCAATATGCAATACAATATGCTTGTATGTCAAGCCATCAACAAGTCAATTTGAAAGTTATTTCTTCAGTGTTCTGACGAATCCATCATCAGGCTCTGCTTGGTCTACATCAGCGGGCTGTCTCATCACCATCCCTTGGGATGCTTCATAACAACATGCCCAAGCTGTTACCTAGAGTGCGGACTGAGAACAACATGCAATAATACATATACATATAGGAATTGCCTCTGATAGATAATCGAGATGAAAGTATCCCGACTTTGACGTCGTGCTGGGGTTTGCGTGGTCAGACTATCCTGAAAGCTATGCTAACGGTAGCGTAGGTTCTGGTAGGGTCTCCCATGCTAGACCGTTCAAATGTGATGACCCTGACCCTCAAGGTTGGGAGTTGGGCGTGGGGCTGACAATCTCACCCCGAAAAAGAAAAGTATTTTTTCGAAACCTCATGACAGGTCTCGGATAAAGACAGAAGGGCCGGGAAACCCAGGAAAAGATAGGAAGATGGAGTGCGAGAGGATGCCGTCGCGTTCGACTATGTCATATGTGCCAGTGACCAGCGTACACGCGCGTTTCCCGCCCACTCACTTAAGTGCAGAAACACGTATGCACATGGGGCTGTCCTGCGTGGTAGCGTGTAGCGAACGAGCGTGTAAAACGGACGTTCTGGTAGGCAGCAGTGACCAAGCTTGTTTGTCCGCTGCTTCCTTGTCGCTCTTATGGGCTGCACCGAAAAGTCCCGGCGAGATCATCGGGAAAACAGGCTGCAATATGCGAGACTTCGTTTACAAGTAGCGGACAAGCATTTTACGAGCACAAGCATTTTACAGGCGTGGGTACACAGCTGGAAAGCAGTTATTACACGTCTTTATTTCATGTCTTCTATGACAGAGGTTGCAATTTCCGAGGTGTTTAAGAGATCGGTACTGTGGGATCATCGCATTAAGAACTACCACAACAGGAACTTTGTTGACAAGGAATGGAGGAACCTTTCCCACAAATTGAAAATCAGCAGTAGAAGTAAGTACTATTACGTAGCATTTCTATCTGGTTTATACAAAAATTTATGTACAGACATGCAGAAGTGAGTTCATGTGATTTCATAGTGTAATGATTACTCTGAATTAGTGCACGTCTCCAGCAGCTTCCTCTTGCCACGGTACAGAACCAGCTGGACTGTAGAAAAATTCACAAAATAGGTCTCGCGTTTGTTTTGCAAAAGTGGTAACAGAGTTACGTATGCTTGATTTTTTTAAATGAGTACTGCCCTTTGCATCCAGGCTGCCACAATCGTCTGATGAAGAGTCGTGCAAACCCTCAACTGCACAGTTTTCACGCCTGTGCCTACATCTGTTTCACTCGCTTTGTTCAGAATCCTCCATTTTGAAGCACAAATTCCAAAAACACATTCTACAACACGTCGTGCACGCGACAGTCTGTAATTAAATATTGCTTTACTTCTGTCTAATATTATTCTGCTATACGGCTTCATTATGTAGACTGTCACCAACAAAAGTAAGGTAATATAATTTCACTCCGTGACAAAACTGTGTATTCAGGCAATTTCAAACTTCGTGTTTCCAAGCTCTGATACAGAGTTGAGTCCCGGAAATCACCATCTCTTTGTTTACCATAGGCTCTTACGTCCATAGTTAAAAATTTAATATTTGAAACCACAACAGCCTGCAGAACAATTGAATGGTACTGTTTGTAGTTAAAACACCGGCTTCCGGAATTCGGCAGACATTTGATTATGATGTTCTTTCTATCTATACTTCCAATGTAATTTGGAAAATTCCAGCGATTATTGAAGGGTTTCGCAATTTTTAAAAACATTTCTTGTGTTGGAGAAGGCATATGTTGTGCCTGTAGAGTGGTCCATATGGCAGAGGTTGTCTCTTTGATTATAGACGCACTGACTGGTTTACTTGTCCTTATCGAGAATGAAACTTGTTTGAAAGAAGTTCCTGTTGAAAGGTACCTGCATTAGGAAAATATGCTAATAAAGTAAAAGCAATATTTACTTTATTTGCAGCGGAGGCAGCGAAGGCGAGATGGAAAGGTCCGAGAGAAAACTTCAGAAACTGGAAAAAAAAAAAAAAAAAAAAAATAGATGGGCCTAGACTGGGAGACGGTGCCCCACCGCAGTCGCCCTGGCGGATACATTTTAAGGCACTTTAATTTCTGAGAGATGTGATGGAGCCTGAAAAGACGTCAAGCAATATTGAGTTTACACGGATTTGCGACGCAGAACAACAAAAATCACTGGATGAAGAAATCATAAACTTAGTGGAAGCCAGGATTAAGAGGTTGAATCAGCATTTTCGGAGGACGCCACTTCTGAAATACAGGATGCTCTTCCGACTGCGAATTTGAGGGCTCCAAAGAGAATGAGAGGGTAGTCGACTGTAAGTTATCAAAAAGAAATGCTAAGTTTAGAGAACAGAAAACTCGAGTGGTTGATTAAGCAAGGGGAGAACTAAGATGAGGATCTAAATTTCTTCCGGTCCCTAGTTCCGTATATGAAACAACACAAAAGTAATGCCTGAGGTAACATTTCCATAACCTGGTGGCAGATGAGATCAGTGAACTACTAAATATTCGTTATTTCAAACTTTACCCGTGTTATGAATATTGTATACAACACTACAAAATAATTCGCTTCATTCTTTAACTTCATCTTCAGCCCCAAGCTCGAACAGTTTTGATGACGGTAGTCCTACAAAATTATAAAACTAAATACATGGTTATGTCTCGAGATCAGAATGCAGGGCGAACTCACAGCATGAAGAATGATAATAGCTCCTTCGAAAGGGTGGATGAGTTTAAATATTTGGGAACAACTTTAACAAATCAAAATTCGATCCAGGAAGAAATTAAGAGCAGATTGAAGTCAGGGAATGCTTGCTATCATTCGGTGCAGAATCTTTTGTCTTCCAGTTTGCTATCCAAAAATTTAAAGATTAAGATATATAGAACTATAATTTTGCCTGTTGTTTTGCATGGGTGTTAAATTTGGTCGCTGACATTAAGGGAGAAACGTAGACTGAGGGTGTTTGAGAATAGGGTGTTGAGGAGAATATTTGGGCCTAAGAGGGACGAGGTAAAAGGGGAATGGAAAAAATTACATAATGAGGAGCTGAATAATCTGTACTCCTCACCTAATATTGTGCGGGTGATAAAATCAAGAAGAATGAGATGGAGGGGGGCATGTAGCGCGTATGGGAAAGGGGAGAGGTGTGTACAGGGTTTTGGTGGGGAAACCTGAAGGAAGGAGAACCCTGGGGAGACCCAGGCGTAGATGGGAGGATAATATTATGATGGATCTTCGGGAAGTGGGATGTGGGGGTGTGGACTGGATGGAGCTGGCTCAGGATAGGGACAGGTGGCGTGCACTTGTGAGTGCGGTGACGAACCTTCGGGTTCCATAAAATGCGGGGAATTTCTTGACTAGCTGCAGACCAGTTAGCTTCTGAAGGACTTTGCTCCATGGAGTAAGTAAGTAAGTAAGTAAGTAAGTAAGTAAGTAAGTAAGTAAGTAAGTAAGTAAGTAAGTAAGTAAGTAAGTAAGTAAGTAAGTAAGTAAGTAAGTAAGTAAGTAAGTAAGTAAGTAAATAAGTAAGTAAGTAAGTAAATAAGTAAGTCCTACAAAATCATATTATGTACTAGTGTAATGCTAAGAATAATTGGCCGTAAAAATCTACCGCAACTGCTTGTACTGCTTGCAGGTGCCATAGACATTCATTTATAATACAGTTACTGTAAATCATGTAACTATGGTAATGTATTTGCATTAATCTTGCCACATGTATTATTTTATCTACCAGTGTATTTATCAGAGTTATTAAGAATGTAACAGTCTTGAGTGAACCAAACTGGCTACATCACGGAACTGAATAAATTGTGTCAAATGTGAAGCGTGTTGAACTTAATTCAATGTCACAAACCGTCTTTCTTCCACGGATGTTGTTTTTTGAAAATTTGTTGAGCTGTGTTGAAGGCAACATTCAATAGTACCTACTTAAGAAATTTAGTGGGCTTTTTTCCGTAGCTCCTTATAGAGATGGTAAAGTTCCTCTAATTTGTACCGGCTTCTAAATGTGTAATGTTTGCTTCGCCTCTCCACACCACTTAAATCAAACTTTAAGGCACTAATCTACAGCAGAAACAGATTGCGCGCCCTCAGTGACGTCATTGTAATACTAGCTGGTCGCTATCACAAAGGACACAAAAACGCCAATCGCTGTCTTGCAGTAAAGCCAAAGACAGAGAATCCTGGAGCTAGCGTACTGAGGAGGTTAAGGCTCGAAGCAGCAGCAGAAAATGAATAATAATAAGATAATAAAAATCTTTAATAGATTTTTAGCATAGTAACATTTATAAAAGATAATCGTAACCTACATAAAGTAAGATTGTTAATATTTTATCAGCGTTGTTACAGTAGAATATACCACATATTTTCCTCTATTGGAATCATTAACGTAACTTCTTTAGAACGTTTCAAAATATATACAGCGTTCCCCTTTAAGATGGCAAAAATGGCCGAAATATGTAGGGGCAAGTAAAAATAATACCGTTTTATGTACTGTAGTACTGTGGTTTTTTATCAAATAAAAAAAACTGCACGGTCCAAATACAACACAGACATATCTACGTTATTTTTATCCCGTATTGAAGTTCAAAAGTTCTGAATTGGGCTTGCCTTCTACTTCTAGGTCTGGGCCTACATAATATCGATTTTATGCTAAGAAGTAAGGTGTGAGGAAGCGGACTTGATTCATGTTGCTCAAAATAGGGCCCAGTGGCGGCCTTTTCGGTTTCTACAAAAACAAGAAATTTCCTGACTATAAACTTTTCTAGAAAGACGCTGCATTTCTGACTTATCGTTTAGTAAACAGAAGCACACAAAGCTGTTCGAGTTTCTGTCATTTGTCGATAAAAGATTCAACTAATTTAGACAACTGAGATCCAAGGTCCTCAGGCTGTGACTAAGAACGCAGGTGTTAGGATATGAAGACTTGTAGCCAGCTAGAAGGTTACCAACATTTCGATAGAAAGTGGTGCCTTTACCTCCGAAGTGTGGATCAGTGCCGCCCCGAGACGTGTGGGCTCCCCGGGCAGGTTAACAATTTGGCGTCCCTTCAAAATGATATTGTTTAAAATTTTCGGCCTAGGACGGGGCTGACGAACTTTTTTGAGGGCTCGTGCCCAAATTGCTTATTATTTTCCGAGAAATTCTTTCACGTGTAGAAACCTGAGTTTACTAGTTTGTTCCAAAAACATCCTAGCGCCTCGTATATGTTGGCACGCCGGACAGCTGCCCGCCCCTTTTTCGGGCCCTGATATTGATAAATGTCTACCGGATTACACGACATTACATTACAGAAGAAGGCAGGCTTCATTTATATCGAAACTGACATGGAATTAAAAAGACCAAAACACAGCTGACGTCTTGCCAGAGGCAAGTGCTGATGGAACGCGCTGTTCAGTTGTCAGCCTTCAGAAGTCACTACGTAATCGCCCTAAATGAAAGGCGATGCTGAAGGCCATGAAGTGCGCGAAGGTCGCAGTCAGTGATCGGCACATTAGCTCGGAGACCACCCAACAGCGAGTGCGTACCGGTGCAAATCCCACGTATAATAATAGATACCATACTTCCGAAATCGGTAAGCATGTTAACCACAGTAAGACAGCAATGAAAGTCACTACACTGACCTTACTACGTAAGAGTAACCAAAACATCCCAGGTTCATATTTCGGCCGAAATAGGCCTATACCAGTCATTCTGATAATTTTCTTGGCTTTCCTCAGTCTTCCCATGCATGTCTCGGGATAGCACTTCAAATTAGGCGACAACCGCTTCCTCCCACATTCCTTTCCATTTGCTGTTTACTAACCATCCTATCATACCATGCTGCATAAGCTGAACAATTAACCCTTTCAGGAAAAAGCGCAATCCGTTTTATTTAAAGATCGAGTTCGTACCGCGCAGTAAACACTTGCCACCACGGTTATGAAAACCAATCACTGAATGCTTCGTAAGGGAAAATTTCGGGATTTGTTCTGAGATATATACAAACATATAAATACCCTGTGGGCAGAATATATAATTTTAGAATTTTAAAACTGGCAGTACTTAGAGTAACAGTGTCGTTAAATAAAGCACTAAAGAACTCGTCTACTCTGATGTTTCTTCCTGTGAGGTTTCCTGGCCGAAATTTCGTAGATATTTCTTGTTTTCCTATGCATACTTCACTACTACATGCAGTGTTGCAGCAGCTACTGTCTGGTGCTCACGATGGTTTCTAAACGGAAAATCTCCCAACAGCACGAGAAGCGTTGTCTCTTTAGACGGGGACGTCCGATATGATTTATGTAATACGGGCCTACGGTTTGTTTTATTACTCAAAGATGGTCTGTATTCTCAGAAACACTCTTCTTTCTTTCTACCTTGTCCGTCTTATATTACACGAGCCGTTGAAAGGAAAAGTGGTCTAATTCAGTTGCAAAAAGTAAGATAAATGCTTTACGGTATCCAGCGGCGTTGACAGGCCGATCCCGGTGGCCGCGCGGTCTATGGTGTGGGTCTGCGGCCGCTCGCATGCTGGGATTGCGGGTTCGAATCCCGCCGGGAGCATGGATGTCTGTCTGTTGTGAGTGTTGTGTGTTGTCAGGTAGATGTCTCTGCGTCGGACCGATCACTCATCCAGAGGAGTCCTACCGAATGTGATATGTCTGACTTTGATATCGAAAACTCAATGATGAGGAGGCCTAGGCCCGCTAGGGATGTCGAGACAAAAGTGGCGTTGACAGGCACAGTTGTGTTAGTTCTTAAAATGAAATAAACATGACTTAGGCCTACACCACTTTGCCTATCAAGGGCTGGAAGGGCACTGGAAGAAGCCTGTTACGTTTTCTGCAGAGAAGCCAATGCAGATGGTGACCAGGTTGTAGTCGTTGTTGGCAGTCGTGATTTCGGTTGTACAATTAGCATCTTTAATGAAGAATTCCTCGGAAAACAGCAGACAAGAGGACGAAGAAATTAAGAATTTTCTTACGCAAACAGGTGAGATAAGAGGCTTCGCAATGCAAGACGTTAAATGAATAAACAAGAGTCTCTTATCGCTGAACTTATTGGGAGAAGATTAACGAAACGCCAGCTACAGAGCAGACTGCTATACCGCATACGAATGCACAAAGTTTAACTTTAAACGGGGATTTACTAGCAGAACTTGAAGAGCTTGAAACCCTGCTGCAAAACTGGCAGTCCTGCATTCTTTATTTTGTTTGTAAATTATAATACAACAACAAATTTTGTTTAGCTAATGGCCTGGGGTGCTGCATTTATGGCAAACTGACACTTATATTCAAATTATTGCTATGCCAGTTTTTTGTTTGTTGCAAATTTCATCACCCGTTACGACAACTTCCCCCACCACACATGGCTCGACAACCTTACTGGGTCTAAGACTCACTATTGAGGTTTTTGAGTGTTGTCAGGTAGAGGTCTCTGCGACGGGCCGATCCCTCCTCTAGAAGAGTGCTACCGACTGAGCGTGATCTCGAAACCCCAAAAATGAGGCGGCCTAGGCCCGAGTAGGGTTGTTGCGTTTTGACGGTAATTTTTGAAACATTTTGTTTTACTCTCTAGAAAAGAATTAATCGCTAACCCCGTATAAACAAGTTCTTCTTGAGTTGTCACGCAATAGTTCCACAGCTAGTTGATTAATTTCCCGCGTTTTATACATAAGATGGTTTATTATGATATTCACATGAACCCGACCTTTTTTCACTCTTCCGAGTCAGATGAATCCAGCCCACTTCTGGCTTATGTATGACAGTGATAAAATAATAGATGTCTCTTCTAACGAATTTTATAAAAGTCTATCAAAGATTGAACGTAAAACTTCTTTTGTATGCTTAAGAAAATTGGACCTCAAATGATACCAAACAAGTAAGATTGCAAGTGGCTAGGCAGTATATTTATGTAAAAGTATAAAAATACAGTATAGTCATACACAACTCTCAGTTTATTAGAAGTCTACATGCAAAACACTCTAAAGACTAGCTTGAAGATGGCTCTGTATACGAGCCGAAACATGTAGCTAGAAATAAAACTAAGGCTTCTAATAAACTGAGAGTTGTGTTTGACTATATATATATATATATATATATATATATATATATATATATATATATATATATATATATCACGGGCGTAACTAGCGGCGGGAGGATGCAGGGAGTGGTGCGGCCACCCGGGCAGCAGAGTTCAAGGAGCTGCAAAATAAATCGTTTAAACAAACTGATTTTATGCGCTTGACAAATTTTAAATTAACGAACTACATAGATTGAAAAACTATTTTGATTTTTATTGTAATTTTTGTTAGGGACGGCCATTGTGATTACTCGCCCCAGGCGCACTGGTCCTTATGAGTGCCATGGATAAATGATAGCATGTCGTCCCGCTGTTACACTGTCTGACGACTTTCGTCTGAAAACAATGACAGTGGCGGGCACACGTGACTGCAAGCGACATGCATGATACGAAGAGATCGTGATCTCAGGCAGCAACTGGCTGTTCATTCACATGCACAGTACGACAATAAGACATGTTGGTAGTGGCGCTATTTAAGCCTTACCGTATAAAGTGGGCTGTGCACAAGCCATAGCGATAGGATAGGATATTATAAATTATTATAAAGTACGGCCCGCTGGTCTGTTGTAAGCCTATTGAATGCGGACGTCGGCTGCGCGAAAGACGGACTGCAGAGCTCGAGCAGTGCCCTGGATGGCGTACACTACAGTATGAGAGCTATGCGCATACCTATGTGAGAGGTCACTGCGATGAAGATGCATGTCCCTCTACTGCATGAATTTATAAAACAAACATATATTTGAAAAAATAAATAAAGATTTGTGCTACCATCTAGCGGTCGAAGTCCTTACTACGTGATAATCCTCTTCCCATATGCGTGTATAAAAACGTTCCCAATTGGGAACGGTATGCAGTAGCGGTATATGGTGAACACCGCATAGCCTGGTAGGTGGTTATCAACGTTTCGAATGAACATTCAGCCTTCACCTTCAGGGAAGAGGATCCTTATAAATACCGACAACAACACACTCTTTATCATAACCCGTAACGCCATCTTCCTAATACTGACCACCATGAAAACCTGAAATATTACGCAACATCGACATGCTGGAGAAACTGAAAAAAAAAACCATAAGAAACCTCCATCAGTATACAATAGAGCCTGGATGTTTGTGAACCTCCATGTTCGGGATCTCGACCTTTAGTGATCACATGTTTTAATGCAGTTGTTTCAAATTTCGAGACCCGTTCAAACGAACAAGTATGAGACTGCATAACTGAAAAGCCAGCTTTCTCAACTTTGATTGATTTGTATTGATTTCTTGCTGTCTGGAGTGACGCTACCCTTAATCATTGGATCTATTTTATGTTTTCAAATAGAACTTGATTTTTTTATTAACAGTAGAATTGTTGTGCTTATTACGTTATTTTATCCGTTTGTTACTGGCATTTCAAAGTTCTCGGAATCAAATAAGTGTTTGACGTTGAAACGGAATTATGATTTTCGTTATTCTGATGTTCGTGACGCTTTTATCAGTCTCAGTTACGTCTAGACTACTGTAGCCGGTAACCCAGTCAATTTTCGAGCCGAAAACCTCCCGAATACAAGTCTAGAGCGAACCACGGTAATTGTAAGTGATTTGTTTCTAGTGGGCCTCACGTCACTGCTGTTGTACCTGTTTGATGAACCTGTCCAAAGAGGTTTCTTCTGTGATGATGAATCCATCCGGTACCCGCTGCCGGCGTCTCAAACCGTCAGCGATGTGGCGGTTGCACTTGTGGCAGTGGGAGTGCCTGTATTTGTGGTGAGGAAAGAAGTATCAAAATATCTTCACCCGCGATATAATTTCTTACTTTATCAGTATCACAATCTATAGTGGCTAAAACTTTAAAGGATGCAGGGGTGTGATGAAGATATTGCCAGTGCATGTATTGATTAAAGAATGATAAGTCAACAATTTGCGGGTGAAACATCTTGATTATTTGTTTCAGCTAGGATCCGGAAATTTTGGATGAAATAAGATGATGAATGTGCCGTGTAAATGTGCTATGATTGTGCCGTTTGTATGCTGAACCCCACAAAACTGAAGGGAAAGCGGCTTTACTCCTAGTTTAGCAGGTTTGACGGCTGATTCCTGTCATGGCCAATTTCTTCCACATATTTTTTCGTTCGTTCTTTGATCCCATGTGACAGATTCAGTCAATAAATCGTCATTAGCTATTACCTGGCCTACCGGCTGTCGTGACTGAGATGTTATGTGTTTCCTTGGCATCTCAAACAAATTACAGGATAGAACCGGTGTCTCGAATTACGACTTAGCTGCTTGCCTCCGAGTTTTTCCCACTTACTTTTTCACTACATGAGGTTTGGAGTTCTTATAGCAGTGAGTATGAAAGTTAAATTTTGGGGGCATTTGAGTCCGTGTAGTTTGGTATATAATTATCAGTGTTTTGGAAGAATATTCTGTCTCCATATTTGTCCTGAAGATGGAAACAAGAGGTTAATCCAGAATGTTGTTTTCCATCTATACAAGTATACGGTATCAGATCGCCAAACGCTCTTACTTTCCTTATTATCTAGTCTTTTTTCTTTCAGTGTTGTATAGGTTACGTTCGGATGAATGAGACCACGACAAGAAAATCACCTGGTAGAGTGTAGTTGAAATGTGATGGCACACAGAAAAGCACAGGGGGAAGTGAAGGGGGAACAGACGAATGGATTGGGTAGCCAGTACTCGTCAAACTACCGCCGAAATTAGCCTATCCAGCATTACTACCAACAATAAAAACATTAGACATGCTGCCTAGCAGCATGGTAAGTCATTAATTAGGCAGTAAAATTAGAGAGTTAGTTTCAACAATACTGTTTCCATATAACACTTTCCTTACTTACTGGGATTAAAACAAAATGGCCTGTTGACGTAGTGAGTTTAGTTGCTTCCAGTATTACCCGCTGGCACTGAAGAGTTGACCAACTCATTTTATGTCATCATTGTCGTTGCAACTAACTGACGATTCTGACGTGTCATCATCATTATCTTTATCGGCGTTGATTATGATCCTGTCCATAACGCTGTCCATTTTGTGTTCTCTAATCATGTCATCTTCTTCCACAGCTTTAACCTGTCTGCAAACAACAGTCCACTCTTCCATTGTCACAGCGGAAAAATTCTCCTCTGCCAGTTGACGAACACCTCGCAGCTTAATAGTAACATTTTTTTTGCAGCTATTCTGGCCTTAAAAATAACCCAAATATTTTCTATGGGGTTTAAATCAGGATGGAAAGGAAGTAGTCTGGTCACTGTTTGTCCATGTTCGTTGAGCAAACAATCAGTTGCTAACGTCTCATATTGCGGTTTATGCATTATTATGAGATCGTACAGCTCTACTTTCGTCATGCCGGAGCTGTACCACATATCATTCCTATCCAACCAGAACAGCGTTTCACCTTTTCTGGCATTGCTGTTTGGGCGCCGGTTGATCTGTACTTTGGGGTAGGACGCGTTGTCGACCACAATAACTGATTTGGACTCCAAATTTGGAATGAGCTCCTGCAACCATATCTTGTAATTGGTGTGGTTCTTGTCGTTGCGGCAATCTCCACATTTTGAACCAGATCGGAATATTGAAAGAATAATGGGCATGAAACTTCACTGTCGTCTTGGAAAGAACTTATTTATTTAGTATCAAGAAACAGTTATTCGGACAGTGAGAGGTTTGTGTTGAATATAATGAATTTAATGTACTATTACTAGTATGGACGATAATGAGACGTCCTTTGGAAATAAAAGCCTCCAATCCTGCTCCCGACCCGTAATCCCACGCATGGGATATTTTATGTGAACTGAGTATATAAGTTTCATCTGCGTAGACAATTGGTCTCTCTTCTTCCCTATATGCTTTGATAGCACGCAGGTACTTGACTCTGAGCGACCGGGTATCGTGTCTTTCCACAATAAGCTGTCGGTTATCGGAAGTCTTCTTCCACACACAATAAAAAATGTTCCAAAAATGAAGAATGAATATTTAGAGGGAACGTGTAACGTTCAGCATACACAGGGAATCTCGGCAGAGTGCCAGGATTCATAATGCACACCTATTCTGAGAATTAAATTTACCTAAATCCAATTTTTTTCTCAGAACCAATCTCATTGAGGATACACCTCCTCCAAAACCAGTGGATTCGCACAATTTGCTATAGACTGCCTTCAGAGTTGGTCCCTGTTCCTCGGTGAGGTAAAAATTATGAACTATTCTTCTCAAAACCGCCTCTTCAAAATTATCTAAGATACTTTTTGTGCAAACTTTCGTCTGATTTTGTGGGGAGTTGTAAATGCCATTGCGACACCAGTTTCCACATTTTCATCTTCTTTCAATAACCTACATAATTTCTCCTGCTAACACGTTTTGCTTCAGCGACTCTCTTCTGCACTTTTGAAAGAGCGATTGTGATACCCACCTCAGATTCAGTTTTTATGAATTTGTACAAATTATAAACTACTGCACGCTCACCACTCCTTTTACCCGCTTCTTCCCGCCTTGAAGCAACATATTCAAATTGTGATCAACGTATTTTCTACAGATAATACAAGCGTTACCCACTGACGCGAACTCCTTCGCTGCCAGTAGTCGAATGAAGTCATCCACGCCGAGTTGAATGGAATCGTCCGTTTAACCGAAAAACGAAATCTTTTTTTTTCTGCGCGTGTGCCGTCACATTTCAACTGCACTCTACCTGTGGCGAATCCTGATCTGGAGGTCAGGCTTTTTGTTTTACTTCCTCTCCCCTTCCCCTCTAAGAAATTAAGATTTAATTATCCAACATGGACCAAGGTAACAGTATAAATACTTTTACTGCTGCTGGTGCTGCTATTACTACTACTGCTACTAATAAACGAAAATATACATGTGATCGCACAAAACCATCATCTGCAAAACAAAGAGAACAAATATAAAATTCTAACTTGATGTATTTGGTCATAACATATTTAAGCGCTGTGTTATTTCCAGTGGGTAAAACGGCAAACTTCCCGCTACGCTATCTGTATATTTCTTTGCAGTATTCTTTTCCTCTTTCTCTCTCTCGCTTGATGCGTAAGCGACAAGAAGGTTACTGTTATTTTCGTCGTTTTACCTATGTTAAATGGACACTGTGGAGAACACTCCATATTGCCTGCCCTCTCTCTATCACACATACACACACATCCACCCACCCACACACACACACACACACACACACACACACACACACACACACACACACACACACACACACACACACATACACACACACGCTTTAAGCGGCTAGGTTAGCTGTAAATTCTCAGATACCTTGGGCTTTTAGCGAATGAGCTGTACAAAATGTATATAACACCAAGTAATAATTTGGGGAAAAAGATTTACAAGTTTTCTGTCGTGTTTGATAGAGAAATGAAGTAATTTCCTCCGTTTCAGTGGTGTAGCGATGCTGTACTAGCTAAACGGCAGAATCTGCTGCTGTACCGCACGCATTGTAGAGTGGCTAGGAAGTTCTCTCGATACCATTGTTGGTAAGGCTAATCCTTTTCCATACATACATATATATATATATATATATATATATATATATATATATATATATATTCAAGGTGTGGTAGAAAAGTGATGAGACTGGCAACGCTGTGCACGAACCGACAATGCTGCTGTCTCCCCTTTCACGTGGCAGTTAGGTTAATCCCTACCGTAGAATCAGTACAAGTTTGAACTTGCTACAGATGCTACGCGATTGTTGAGAGCGTCTGAAGTGAAGTTGTGTTTGTGAGGTGCGTTACGAAAATGGACCGGCAAAAGTTTGAGCAAAGTTTTGCCATCAAATTTTGTGTAAAGCTTGGCGAATCCGCTACTGTGACTTATGAAAAGTTACAAAGGGCTTATGGAGAACAATCCCTATCCAGGGCACAAGTGTTCAGATGGCACAAGCCCTTTTTAGAAGGCCGAGAACAAGTGGAAGACGAACCTTGTGCGGGAAGACCTTCAACCTCAAAAACGGACGACAATGTGGAAAAAGTGAGGTCTCTTGTGAGGTCAGATCGTCGATTGACGTTGAGAGTGATCAGTAGTGAGTTAAATGTGAACCGGTTTACCGTCCATCAAATTTTAACACAGGATTTGGACATGAGAAAAGTGTGCGCCAAGATGGTTCCAAAGAACCTCACGACTGAGCAGAAAGTCAATCGGAGGGATGTTTGTCTTGATCTTCTGGACCGCCTTGAGAGGGAGCCAGAATTCTTCATTCGCATTGTCACAGGTGATGAATCATGGATTTTGGAAAAAGCCAAAGTTGGGAGTGGCACACTGCAAACTCTCCCCGTCCCAAGAAAACGAGAATGAACAAATCCAAAACAAATCGATGTTCATTTGTTTTTTTGACAGTCAGGGGATCGTCCACAAGGAATTTGTGCCGCCAGGACAAACTGTCAATCAAACTTTTTATCGGGAAGTCCTTGAAAGACTCAGGAAAAGGGTGGCACATGTGCGACCAGGCATTGAACGCACTTGGATGTTGCATCACGACAACACCCCATGTCACACCGCAGTCTCCATCAATGAATGATTGGCAGAAAAAAACATTCCTGTGGTTCCTCATCCCTCCTATTCGCCGGATCTCAGTCCCTGTGACTTCTTTTATTCCCCCGGCTCAAAAACCACTTGAAAGGGCGCCATTTTGCTACTTTGAATAATATCCAGAAGAGCGTAACCGACGAGCTGAAAGGTATTCCAGCAGAAGCCTTCCAGTACTGTTACGAACAATGGAAACAACGCCTCCGTCGCTGTGTAGCTGCCCAAGGGAACTATGGGGATAACCTTGATTTGTAAGAAGAATAAAATTCATGGTTAAAAGAAAACCAGTCTCATTACTTTTCTGCCACACCGTGTATGTATGTATGTATGTATGTATGTATGTATGTATGTATGTATGTATGTATGTATGTATGTATGTATGTATGTATGTATGTATGTATGTATGTA
>Ga0268261_10000829_pt1 | contig 20384 bp, 27 predicted proteins | sample TergutNc150P1_FD_190353 | JGI IMG/M metagenome (GOLD analysis project Ga0268261, IMG submission 190353) | Nasutitermes corniger P1 segment gut microbial community from laboratory colony in Florida, USA - Nc150 P1 (SPAdes) (version 2) | ecosystem: Host-associated > Arthropoda: Insects >...
GGCCGTTTTGCTGGTGAGACAGAGATAGCGGGTGCGAGAGAGAGCGCTGCTCTGATGTTGCGCGGAGAACGGAGCAGAGGAGGAAGTTGTGCAGTATGTGGATGTCCCCACAAAAGTTTTTTCAGATATAGCAACAGCGCGTACAGAAATAGATGCTCATGTAGGAGATGATTCTTATTTAAATGAAGAGAAAGAAATATTTTCACAAATCTCACAAAAGTTGCTGCCAGTAATTCACAGCTGTGAATCTGAATTAGCTGAATTTCTGAATACAGAGAGGCAGTTTATATATGACAAATGTACAACCAAGTATTTAGAGTGTGAAAAATTGCTTGTGGATTCTGAGACATCTCCAAGACGCCAGATAGTATCAGTTTTGAAGGAAATGCCAAAGAAAATTAAGCTGGAACTGCCGAGAAGTGTTTTTATTGGGGAGAAATCAATTAAAATAGTTCATTCAGATCAGATTAGTTCTTCCAGGCAACTACTTCTCAATGAAAATGAAACCAAGAAAGAAGACTGTAAACAAGATTCTTGTATTTCAGAAGAAATAGCTCATAGAGTGGGGACCTTGAATGGCTTTAGAAACATGCCTAATGTTAAAAGAAAATTGCGTGATTGTCATCATCCAAGTATTCAGGTTGACAGCTGCAGTACAGGCAATACTGGTGCTAAGAATGTAAAGACAAGGAAAGATATGGTTCAGGAAGAGGCACTCTTCATTGTGATGCTGTTACTGAGGACCATAACAAAACAGATGGGGAACTGGTGAGGCTTACTCAGGAAGTGAAGGAAAGTGCTGCTGCTCTGTTAGCAGATGAGGCAATGTTCAGTTCACCAGCTTGGATTGGGAATTGTGTGTCCTGCCCAGATATGTTATATGATTGGTGTACTGGCCCACCTGCTCTTGTCTGCTCTGAGGTTAAAGACTGCAGTGCTGTGACAGCAGTGGATCCTGGCAGCCCGATACTGGGTTCTCATGATAATTCAAGGAAGAGGCAAAGAGGCACAATGAATGAAGATGGCTTGGATCACAACTTTCACACAGTTGCTAATTCATCTTTCAAGGTGAATCACATATATATATTTTATATTTTTGTACAGTAACAGTAATGCTTGGCTGTCGTACTGAACATGACAGGTGGTTAGTTTGCCTGTTTTATGTTCAGGAGGTCCCAGATTTAAGTTCTGGATTTCCCTCCATCCAAGTAGACAGATGGTGGGAAAGTAGCTTATGCTGGGGCATGACTGTTTCCTTTCATTACTTGCCATTAGAAATTTACTGTTTATCCTGTCAGCTGTATTTGATGCATAATTTTGGCAGTTGAACACAAATCAAGAATAAATAAAAAATTTGGACCCCATGTATCACAGATGATTGATACAGACATATTCAGGTTGGCATATTTTTTATGTGGTTATATTTTACATATAATGCTTTGGCATTGAGTGATCTTATCATTCATAATGCAAATACTGAGCAGGTTTGCATAGCAGTAATGCTGTGAAGTTGTATGATGGAGGTACCAGCCTGGATGTTGGTTGAACTACTGGCTGTCTTGGATGAGGTTATAGTTCCAGTCTCAGTTTTTATTCAACTACACTTTTCCAGCTGTGTGTTAAATGGTATGACAAGGTGACTGTGAATAGTGAGTAGGCAGAGATTTGGTAGGAGGTTATGGCCTATTTGGAGGCCCTCCACCAGTATATATTTTGAGATACTAAGAAAGACTGCAGTAAGCTGAGGACAGTTGGTAACGTGGCCATGATTGAACTGGTTCAGCCTAAATACAAACACACAGCATTACTGATTCCACAAGTTACATACTCTTTCTAATCTTTTTCAGCTATATGAAGTATGTGATGGAAGTAGTGTTATGAAATTATCAAAGAATAAATTCATGATGAATTTTTCGAAAGCAGGGTTTATATTTTGTGCCAAGTTACAGCTATGCTTGTGTCATTCATTTTTGATAGAAATGTGTGAAATTTGCTTCCTAATTCTTGATTACTTCTCCAGACAGTTATGAGTTAAGTGTTATTTTTAATGATTTTTGTTGTATATGGAGGGTTTATTTTGACATTCAGAGGACTGTGCATCGTGATGTATTCTTATAATGAAAGCCAACGAGATGCGCTATTTCTGAAATTTATTTGGTAAAGTACTCTACATGTTTCTGACAAGTCCACTGTCTATCATCAGGAGTATCAACACTATACATGCAATAGGTATTTGTCATGCTAGTTCTGTAGGCGTCTGCTAGTGTGGTCACGGCAGACGCCAACAGAACTAGCATGACAAATACCTGTTGCGTGTATACAGTGTTGAGATACTCCTGATGACAGACAGTAGACCTGTCTGAAACATGTAGAGTACTTTATCAAATAAATTTGAGAAATAACAGTAGTAAAGGCGCTACTTGGGTCACTTTTCGGCTTTCGACTTTTTGCTAGGTATTTTGTCAGGATGCCACCATGCCCCCCATACTCCTTAGGCTCCGGCCGTCTTGGCTTATTTATAGGTATACGGACATGGTAGTGATTGGTAATGGATGTGTGTTAATCATATATGCATGGTTGACGTAATGCCGCCGTATAGATTGGTATGTATAAGATGGCTGCCGTGCGGAGCGCGTCCGTTGCAAGTGAAGGATGGCCTTGGACTGACGTGTGTAAGGCAGTGATGTCAGCGTTTAGCGGCGCGTGGAGAGAAAGAGATAGAAGATAGTGGAATCGTATTGGTCGACGTTATGTGAGTAGGAGTAGCGTGGCAGGAGGTTGATGGGGATGTTTACTAGATTGTCACGTCGTTTAGACGTGATAATGTGCCATTTAGATAATTTATAGTACGTTTGTGCATGTGGAACGTGATTTGCGAACGCAGCAGTTCGTGGGATGTACATGTTAATGTCAAGGATAGGTTGGTGCAATAAAGACACGTGAAAGAAAAACCAGTATATAGAGGATTTATTAATAGTGTTACATCAGATCTATCTCCAATCTAACGGGTCTGAAGATGAGGATGTGATTACACCTGCAGCGAGTTGCGCCTGACATGTCCTGCACAGATTTTATCCACCAATTTGGGTGTGATAGTTTTGAGAGCGTAATAAAGGCGCAAGTACACAGTCCTAACCCTTCGTCACATAATTCTGTACAGAACGATTGAGCTTCGCCAAACAAAGAATCGTCTCCATAAACCTCGACGAGTCCCTACTGCCACTGGCGTCACTCCATTCGAGATGTAGCCGGTAACCATAATGCTGATGTACGAGTATCTGTAGACCCCGTCCTGTTAGCGAACGGGCAGCCAGTCTGTCCACTATGGAGAGGCGATTTGTCGAAACTCTGCGACACGGTAGAGAGCTAGGATTCCCCTGACCTATACTCGCATGTGTGGTGGTAGCGGCGTCCGACATGCTGGAAGAAAAGACGCTAGATTGCACAAACGCATCTGCCGGCAACTCTAAAATATGGGGTGCTGTAAACAGCCGACGGTAGAAAAGAGACCTTTTCTACAATGTCTACACCAGAATAATTTTTCTAAAAATGTTAAAGAAATGATAGCTTCAATCTCCGTTTCAAATGTCCGCTTCATCTCTACTTCCCATGTCCCTTTACCAGGACAATGATGGTGTAGTTTGTGGGAGAAGGCGTCGGCTCGGAAACGTAGGCGAACAAGCGGAAAGTCTGGAGGGAGCAGTCGCCGAGGTGGTACCTTGCGCGAACGGACCGCTATAACATACTGACCGTATGTGGTCTCATTTGTCAGTGCGAACCGATCGAGCTCTAGAACTAATTGAAAGAGTGTATTGGATGCGGAAGCGAGTAGGGAGGGAGGATGACGTCTGCAGATAATACAGCTACAGTCATCGGGACGTAGACATCGGGTCATGGGACGTAATCTATTCTGAAGCCTCGTGACACACGAGCCGCAATATATGGTGTCTCTCCATCCGTCGGACTCTGCCCTGTAGTATTTCAAACATAGCAGTTCTGGTAACGAAGGATAGTCGCGGCGAACAAGGGTTAAACTATATTTTGCAAAATTGAAACGTTCGTAATTTTGCCAGATAAATTGTACAAAATCGAGATTAGAAGAGGGGTCGCAATTATCTGTGGTATCTATCCCGTAAAAAACAAAGGACATCCTAAAATCGCCACACGAGATATTGTAGTAGTAGATATCCTCATCATCGTCCACGCCCGAAAATTCGAAGAGAAATCCGTGAATGTAGAAATTGTCCAATGGGTCGGGTTCCTGTCGAAAGATGCGCCGCACGAAGGGGGAGTCTGTCAGCTATAAATAACGACGCGCTAGTATACGAGTTGAAAATACCTGCCATGTAAAGCACAAAATTGCCGGCGAGAAAGCAGCATATACCGTGACAGAAGAAGCCGTGGTATAGGAGGCGCCATATGTATGGACTGCGGAAATCGTACAGGGCGAAATCCGGGAAGCAGAGTGCAATTGCCGGCAGATGCGCGTAAGCGTCTTAGGTTGTCGTAACGACTAGTAGAGATGGTAAAAAGCTGTCCGTTTACATGCATGATTACCTGAAATAAAAAGATCCCAGCTATAATTAGTTTTTTATTTCATCTTTTATTTTCCATACAAATATCGGGGTCGCCGGCAAACGGTCTGTCTCTCACATGAGATATATTGTAAACCCTTTGCTAGAGATCCTGATAATCGGATTGCCTCCGTCAAAATTTGTGCAGCCGTAATACTTTAATTTCAAACCGGTTGCCTCGCCGTTGTTTAGCTGCATTGCCGTCCGAAACTTCGGACTTATATCATGAAAAAGTAGACTCATAAATTCCTCTTCATTCCCAAATCCTTTTAGGAATAGAAGTGTTTCCATTGCCCATCTCCTTGGCTCGTACAATCTTGTACGTTTGCTGCTCCTCCAACTGTCTGAGGGAACCGTATTTCATGTCTCTGGAACCCGTAGATAGAGAAATAATATAGATGTACCATTTAAGTATTTTATTTTTCTTTTTTTTACATATACACACATCGGGTAGCTGGTGGTTTCTATACATATGGTTTAAACCCGTTGCCATGCGCTATGAAAACAGGCTTTCCGTTATTTACATTGCCAGTGAAATGTATAAGAAATGAAGCAAAGCCGGTGAACCTGGCTAGAACTAACAATTGCTCGAAGGGTTCGTGAAGTCTGCGGTAATCGGATCAGTGTCAAGCCATCGAGAAAATATTTCCCTAATAACGCAAAGACTTCACGACCCCTTCTTTCTACAACAAATACGAGATATGGGTGATTTACTATAAGTTTTTCGATGGGTTCATCCGCCCCTGCGGCAACCATCTCATCCAACTGTTTCTCCAGAGAATAAGGAGGATCTGCAATAAGGTCTTCGAGGGGTTCATCCAACCCTTCTGCCACCAACCTGTCCCACATTGCCTCGAAATACGCCGGTGAAGGGTCCATCTGGAAAGTTCACAAGAATATCTATTCTATCTCCAAGATGTAAGAATTTGAAGCGGTGTTGGTGCCTAAGTATTTAAGGCTTACTGAAACTTTTTTCATTGATCGAACGCAGATCGTCATCGCTGAATAGAGACCCGTAACGTTTTGGTAAAAACACTCACAAATGTGTGTTGGGATTCTGCTTGTAGAGTCATTAATATCGCCTCGCCATATTTTGTCTGGACCCTCTCCGCTCGCTCGATAGGATACGGCGTGTCAATCTTCAAAGGTGTGATCTTAGTCTGCTGACAAGACGTTATCTTAAATTTCGCGGACAGATCCATCTGAAAAAATCGAAACACTCGTGCAAGCTCCATATAACCTCGATCAGCTCGTAGGAAAACTGTAATAATGGAAACGCTTACCTCAAAATTTTCTCTCTCGTTTCAGGAAGTCCTAATCGCACTTTTCTCTCTCAACTGTCTTTTGTGCTTTGCAGTACTCTGCGAGGCCTTTTATAGCCCGACGGTGGCCACTCCCTGAACTAGAGACGGTCACGTGATAACTCGGTATGACATAAGTATTGTGGAAGTAAATAGAGTTCGAGGAAGCTGTTATCTACATAACCGTATATGGTCACGACTAACTCATAGTATATGAATTACGTGCAATAAAGACATAAGTATCATGGACATAAATAGAGGGGCGAGGAAGCCATCTTCATAACCGCATACGGTCACGACATCTCTACGTGCTCTTATACAGGTTAGTAATATATATCTTAATCATAGTGTAGTGTGTATGTGTGGGTGAAACGCGATCTGATTCTATCATTCGCGCGCGTGTAGATTTCGGAGTGGGTATGGCGCAAGACGATATTCAGCCTCAGAGATTCACGATCGATGAGGAATAGACCAGACAGTACAGGCGTTTCAATGCTCAGGGAACGCAGCTTACCGTTCGTCTCTTACCACCACCTGAGGGAGAGGAGGATTCGAACCCTATGTCCCATTTCCTAGCCAGTGTGACAGAATTGTTCGAGTACGCGTTACGAGATCTCGAGGATAGCGATATGATAGGAGTTACAATTAGCAATGAAGTTAATGTGAAGGACAGCTATAGGGATCAGCTTCAGAAGAAAGGACCAGATAACGGGAGATGTGATCTGGTCGGTGTTCGAGAAGGTCGCCCAGTCGAATGCTAGGTTTAATGCTGTAGATAAATTAGTCATGACCGTCCATTCTGTAAAGATGTCAATCGGCCACGGCCGAATCACGACGAAGGGTAGACCGCTTGAGAGTATGGTTCATCTGAAAAGAAGTATCGTAGAAGTCAAAGCGCAAAATAACTGTTTGGCTCACGCCCTGGTCATAGCAAAAGCAAAAGTAGACGGCGATCCCAATTACAATCCATATCGTCGAGGATTTAAGACACGTCCCATAGTCGATCGCCTACTCGAGACGACAGGTATAGGCCTTCGCGCGGTGGGGGAGTACCCGAGCTAATGAGATTTCAAGAACATTTCAAAGAGTACAGGATCGTCGTTTTCGGAGGATTGAATTGCGAAGACATAATGTTCGACGGCCAGGTAGAATCCCAAAAAAGAATTAACCAGGTGTATGACGACGTAAGGAGACATTACCATGTGATAAACAGTCTTAGGGTGCGATGACGCGTCGGTATGTATGCAGAGGCTGTAATAAAGGATGCGAACGTGGCGTGACGCAGAAGTGTGGAGAGACGTGTAGCGACTGCAAGTCAGTTCCTCCGTGTATTTACTCTGAAGAAAGTCCCGGGCGAGTCTTGCAATAGAAACTTTAGAAGTCGCTCGTGTTACGAAAAACATAAGACAAACAAGCTGGAAGGCAAGACCGTCTGCGAAAAGTTGCGAAATTGCGCCGTGTGTAACGTGTGCGTGACGAGAAAAAATCACGAATGTTTCAAACCGTACTGCGCGAATTGTAATCAGAACATGGAAATAAATCATCTCCGTTATATGCAGCCTTTAAAGAACGAATTGCCCAGCGCCGACGACGTATTCGTATTCTGCGATTTCGAGACCACGCAGGACACGAAAATTAACGAATCTGCAAAACTGCACGTCCCGATCCTCGTCTGCCTTCACCAATTCTGTACGGCCTGCGATATGCGAGACGAAGATGATGAGCAGGATTGCGCGCGATGCGGTAAGAGAAGGCATTCGTTCTTCGAAGAACCTGTAGGCGATTTGCTATCGTACCTATGCGAACCGCGCCCTTGGTGTACGAAGGTCGTCGCGATAGCGCACAATGCCAAAGCCTTCGATTCACAATTCATACTGAATAGGGGTATTTTACTAAAGTGGACCCCCGAATTAATATTAAACGTTTTAAAGATAGTATGGAGATCCATCACATCGACCTTCTGGATTCGGTATCCTACGTGCCCATGCCTTTGCGTAAGCTGCCCGAGGCATTTGGGTTGGCGGCATCTATGTCGTGGTATCCGCATTACTTCAACACGAAGACAAATTTAGACTATGTAGGGCCGATACCCGACATCGAGTATTACGGCGCTGACGAGATGGGGGAGGCAGAGAGGAGGGAATTCATGGCCTGGTATGACGAGCAGAAAGTCAAGGTCTTCGACAACCGGCACGTGTGAGAATACTGCCAAGATGACGTCACCGTATTGCGACAGGCATATGTATTCAGACGAGAATTCCTAGAAATAGGAAATATCGAGCTTTTTCTCGAGGCTCTGACAATCGCGTCTGCGTGTAACAAGGTGTTGCGCAAGAAATTTTTGAAACCCGAGACGATTGGATGAATTCCTCCGGGAGGTTATAGCGCAAATCGGAGGTATAGCAAGAAAGCGTTGATGTGGCTCTTGCATATGGAATGGACGGACGGATGCCACATACAGCACGCGAGAAACGGGTGCGAATATAGACCTCCAGAATTGCCGCATTACAGCCTGAACGGTTACTGCGCCGAGACTCGAACCATATACGAATTCCTGGGATGTTACTATCACGGCTGCAAGTGCCTGCCCTTCCGAGACGTGAAGGCGCTGACGAGCGGAGAGACGGCCGAACGCTACGAACAGACGCTGGCGAGGATCGAGCAGTTAGAGTGCTGGCTACAATGTCAAAGTACAGTGCGAATGCGAATTTGAAGGAGCCGACGATCTGAGGACACGCGTCAGACACGAGCCGATGAACACTCGAGATGCTGTGTATGGGGGTCGAACCGAAGCAATGCTTCTTCACTATAAGATCAGAGAGGATGTGGAGTCTGTACAGTACTGCGATATAATGAGTCTACCCATACATATGCAAATATTTCAAGTTCCCCATTGGTCATTCGATTATTCACGTAGGGGACGCGTGCCAGACAGAAGCCTGTCTAAAGATGGAAGGCCTGATGAAACGCAAGATCGTGCCGCCGAAGGATCTCTACCAACCTGTCCTACCGTACAGATGCGACAAGAAACTGTTATTCTGCCTGTGCCGAACACGCGTCCTAGAACATAACGCTAAGAGCGAATGTCGACATCTCGGCGATGCCGAGAGATGTTTGGAAGACACGTGGGTCATAGACGAGGTGCGATTAGCTGTCGCCAAAGGATACAAAATTTTGGAAATTTTGGAAGTGTACGAATACAGAGTCACACGTTACGATCCTCAAACGGGTGAAGGCGGCCTCTTCGCAGACTACATCGACACTTTTTTGAAACTAAAAGCGGAGGCTAGCGGTTGCCCGAGCTGGGTTCGAACTGAGGACGACGAGGTCCGATACATTGACCAATTCTATCAGGACCAAGGCATCCGGCTAGACAGAGACTCCATTCTTTATAACGCTGCAAAACGAGGTCTAGCCAAACTATGTCTCAACTCCATGTGGGGAAAATTGACGGAGAGAAGCAACAGGACGCAGACGAATTTAATCTCAGCATGGAGAACTGTACAGATTCCTAATGACGCCAGGTGTCGAAGTGCAAAACATGTTGTTTGCCAGCGATGACGTAGTCTGGATATCGTGGCAGCATTTCGCCGACGAGCGCGTGCCGAGCTTACGTCATACCAATGACGTCATAGGCGCTTACGTCACCGCCGGAGCGAGGATTCATCTGTACGGTTTCTTAGACAAGCTGCAAGAAAAGGCCATTTACACGGATACGGACTCTGTGATATTCATACAGCCGAGAAACAAACCCGATCTAATAGAGTCTGGTGACAATCTAGGTCAGATGCAATCCGAATTAAAACGGGGTGAAATAATCGTGGAAGTGGTCTGTGTCGACCCGAAAATTTACGAGTACAAGACGTATAATTGGACGACTGGTGAGAGCAAGACCGTTTGTAAAGTTAGAGGGATAACGCTTAATTATAGCGCCTCGCAACTCGTAAATTTTGCGAAGATAAAAGATATGATCTTGAGCAAGGACGACGAGACGGTTATCATGCATACAAAGAATAAGATCAAACTCAAAAAGAGTAGCGGATGAGTAAATTTAATAAGCGAGCCCGAAGGCAAGACGTGTAGAGTGTCGTTTTTAACGTGAAGACGTCTGAACGATAATACGTCACTTCCGTTCGGGTATATAAACGCGAGGTGAATGTCAAAGTAGAGCATTCACATGGCTGTCGATCTGAGGTTCAAACATCCTTTTACCTGCATCGTGAGCGGTCCGACGGGATCGGGCAAGTCATCGTTTACCATGTGTCTTCTGCAACATCTCGATTTTCTGTGTACTGAACCTAATTTTAGCGGCGGGATCATCTGGTGTTACAGCGAGAAGTCTGCCCTTCCCCGACAAAAGTTGGCCTCTTTACATAAGAACGTCAGTTTTCACGAGGGTGTACCTCAGAATTTTGGCAATGACCACGGTAAATCATGTCTCATAATTCTCGACGACCTGTTAAACGAGGTGTATTCCAAAGACGTGTGTGACCTGTTCACTAAGGGTAGTCATCATAGGAATATCAGCGTTATTCTTATAACTCAGAATCTGTTTCATCAGGGCCTTTTTCTGCCGAGACATCGCTTAACGCTAAATATTCCGTCCCCTTAAAGAACGTCAGAGACAAGAGCCAATTTCAATACTTGGCGTGAAAAGTACATCCCGAAGATAGCGATAGTTTATACAAGGCCTATCTGGATGCTACCGAGAGACCGCACGGTTATCTTATATTAGATTTCGCGCAAGACAGACGACCGCTTGAGGTATCGAACCAGCGTCTTTCCGGACGAATATCCACCTATAATCTACGTACCGACGACGGGTGATGAAGCGGATAAGATCGAATTACCACACTCTGTAAGTATTAAAGACGGCGGATCCTAATCTACGTAAAGCCATACTCGCAAACTGTAAGAGCGAACTTTTGAAAACTCCGAGCGAGTGCTCTCTAAACTTGTTGCGAGTTAACGTCAAGTTAACACCGTGCCAAAAGAGGAAATTGCGAAAACAGAGTACTCCTCCGCAAGCTAGCCGATAGGCACGTGTCGCTATCTGCCAAGAAAAGTCCATAGTTCAGCGAGGTGGTTTCTTGCTCCCTCTTCTAGGCGCATTGTTGCCAACTATCGCCAGTCTGTTATTCAGGTCGCGAGACTCGTAGGAAAAAATGTTTAGTAAAATGTACCTTGTATCGCCCGATTACTTAAAAAGTATCACGAGCAATAACAGCGGCACCCGACTCGCTCCTCCTCCTAAAATGGCTCGGAAAGCCCCGGGGGAGAAAAGAAACAGCAGTAAACGACGACGGTCTGTCGAGAACACGAAGAAGAAAAAAGATACGGCAAAACGTGAATATGATTGGTGGTTTAAAGCACGTACCACAGCGAGACGTGAATATGATAAGTGGTTTAAAGTACGTGCCAAACTCCACGAGGCGGATGTCGAAAGAAAGACATAAAGCCCGTAGCAGATTTCTTAAAGCAAGGATTACCGTCGTCCTCGACGTCTGATGCGTCTCATTCGGGCACGTAGACAGAACTCGGTCCCGCGACCCCTTACATAAAATCCGAACCTCCCGCAACTCCCGCGAAACGTCATATAGTGACACCGATTCCTTCTACGTCTAGTGACGTCATTTGAGACGTCTACTCCACCGCCGCCCTCTATCGAAAAAGGAGACGATGATGAAGATGATTATGTAGGCGCCGAACCCCACGTAATAGAATTCGGTGCGAAGAGTCTGGGCGAATTGGCCAGTCCGTACGTGTCCCCATATCTATATGAATCCAAAAGGCGCTTTCTCGATACAGAGTATGGTATCCGAAGGGTCGGCGACGAGTTCATGATAGGCGATTCGCGGGTCAGCGTGGATCGGGACGGTAATATCCACATCAAGGAGGTAGAGTTCCCGGCTACAAAGGGTCTGTGGGAGTTCCTGACGCGTAAGAAGGTGAATAAAAAATCGGTTATCTCCAAAGATCTAAAAGAATATAAGACAATTTTGGAGATGACCAATGCGCATTTGGAAGGTTATGATCCCAACGCTAACATCCGCACTTCCAAAGGTCTCAAGTTTAGGGACGTTATTTCGAAGCTATTTTCCTCAGGCACGCGTCGAAGTGGCGTTGAAGCCGCATTACGCCGCGAGTGGGTATCGTATTAGGTCGCCATGTTGCGGAGACTATTCCGAACCTGCTGCACCGTCAGCATTTTCGTTTACACAAGCTTCAAGAGGCAGTTAGACACGCCTCTACCAGTAAACCCCCTGCACCGTCAGCATCTTCCAGCTTACACAAGCTTCGAGAGGCTGTTAGACACGTCGCTACCCGTAAGCGGAAAACGCCAGGCCAGATAAAGGCTTGGCTAGAGACGCAAGATGCATATACAATGCACCGACCCGTCAGAAAACGCTTCCCCAGAAACGCGTACACCGTTAATAATATCGACGACGTTTGGGAAATCGATATTATGGATCTGTCATCCGTGAAGAAATATAACGACAATCATAGGTATTTACTGCAGGTAATTGAAGTGTTTTCAAAGTATCTGCATAGCATACCCTTACGCACAAAGACAGAAAGAAGTCACATCGGCACTCGAATCTATATTACAGGACCCGAAATATACCAAACCTATACGTAGACAGCCCGTGTGGGTGCGTACAGGTAAGGGGAAAGAGTTTCTCAATACACAATTTCAAGCGCTGCTAAAACGTGAGGGGATCGAGTTTCAAGTCTAGAAATCTCGACGTCAAATGTGCGGTCGTGGAGCGCATCAACAGACCTCTGCGTGATAAACTTCAAATATTTCACCTATAAGAACACGTATAGATATATAGACGTCCTGCCCAAGTTTGTTAAGGGGTACAATGCTACCGTTCATTCGAGCACGGGTATGGCACAGGCAACGTGCGCACACCGACGTGTTAACCACCTGGAATAAGATGAAGTGGAAGGCGGACCGTGCACGACGTATAGGCAAGCTAAAATTTTGGGAGGTTCCACCATGTACGCATCAGCAAGGAGAAATTGAAATTCGCGAAACGCGGAGAACAAAATTGCACTTTGATTCTTGGGTTCCTGCCAGCGATATCCAGTCTGCGTAAAAAATGGATCGCGATCATTTCTATATCACGCTGTATAGTAACGCCTCTCAGAAAGTATTCCCAGACAACAAGATCGCGGCATTTACGATACAATTGGCAAAGCCTATATAACTCGACCCGTCCGAAAAATGGGATCGAGCTGGCATTCGATATCGGACCTCTGGCGGATGTAGAAGACAATTCACACGCTCTGGTGTATTGCGATCTGATAGCACCCCAATGTATAGGCGCCTGTATGGTCAGATATCTGAGAACGCTCGACATTATGCCTGCCAATTATTGTGGCGAGTTTTTATACGAGAACGTGTATTATGTACCCGTGGAAAAGAAAACGTTTCGAGACATACGTATCGAAATACTAAATCTGTCGGGGGAGCGGATCGCCTTTAGAGATAGCAAGACCCCTTGAATGCGGTCCTACATTTTCGGCGAGTCATTACACATTGATATATAAATATGACATCGAACCCCCACCTACATATCCAAGTATGACGCCATTAAGACAGTATTATATACGTCAAGCGGGGGCGGCGGAGGAGGACGCGGCGGCTCGGGAATCGGGCCGATCTATTCCGTCCCGCCATTCGTTCAGCGCGGACATGGTATAGGCAGTTTTCTCCGCGGTCTATGGAGGACCGTGCGGCCCGTACTCTGGAGCAATGCCAAGTCCCTCGGACGCGAAGCGTTACGCACCGGCGGAAAGATCATGACTGATATAGCCGACAGTCCCTCACAGACAGGTGACACTTGGCGAAACACGTGTCGGAATCGACGCAAAATATTAAAAAATTGCGCGGCAGTGGTGCACGTAAGAGAAAGAGGGCATCTTCCCGTAAACTACGCAAGCAGAAGGCCAAGAGAGCTAGAATCACGAAACGAAAATCTTCTAAATGTAAGGCTTCCTCCAAGACTATAAAAAGAGAATTCTCGTGATTCGCATCAGTCGCTACTGATCATGTCTGGAGACGTCGAGTTTGTCACTACAGAGTTCGATATTTTCGCGCATAAGCCGGTACAAACGGCAATCCTACAGACGAACGTGGTCCACTATAAGCCGATCGTGACGGTAGATCAGAATGATCTCGAATTTTTCGTACCTGGCGATAATGAGACGTACATCGATCTGGATATTAAACTCTTTGTTAAAGGCAAGTTAATCGGCGCGGACGGTAAAGATCTCGACGCTACAGATTTTACGGCTGGAACCAACAATTTCCTCCATTCTCTGTTCAGTCAATGTAGCATCTCCCTCAACGGAGTGAACATCACGCCTGCCTCAGAACTGTACCCCTACCGCTCATATCTGGAAGCCCTCCTGACCTATTGCTCCGACGCGGCCAATTCGCATCTTACAAATGCGTACTGGTATCTCGACGAAGGGGACGTCTTAGCCGGTGATCCGACATCCACCAGCATCAAAAACAAAGGCTTTGTCAAGAGATGGGAGTGTCAAAAACAGAGCAAAGTAACAGAGTTATACGGTCGTTTACACGCCGACATCTGCAACGTCTCCCAGTTTCTGCTCTCGGGTGTCCGCGTGCAGATAAGATTGACCAAGGCCAAGGACGATTTTTACCTTATGAACACGAATACCGATACAAAAGTAAAAGCGACTTTTAAATTTCTCGACGCTGAAGTAATCGTGCGACGCATCCGACCCAGTCCGAAAATCTCCATCGCCCATAACGAGGCTCTAAGCAAAGGATGCCTTGCCAGATATAACTTGACGAAAGTCGAACTCAAGACTTTCACATCTGCCGGCGGCCCTCAAGCGTTATCTATCAATAATGCGGTGTTGGGTATGCTCCCGAAACGTCTGATATTTACCATGGGAAAGAACACGGACTATCTCGGTTCGAGAGATTCGAATCCGTATAATCTCCGCCATTACGATCTGATCAACTTCACCATGTATGTGAGTGGTAGACAGATTCCTAGCGAGAGCCTGTCTCTGAACATGGATCACGAGAAAACGTCCGTCAGAGGTTACGCGAAACTGTTCGAAAGCACCGGGATTCACCGCTCGAACTCGGGACTCCAGATAACTCACGGTATGTGTGTAAAGGGTTTCTTCATGATATTGTACGATCTTACGCCAGATCTGGCAGCATCGGAAGTGCACGCGTCACACCTACAAGTGGCGATATCAGGATCGATCTAAAATTGCCAAGGCACTACCAGAGTCTGTCACCTGTCTATTGTATCTAGAACATGACAATTCTGTACGCATAGATGTAGCTCGCAACGTATCGACAGACTTCTCGTGATGGACACCGTCCAGATTCAGCACGCTCTACAGGGTGTTAATTCTTTTCTCGGGGTCTATGTCTCGGATCTCCTACCGCGCTCGATCGTGCAGACTGGCACGATTATAGTTAACACAGACCCTCACACAGAGAAGGGCTGACACTGGCAGGCGATCCATTTCCAAAACCCCCGGTCCTCGAGCTGTTACTTTTTCGATTCCTACGGCCGCCATCCACATATTCCCTCGATCCTACATTTCATACGACGTAATTGTACGGTCTGGCAATACAACAGAACGCAACTCCAAGGACCTACCACTAGTCTGCGGCGAATATTGCTGTCTCTTCGCTCCATACATGGATAGGGGATACACCCCGCAACAATTTTTGGCGCTGTTTGCTGCTGACGACGCGGACCGGCACATCCACAGGCTATTTCGCTCGGAATTTGGCCTTACGCTGTGCAAACATCGTGCAGGAGGGCAATGTTGTACCAGCCTATATAAAAGGTGAGTCATTAACCTTGTTTGTTTTATTCTGTATATGACAGCGCTCAAAGATGTAGTGTGTGATAGATTTTGAGGTCCTACACGGTGAGCAGAACGAGGAGGTCGTCAAAGGAGTCTCCGTCGCTGCCGAAAATGTCAGAGACATTTCATTTTAAATCGCCATACCCCATGTCAGCTCACGGCTCCGACGAAAACGGACTGTCGTGGGCCGACGGACAGCTCGACTACGCCAAGCTTCCCGAAACCATACGCGAGGCCGTCTCGGGATACGCGCATCTGTATGCGTATGGCACCACAAAGACCAAATTTCTCTCAAACTTGCTGGTGCAACCTGTACGAAATATGGAGGATTTTAACTGTCCCCCGCCCCACGGCCTCAAGGCGCAATTCAGTTGCAGTATGCCGTGCCACAAGAATTATCTAAACTACTGTTGCGCAACTAGAAACGCGCATACAGTATTCAAATGGCTCGTGCATCACCTTCAATCCCGCAACTATATCGCCTGACCACCCGAATTTACACGGCATACCGCCTCGTTTAATTCCGGTCTATCACGTCTGTAATGACGACTTTTTATTTTTCTGCAGCTGTATAAAACGGCGCTAACCACCTATCCGCCTATCAGTCCGCATCGCCATGTCAGCAGAAAAGCGTCTACGTATGCCCCGTCAGGCTCCGAAGCTCCCCCTAGTCTATGAAGAGGTTGAGGAAGGCGGGCCCGACCCAAAGCGCTTCCGGGCGCCGGAACTCGACACGTGTCTGGAAGTCGTCACCACAGCGCTCGGCAATCCCAACAGAGCCCTGCTACGCCGTGTCTTCTTCGTCGCTGAGGACAAGTCCAAATATGTGCCAGTGGGCTACTATCCTGCCCGTGGTTATTAGCCGTTAGCAGAATTCGGAGGCGCCAAAAAGCTGCCTCTGCTCCTCAACGTTCAACAGCTGCAAACTATGGCCGCAAATATCGCGGCCCTGTGTGACGCGCTGTCTACAAACGAGTATTATACGAAGAAGGACGGAGACTTTAGAATGAACACGACCGGCAGTTACAGGGTTGTCAGAGTGTATCTTGGTAAACAGTATTTGAAATTCACGTACGAGGATTTGCGTAATCTGGCCTACATAATGTACATGATTCAGAACCAGATGACTTTCTACATCTCCGCCATGACTGATGTAATCGCCTGTATAGATACAGCTCACAGCTCTACTACATATGTGGAGCCACACTCTAACGCCGACAAATCTATTAATTATTATCAACTGTTCGAAGAACTCAAGTCTGTATTAGCCATCTAAGCATGCTCTGTACCTTGTTCTTCTGATGCAATAAATTACACCTACTTAAAACAACACGCATGCGCAGTCGTTATTTCATTTTTCTATCCCTAGAGGTCTCTACTTTCTAATCTAATTCCACTATAAAAGGGGAAGGTAAGCGCGCGTATAGACAACACTTCTCATGTGTGCACCGGCATGGACGTCAACGACGGCCCCGTCTCATCGGACGATTCGGATATCTCGCTCGAGACAGCCTCCTCCACAGGTGTCGGACCGCAGCGACAATCAGACCACGAACCCCGGACCGTCCCCAGACATACCGCCGGATCCAATCTTTCGCCCTCCCGAGAGGGGACGACCCTACTACGATGGCCTCTCATTTGTGTCGGCCCAACAACAGGCTATCCGGCGCTGGCGAACACCCCGACATCCAGAATATGTAACGCTAGCTAGACGCACACGCACCTTCTACGACAGAGGGTGAGATGGCGAAGGAAAGCCTTCGGCTGAATCTATAGAGGCCGCGGGCTTTTTCTACGACGGTAGGTCCAAATATTTAAATTTCAAACTTTCATATCTCCTGCTCATATTTAAATTTCAAACTTTTGAGTCTCCCGCCAGAGCCTCTTTCATTTATCCAAGATCCTGCACTTCAAACTTTCAAATTTCCCGCACATATTTAAATTCAAACTTTCAAATCTCCCCCGATACACTCTCTCATTCATCCGTGATCTATTGAAATTTTTCCCGCACATATTTAAATTCTACATTTCAAATATCCCGCACATATTTAAATTTCAAACCTTCGAGTCACCCGCCTCTTTCATCCGCGATACACCCACTCCATCACGGATAACTATAATAGTTCCACATTTCCCACAACAGATGGCTTACATGTACCTCCTATCTTCTCTCGACAGATGGCCTTCCCTACACATTTTAGCGAACTTTTAAGTTATCGAAATCTTTTCCCTAGCTAAATTGTTTAATCTCTCTCTCTCTCTCATTCCATGGTGGAGTGACGGCTGTATTTGCTTTCACTGCAATGGCGCATTATTTGATTGGGACAAAAATGACATACCTTTTATCGAACACGCCCGTTACTTCTCTTACTGCCCTTAGATTCGTCAAGGGACACGCGTTCATTCGCGACCAACATCCCGAATATCGTACCGAGTTGGATTAACGTCTTTACACTGTCACTGTCACTGGCATGCAGAGTATTAATAACAGCTGATCACTCACCGTGGGTTTGATCAGCGGACGGCAACAATGGGCAGCGGCAACAGTCGCGGTAACAACGACAACGGGCAGCGGCAACAGGCAGCAGCAACAATGGCAGTGGGCAGCGGCGTCTATGGCAACGGGCAGCGGCAACGGGTGCTGTTCTGCTCGAAATTACAAATTCTTAAATTCTGAACATTCACATACACAATATATTCACACTAGCAACAGTTGTTCACTTACCGCGTAACTAATATCTGACAGAGGGCGTGGCAGCAGCAGGCGATGTTCTGTCTGAAAATACAAACACTATTTTTCAAATTTGAACAATATAGCATTTCCGAAATTTTTAAATTCATGTAACCGTGTCGTTTTCAATTTCAAAATTCTGTTACACAATATTTTAATACTAACAACAGTCGTTCACTTACAGCGTAACTAATAGTTGACAAAGGGCGTGGCACGACACGGCGACAGCAGCAGGCGATGTTCAATATGGCGGAGACGAGAGCTACGGCTTCCGATGTTGTATTAACACTGTGCTAATGCAAAACGTCTTTCCAGCGAAGACTATTTGTATTTTACAAAATGCTTATTCCGCTAAACACCTCGAGGCTGGGCGTCATCGTTGTCGTCATTTAACAATCTGCTGATTCGCGTGTTGCAATACACAACTGTCGCTATGCACTAGTCAGCATATGACATCACCTCCGCGCGCGCGTGTAGGGGTTTTCCAACTACCATGCCACACTCGACGACGGCTACATATATAAACGCTGACCTCACATGTACAGACATAGTCACCATCCTGCTAACGACGCCATGTCTCTGCTGCTAGCCGTTGAAGATCACCTGGGCTCCATTGACACATGACCCTCGTATATCATACAATACCTATTTGTCGACACACCTACACCGAGGGTCGTGGAAGAGCTGACCGCATTTTTCGTTGGCAACTGTGTACCTAAGATTCTGGCTTACAGGCTGTATCACGCGTGTAATCCCACGACAACAAATGAGCTCGTGCGGCAGCTATTCTACACGCGGTATTCCATATGGCAGACATCAAAGTCCGTTCGGCGCATGTCCAGCTATTATGATATGCGTATGCAGAAACACGTGCGTCTCCACGTTCCCTACTCTACACAGCTCCTAGGCGTAAGAGAAAATCTTATACCTATACCCGGCATGTCTGCCCCGCTCTTAGGCGTCCACAACACCGCCACGCCAAAACTCATAACAATCATGTTGCAACAGGTACGTCAAGAGCAATTGTAAAACACTCTGTTAATAAAACCACTATATTCAAATTATTCATTCGCTCGTCTTTATTTCACAAACCTATCCTCAACTTTGTACACCCATTTGCAGCTAACAAACATGGTGCAACGCGTACGTGACCAAAACTGCAACACTCTCTGTCTACACTTTCCTGTTACAGCCCACATTTCCTTATATGAATATTCTTAACATGTATATTCCAAGAACTGCAGCGGCCATCACCGCAAGATACCTACACACACACCCCCGCCCGCCTCCTGCCACACTCCTACTAGCATTGTGCTGACCAATACAATTCCAATGTCTTCTATTTCTTTCTCTCCACGCGTCGGCTAACCGCTGACTCAACTGCACGAGGCAAGCAGTACATGACATCATCGCTCGAGGCAAGGCTAGCTGTACATGACATCATCGCGCGAGGCAAGGCTAGCTGTACATGGCCGGCCGGTCAACGCCCATAGCCACGGACGACCGCCATCTTACATCTATACCAATGTATACGGCGGCACAGCTAAACTCTAACATCACTCCACGAGCCACGTCAGTCCAACGCCGACCACCGCCCATAGCGGACAACCAAGCACTCCTCAGACATCTTAAATTTACCAATCTATACGGCGGCACAACTACCATTACGTCAACCACACCTATATGATTAACACAAATCCATTACCAATCAACACCATGTCCTAATACCTACCAATACATAGGCTAACACGGCCGGAGCCTAAGGAGTATGGGGGCATGGTGGCACCCTGACAAAATACCTAGCAAAAAGTCGAAAGCCGAAAAGTGACCCAAGTAGCGCCTTTACTACTAATAGCGCATCTCGTTGGCTTTTATTATAAGAATGAAATGTTTACATTG
>Ga0268261_10000830_pt1 | contig 20376 bp, 11 predicted proteins | sample TergutNc150P1_FD_190353 | JGI IMG/M metagenome (GOLD analysis project Ga0268261, IMG submission 190353) | Nasutitermes corniger P1 segment gut microbial community from laboratory colony in Florida, USA - Nc150 P1 (SPAdes) (version 2) | ecosystem: Host-associated > Arthropoda: Insects >...
GGGGGGGGGGGGGGGTAAAGGCAGATGGTGCATAGGGTTGACAATCTTACCAATTTTATGTGCCTGTTGGCTCGACATCTGGGAGCCTCAGCCTCCTCTAATAGGCTTACACAGGGATTGCTTTCCCTAACCTGTGTATGCTTTAATATTGCAACTTCAATTGTTTAGATTTTTCAGCATGGTTTCTCCAGCTTTCTAATTGTCAGAATTTCACTCAAAATGATTCAGGTTCTTTTTCCAACTTAACTGCATTATTTAGTTACTAAATAAGTGGTGCATGGCAGTTTTTATGATTTTACATACCTTTTCTGCATTGTGTTAGTTGTTGGTGTAATATTTTATGAATGTTTATGCCATTATAACCATTTATTCTATAAAGGAAGAAAACACTGCCTTCTTTACACACTTAGAGTTACTTCACAAAACTCAAAATGCTGTGATGCACTGTGACTGCTGTGGTTTCATGTTGCAGCATGTGCTGCCACTGAGGTAATCATTCAGTTATTTTAATGTCAGTTTTTGTATTCCTATATCAAAATTTAATGTACACATTTCAAGTTTGTAGCACTGGACACACATTTTCATGTTCCATTTCATTTTTCAGGCCATGATGAAGAACACGTAAGAATGGAGATTGTCGAACTGGATGACCATCCTTACTTTGTAGCAACACAGTACCACCCAGAATATCTGTCCAGACCTTTGAAGCCATCACCTCCATTCTTTGGACTGATTTTGGCTTCAGTTGGAAAACTGCATTCATATGTGTCTCGTGGCTGTCGACTGTCTCCAAGGCAGCTGTCAGATGTTGAGTCAGGTAACTGCAAAGAAACTGATAACAGGAAGAAACATGTTCTTGAAGAGTTTTTGTTGTTAGTTTTTTATGTTCTATTGGCCATTGTGCCTTTTTTTTTTACCTGGCACAAGTGATAGTGCTTGTAAGGCAGGATTCTCCTTTCTCCTCATGGTAGGGGCTCATGATGAACGAAGTAGCTGAAACTTTATTTAAACTGAGAAGTGTACATCATATGGGTGACTGAAATATGGTTTGCTAAGTGAATATGGTTGTACAATACATGGATATTGTATGTACGTAACAAGTGCCATGTTCTTTCTGTAACGTAATATGAGCAGTAGTACTAAGAAGTTGGAAACCTTTTATTAAAGTGGTTATAAAGTACTCTGTATGATTTGTTTCAGATGATGAAGTCCCAGAAACAGTGATGAAAGATAATATTGTGGTAGCGAAAGAAATGTTGATAGAAGGAAGGATCAATAATATAGATAGCAGTATTTAGTGCATTCAAAATATGTGGCAATAGTTGAGTCGAGTACATGGAAAGAAATGAGACTGCTGATGTAGCACATGGCAAGTGGTGAAGACTTGTTAACCACGTAATGAAAATAATATACAACTGCACAGTTGTGCATGATACCTTGAGGAATGTGAGATGCTGCAGAAGCTTTGGAATGTGCTGTCTTATAGCTGGTTTTTGAAAATGTTGGTTTAAAATGTTTGTGCCATTCCATGGTTGATTTGCCTCCCTGTGTTTCTGAATCATTGTGGTCTCAAGGTTTACAGTTTTGACATCTATTATTGTAATTATATCTGTGTAAGTGAGCATGGTTTGTAGTTATGAACTCTGTATTTGTAGACCATCTCCTTCCTGAAAATGAAATTAGCAGGCAAACCATACTTTAAATTCTGAAACACTTGTAAATTTTCTTTTTTCCGAAATTGAAGATACTTATCATTAGAACACGGATGTTGAGTCAGAATATTTGACAGGTTACCAACTACTTTATTTTGTGAATTAAATATTATTAACTCTTCTAAAGAACCAACTTCCTCTATGTGAACATTTTCATTTTAGACATACTTTCAGCCTGATCACTGGTTTTCATCATTGGCATAATTGTGTGCCATTGTTTCCCCTCATACCTTCCAAAAATTTATGTAATATGATTAAAAATTTATAAATATTGTATTGGCAGAACGACTTCTGCTATAATCCCAATATTGTGGTAGTATATTAAGCCAGAGTAAGAAAACAGAAAGATGAAAGGAGTATGTTCTTTAATGACAGTAAGAGAAGTAATGTTTTTATGCATATGATGTCACTGTGATGCTCTGTGCCACAGTTTCTGCGTTGTAACTTTAGCATTGGATGTTTCAGATGCTCGTTCATTGTACATTTTGCACAGTGTCTGAAGCTTCAGATGCTCAGATGTTATGCACCGTTACTAAAGTGTCTGCAGTTTCAGATGCTTTTGATGTTGTGCACCTGCAGTTTCAGGTTCTCTGATGTTACGCAGTTTTGCCATATTGTCTGCAGTTTCAGATACTCGTATGTCATGTGCTCTTCTGTGTGCAGTTTCAGATGCTCTGATGATGTGCACAATTGTCAGATGTTGTGTTGCGCTGTTTTATAAGTGTCTGCAGTTTCCAAATCTCGTAGGGTATGCACATTTACCACAGCATCTGGAGTCTCAGATTCTCTGATGATGTGCATTGTTACTAGTGTGCTACTGTTTCAGATGCTCTGATGTTGTGCACTGTTACTGCAGTGTCTATCATTTTAGATGCTCAAATTATTACCCATTATGTGAAGTTTCATATTGTCCAACACTGTGCATAATTACCACAGTGTCTGCAGTTTCTAGATCTTCTACATCATTCACTATTACCACAGTGTCTGGTTTCAGATGTGCTTATTGGACATCTGAAACTTCTTACTGCAGTGCCTACAGGCTTTAATCTCGCTGCTTGTGAAATGTTTCTGCAGCGTCTGGGGTTTTAGATGCCACTACCCCAAAAGGTGTGAAATTCTATATTGTATAGTCTCTGGCTTCTGCCACAGTGTAAATGAGGTCTGTGCTGTTTTAGCATTAATTGGTAAATAGTGTCTGTTGTTTCGGGACAGTCCGATCCTTGAGGGTCAAGCAGTCCAAGAAGAACTAACTGCCAGTCAACACTTTGTAACATTTCAGAGGAGCATAGACTTTTTATGTTGTAATTGCAATGTATAGCTTTAGTTCATCAACTAGAATATTTTCTGTCCTTCTGAATTTGTGGATGAATATCTAGACACAGTACTGTAAGTACACTTGAATGTTGCTTCATTTCTATTATTGGAATCTGGCCCTGCACAGAAGAACTGAGGGTAGGTGTGGAAGTGGTAAGTGGTTCACATGACATGTAACTTAACATGTTAGTCAGCTGAACAATGATGATAATTGAGTACAAGAAATAATCAGGTGAAACAGGGTGTCCTTAACTTACATACATGCAAAATGCATTTACACAGAATGTGCCATGCTCCTTTTATCATCTGAAAACTCCTTGCCTTATCAAAATGAAACAAAAATATTGCATAATAAATGAAATAAAGAATGCAGCCTCTTAACACCTTACAATGCTGTACAAGGAACTTGATGTAAACTGGCCTCAGCTGAAACTGTAGTTTAGGAATGGAGATCCAATACTGAATTTAAACAAGGTGCTTATAGGGCTGTTCAAAAAGCGGAATGATATTTCAGGCATACCATAAGTGGTGCCAATGAATGGTATTAGGGAAATGGTAATGATAGGGGTGCGTGGCACCAGGAGGCTTAAGTAGACGTGTTCCAGACATTCCCAATTTTTTAAGCAAAAGATTATGATATTTGTAAAACTTAATGATACGCATCCTGTATAAAATGAGAGCAAGTAGGAGGAGATTTTATTTTTGTCTGCTGCTCTTTACATCAAATGTTACATGGGTGGTTTGTGTTGAATATTTGTTTTATCTAATTGTATACTACACAAAATCTACAACTGGTATCATGTTTAAGTACATGGTTTACAACTTGTAATTCTAATATCATTAATAACTGGAATTGTGCTGAGAAAATGCTGAAGGATGTTTTGTTGGAAACTGTTAATGGGTGGTGATTCTGTGTATTGTTCCTCATCAGTGTTTGTGCTGCTCTGTATAGCTTCCCTATACAGTAGTTTTCTGTTTAATTTAATTTCCTGTATAATTTTTCTGTGTTAGTCTGAATTGTAGCACTACAGAAAGTTATGTAAGTGTGAATGAATAACAATTGCAATAATGTCTGAATTAAGGACATCTGTGTGTTATAAATAACATGTTTCCATTCAAGTGTGCTGTGGACTAGGTGTGTGGTTAGCCAAGTGTAGCAAGTAGTGGTTTGTACAACCAGGTGAATTCCCATGGGCCATGTGCAAAAGTTCATTGATATGTAGCATTTTCATTCATTCATTCCATTGGCATGTGCAGAATGCGACGATTCCTTGCCGTTCTCAGGAGCTTCTTCCGTTCCTCTCTTTTATGTACTTTTTATGCCACTCTTCACCATCTATTCTTCCATCTTCTCTCACCTCATCTTGCCATTCTATTTATTTCTTGGTCTACTTCTCAGTCTTGTTCCCAAATTCATACTTAATACCCTTTTGGGATTGATATGTAGCATATCTTTTGTTATTTTTTTATATGTAAAACATCCATAGAATGTAGTGTTAAAGAAATTGAAATTTCGTACATTTGTATGCATTTTTATGTTATATTATCCATTTGTAGCATTTCATTACTCTCCAAAGAAACCTTAAATTGGGTTTCACTGTTTGTTCTAAGTTATAAAAATTTGTCTAAAAACTTAATTTTAATGTGTTAGTTTGTCACTTGGAGTCAAAATATGGACTACTTGCTGTACAAGTGGAAAGAAATTTCTGATGGAAAGAATGAATGAAGAGGATGATAGAGGGGTGGATTGCATTAGCCTGGAGCAAGTCATGTTCTTTGTGTAATGTGTGAAACACTATAAGAATTCCTGGTTGGTAAAAAAGTGTGTAACAATTTGCCAAACTAGTGGCTGTGCAAATGTGTAAGTGTGTGTGTGTGTGTATAACATAGCTGACCTTGCAGGAGAGTATATTAGCTTTTAATTCTGTTTGCAAAGTATTTTGTTTGTAGAGATGTAGTGAATGGTAGATTTGTTTTGATTGAGGAGAAAGAGAAGATTATCTGCTAAGTTTACAAAGAACATGTATACAAAACATAGCTGGCAGCATTGTGTACCATCAGTATAAAGAAAACAGGTTACATCCACTGCACCTGTTACCTTCTGTTGACACAAAAATCAGAGCAGACTTTCTAGCGATTAACAGATCTTTTAGCCACAAATGTCTTTCTACAAAATGTGAAACAAAAATTGAATTATGCGGTACTGTATTCTACTTAATGGCACATTTTAACCATGCGTATACAATCCCAGACACAGTAATCAATTGTAAATCTTTTCCTGATGTTAACTTTCATGCAAAAAAGTTGTTCTTATTGAACACATCAGGTGAAAACTTCTTGCCATGATTACTGTGTATCCATTTCATAATTGTACCTGTTATCATCCAGGTGTATGTTACATTGTGATACAGTGTTTGATGGCTTAAATAATAATGCAAGGACAAGTATATGTGATTAAAGTGTAATATTCTGTTGTAATCATGACTTATAAAACATATTGCATCATTAAATGAAACGTAAGATGAATTTCGCAATACTATCTGATACTTTAAATATGTAAACTGGAAATGTGTTACACCCCTTCCTTGACAATTTATCAGTGTTATATGCAGCTATTATTTACCTTTGTCTAACAATGCAGTATGTATTTCTTACTGTGCAATTAACTCTACACTTCTCACTTATGGCCAATTATTGGACTGAGCGTTTATCTATGTTGGCCACCAAAGATACTATTGTAATGCCCAAATAATAATATTTTGAACATTTTTAGCTGTTACTGAATTTCGTAGGCTGATTGTGTAAAGTAGTTGGTGTAGCACAGTGTAGTGACAGGTTGGCCTCTCCAGATTTCGATTCCTGGCAGAGGCAAGGGATTTTTCTCTTCTACAAAACGTCCAGACCGTCTCTTGGGCCCACCCAGCCTTGTATGCAGTGGGTATTGCAGTTTTTTCTAGGGGTGTGAAGTTGAACACATTCATCTAGCACTGAGGTTAAAATATGTGGAGCTGTACTTTCCTGTATATGCCTTTATGGGATGGACAGACACAACGTTACCTTGTTTTGCTTGAACTCTAGTTGAACACATCCATCTAGCACTGAGGTTAAAATATGTGGAGCTCTACTTTCCTGTATATGCCTTTATAGCATGGACAGGCACAACGTTACCTTGTTTTGCCTGAACTCTTACGTAAAAATAGTGTTCCACTGCAAGTTTCTTCAAACCTTAATTGCTGTACGTTGTGGTCATTCAATTTGCACGGTGGTAAACCTTATTGACTGAGCGTTCGATGTCGGCTGCAATAGCGAAGATATTTACGAAGTCTTGGTCTAGATGACGGTGTGGTACAGTCCCAGTCTCTAATCCATGACTTGTGGGACTGTAGTCTGTGATTGTTGATGCATGTTAGTTGTGATATGTAACGATGCCTGTTTACAAGTTATTTGTCTTTGTATTATTTGTTTTAACGATATATGCTGCCAGAGGAGGTAGGTTGGTTTTTTAGGATAGTGCTGTTTATTAAAAACAAATGTTTAATGTTATATGTGTATTAGATACGTTGGACAAACTAACTATAATATTCGAATGACTCAGGAGCCAAGCCCTATTCAACATGGCGCTTTTCTTAACGTACTTAATCCACGATGTAGTCGGAGTTTTTGGGGTTGTTCGTTATTCGTATTTTGCAACGTGACATTTTGTTCAGTAACGTGATTATAATTTTATGAAGGTAGGGCGGAGGTTAACTTCATTGCAGGGTTACAAATCGTTGAACATGTTTTTACTTGGATAAGATCAATCTTCGAAAAGTATCAGGAATATATTGTTTTTTTTGTTTCAGATGTATATGAGTGTAATGAAGAATTGCTGAAACGTGCTGCGTTGTCAGCTACATCATCTCTACGGGATAGGGGACCAGAAAATGCCAGATTGTATGGTATGACTTAATAACCTACCTATTTAGTTTTGCATTGTCAACATATTAGTGTTGTCTAGGTACCTAGGCTCTTTTGTAGTACTGGTCGACCACTGCGGGAAAATTTTCAGTGTGGATGAAGGCTATGTGGTTTCAATGTGGCAGTGGATTGGCAACCTCAGTTGAACAGGAGAGGCACCGATCATAACAGAGCCTTAATGGTAACCTAAGTCTGTCTTGACTGGCTGGTTCTTCTCCATCATAGCACAGTGGATACAGTGTGGTCCACCAGTATGACATTATTGCCAAAAACTCATTGACTGGCGGTTTTTGCATTTGAAATATTTTTGAACCCAGAAAACCACTTTGTGAATCAGGATATTAATAGAGAGTCTGGGAATTGGCTTTATTTGAATAGCAGCAGACCTTGCCAACATCTGTGGAACAGTAATTGCATGAGCTGTTCTGTTGTTATTTCTGTGTGATTTGCAAATTTACAGTTGTTTAAAATTAGCAGTATCAGACTTTAGTGACGATATACAAAATTCTAGAGAATGGAGGGTAATTTTAGTTTAGTACACAAAGGACAAAGTGTGGAACTCAACATTCTGATGGTGTTGAATGTGAAGAATACATCTTCTTGGTTGTGGTTTTAGGTAGCCCGATGGAAATATAGCATCATTTTGCCTGCGTATGCATGGTAGGAAAGAATAGAAGAGTACCTTGAACATGGAGGTATAGTAGGTTTCCCCAAAATATTGATTAATTCATACTTACATAAACGTTCGTAAATTCTTACTCAGACCACATTTTATGACATTTCAGAAGACATTATCCATTTAAGTTAAAGAGTGGTTTGTCAGAATCTCACAGGTGTTACTATTACCTGGTTTGGTCTGATAGGTTAGGTAGATTTTGTTAGCTTCACTTGTTTTATTTCAATTTAGGATAGATTTATTTTACACATGGGTTACTTCAAATTGTGTTTATTGGTATTCAACACTCTTACTTACGTGGGGGGACGCAAAAGAAACTGGAAACATTCTCTGGTGGGCGGGTCCGTTGTAGTACATGCTTCCGCTGCTAGATGCCTCTTGCGCGGACCCTTCTGCATTAGTCTGCAGACCGGCAGCATCGAGTGAAGTCGTGGTGCCAAATTTTTTTGTTCAGCGCCTCTCGCTTGTTCGTCGATTTTTGTGATGGCTGAAAAGGTGGAACAACATGCGGCTGTGAAATTCTGTTTTCTGTTAGGGAAAACGGCAGGGGAAACAGTTGTAATGCTTGAAACAGCTTACAAGCAAGCTGCACTGGGGAAAACACAAGTCTACAAGTGGTTTTCCCGCTTGAGGAATGGTAAATTGTCACTTGCAGACCAACCTCGCTCAGGGCGACCCTCAACCTCCCGAACAAATGAAAACATTGCAATAATTCGGGAACTGATCTTGGAAGACTGTCACAGAACAATTGACGATCTTGTTGATTTGTCTGGTGTGTCCTGGACGTCCTGCGAATGGATTTTGAGCGAGGAATTGCAAATGAAAAGAGTTGCAGCAAATTTGTGCCTCACGTGCTCACGGCTGATCAAAAGCAGTCCTGAGTGGATGTGTGCCGTGAATTGAAAGAGTACTTGGAAATCGACCCTGACCTTTTTTTGAAGGTCATTACTGGTGACGAAAGCTGGTGCTACGCCTACAACCCAGAGACGAAATAGCAGTCGAGCAAAAGGAAGAGTTCAATTTCACCACATCCCAAAAAGCGTGGCGAGTGAAGTCAAATGTCAAGACGATGCTGATTTCGTTTTTTGATGCAAACGGCATTGTTCACTCAGAATTCGTTCCTAACGGTGATACTGTTAACCAGGCGTTTTACGTACAAGTTCTGAAATGTTTGCGTGACGCGGTGAGACAAAAACGCCCCGAGTTGTGGCAAAGTGAGGAGTGGTGGCTTCACCACGACAACGCGCCAGCGCACAAAGCCATGAGTGTGCAACAATTTTTAACCAAAAACAGCATGACTCAGCTTCTCCACCCACCATATTCTTCCGATCTCGCTCCGTGCGACTTCTTTTTATTCCCCCGAATGAATAAAGTCCTCAAAGGAAAACGTTTTCCAGACGTGGAAGAGATGAAGAGAAAAACGACGGAGGCATTAAATGGCATCACTTTGAAAAAGTTTCAGGACTGCTTCGAAAAGTGGAAAACACATTTAGACCGGTGCATTGCATCATATGGACAGTACTTTGAAGGAGATTGAATTTGTAACACCTAAAAATAAATACACAATTTTTTATTACAAAATTCCGGTTTCTTTTGGGTCCCCCTACGTATGGTAGTGTATTATGGCAAGGGAATCTTATTAAAGATACCAGTGACAGTCAATTTTGTGCCATTCACAAGGTCTTTTGCACCCTTTATGTGCCTTTTCAGTATACAGAATCTCTCTGTCATAGCATACTTGTCTATTAAATTATTCATTTTTTGTATGTCTCGTGTTGTCATGTGATTGAGAAAGTGGGTGGGGCAGCACAGTAGTTAGATATGAAAGGAGCTCCTGTGTAGTAGGGACATGTTTTGCACTTTGTGTTAGACTTTGTGTGGCAAAACAGGATTTGAAATTACCATGCGATCTATGTGCTGGCAAGCTGTGAAATGAAAGTCCATCCCAATTCTATTTTAAAAGCAGAACATTATTTTTAAAGTATTGTTTTCAGTTGTGTTGGTGTTGGTATAAATTCTTAATGGGTTTGAAATGCTTGAATAAGACTAACTTTCCAGGAAATGGATTAGTGACACTGGACTTTCTGTTTTTCTTCAGGTTGTGGCAACTAAAAGTGTCCTTGCAGTTGGGTTCATTTGGAACCTTTTTTAGGGGTTTTGGGTGGACAGCAGTATGAAGTGAGTTAGAGCTAATCATCTGCAAGTGCTAGAAATCATTACTGTTGTACTTTTTTGGTAGAATAGACATTTTATATATTTTTGGCAATGAATAGTAGAGGTAGTGTTCGTTGGGCCTTCAGTTTTGGTTCGTGGCATCCAACTGAATCTCAGTTCCAGTTGGCAGCATCATGTATTCAAGATGAAGAGAAGATACGAATTGGTAGATTTGTGTTCAAGAAAGATGCCAAAGCTTCTTTAGCAGGACGTTTGCTGATGAGGAAATATGTGAGTGAGAATTCCTGTTTTCCATATGCTGATATTAGGTTTGGAAGAGATGATCGAGGCAAGCCCTACTTGATTGGAGATGAGGAAGGCAAGTCAATGTTGAATTTTAATGTGTCACATCAGGGACAGTATGCAGTCCTGGCTGGTGAAAGTGGGAATAATGTGAAGATTGGTGTTGATGTAATGAAGTTTGAATACAGTGGAGGAAAAACTTTGTCAGAGTTTTTTCGAATCATGACTCGTCACTTTTCACCATTTGAGTGGGAGGCTATACGAGGTACTCATATGACATCAGACAAGTTAAGACTTTGCATGTTTTGCAGACACTGGTGTTTGAAAGAAAGTTATGTGAAAGCTACAGGTACAGGCATTGCTGTTGACCTGCAAAAAATAAGTTTCAAGATAAAGACCAGTGACCTCAGAATAGGTGCAGTGGCTACAGATACAGAGCTGTATGTAAATGGCATTCGTTTAAGAGACTGGAATTTTGAGGAAAGCCTTTTGGATGAGAATCACTGTGTTGCAGTTGCACTGAATGGGAAGGGCAGAGACTCTGATCCTCTTACTTTCAAATTCCTGGACTTCAGTGAACTAATGAGTGGAAGCAAACCATTGCTGTCTGTTGACCCTGTGTATAGTGAAAATTTTTTTAAGAAGGGAGAAACCCCACTTTGAATGTCTTTGTGGTAGTAGCCATAGTGGAGCAGCAACAACAACAACAACAGTAGTAGTGTGCATAGTGGCTGTCAGAAGGTGGTACACTACAATATCAGTATGAGATCAGAAAACCTAAATACGTCTTCTATAACGTTGATAGCAGCAGTTATGCTGGCCCACACACAGACTGTGTTTTTTTTAGATATGTTGTGCCATTGATGTCATATAACACAATAGCATTTTTTAACAGTTTTGTCTATGTACATTTTGACATATTTTGTATCGTATTCCAGAGTCACATTGTATGTACTACGCTTTCAGGCACATATAAGGGGTTGGAAATAATTTTTTAAACTTGGTGCCTGGACAAATACTTTAGTCACCAGAACACAGATCAAAATTTTTGTGGGCCGTGCCTCTTTTCCATTCAACACTCAAGATTGATTTCTAATTTTTTTTTAAATTCTGTTTGTCTCAAATACTCAAAGGCCAAGCACAGAGTGGCATAAAAAGCCAATTTGATCCATTTTTCCGCAGATATACATATATGTCTTTTGAGACTTGAGGTTAGGTTGCAAACATTCAAGTACGTACCTTGACACTTTATTATTACAAATTTTCTTAGCAAATCCACAACATGGGAAGGGTTAGCTGTGGATGTGGTTATTCATTTCCTCTGCCCCGAAAGTGACTGAGTGAGAATGCTAGAACTCCTGAATGTGGAGTGAGATGCTAATTATCAGCTAAAATGTTTCTCTGACCTGTAGCAAATGGTCAGCTATGTTTTTTGAGTCCTGCAGTTATGTATGTTTTGACACCATGAAAACACTAGTGTAAGATTTCTAATCTGGCATTGCGCTTTTTAGCTTGTAATGATCTTGGCCATGACCATCCATAGCACTGAAAGAAACTTTACACCATTTCAGGGAGCCTAAAATGGTGGAGGCATTGAGTTATTGTGCAATGCCAATTACTCATAATACAAGGGTTTCCCAACATATTACCCATGGGTCAGATGTGACCATCCTCACCTGAGGGTGTGGCCTCCCTGTGATTTTCTACAAACAAATTCTTTGCCTATTTAACCTTTGGCATACTAATTTTTATAACACATGGCGCAAAGAGCGTTTTAAAAGCGTTTCATCAGCTTTCAGACGGTAAAAGACATGTCATGCCATCTACTGACAGAAGGCTAGAATTAAAAGCCAAAGACATCGATGGCTCAGACCGTCTCACAGCCGGCTGTGTATTAATCGACCTAGCGAGCCCGGGCGTCTCACAGACGTCTGTGTATGCCAAGGGGTTAACTGCCACGTCCTAGGAGGTTGGTAGGGCATAACTGCTTGATGCTGTTGCGTATCAGACTGCTATTAGCTGTTACTGACTTAAGATTTGTGTTACTGCTGGAAAGCCCATGCTTTTGTTAGCTAAGAGGCTATGTTGTAATGAGTGGTCAGAGTACCTAACAAGTACCATGACTCTTCATAAATTTCTAAAATTTCAAAACATTCATATTTACTTTCCCAAGTTCAAGCAGTTGCTTCATTTTATGACGTGCAGTAATGGGATGACACTACGACTTAGTGTAAGCAAGTGCATTTCACAATGTAAAAGTTACCAATCATGGTATAAAGCTTCTTTTTTTGTTATTTTTATTGCATTGTTGTAAGCAAAGTGCATCGGTTTTTGGGACAGTGTTGGTCACTGTTAGACTTGCACCAGTTCATTACTGTACTGTATTAAGATTGTCAGCGAGACATATTAAGCAGCATTTAACAGAACATGGCAGATTTTAGTTTTTATAATGTGGGATCCTTGTTTGATACTCTAAATATACAGAATGTATAGCGTGGGTGATAGGCGAGTTAGTAACATGGAACAGTATGCATAAGAACTGCCTGCATTAAACTTGTAGATGACAAAAGTAGAGTTAACAATGAATGGTTGTTTTTGTCCAACAGAAGGATTGTTGAACTGCTGGAAATTAGTTATAGTGTTCTTTGTTCAGAACTGTTGTGCACAGGACAAAGTTTGTGGAATAAGAAGACATTACAAATGAGTGTGTGCCAAGGTTTTGAGACAGTGCACTGAGAGAAGACAAGATAAGAAATGAAAGCAACGTATGTTAAGAGTACATACACTGAACCTGTAACTGACAAACTGCGTACTTTAACAATGAGTGAATGGATAAGTGGGGTTGGACAAGGCATTTTGACAGGGGAGGGAACAGTGAAACTCTCCGACATGCACTGATGTGTATGTAGGGATGTTCATGCCCTCTGTATAGGGGTCAGGTATGTTCATCGTGGTGAATTTATTGAACATTAAATTAACATTGAGTTACAGTAGAGCCTCGTTTTTTAGACAGGTGGCCTTAATACATGGTTAGAATGAAACAGTCTTTATATTTACTGCAGTGAGAATGTCGGATATCAGATTTATTTCAGTGCAAAAGGCTCAAAAGCAGATACTATCACAGGGACAATGAATGAATACAGTAAATACATCTGTGAATTACATTACTGCTTGTTTATGTTGCATCATGTTTAAATAATGTGTGTGTAGCTGCATACCAATATATGTGGTATAAAATAAAAAGATTATATAATCAAACACAACGCTCGATTTATTAGAAGTATTAGTTGTATTTCTAGCGACATGTTTTGGCTCATACATTACACAGCATTGTTATTGAAGGATTCTAAGATACTTTTTGTTCCCATATGTGGACGTAGGCAAATGTATATTCTTTTGCGGATATCCTAATATTTTATCTTCTTGAAGTTTTGTTATGAATCTTAGAAGATGGATTCTTCACATGATGAGAGAATTGCCTGTCTTATTTATGCCTAGTGTTGCTGTTTGTGCATGTCATCAGTTGAACCAGATATCAGACTATATATAAATACTGTATGTTGATAGAAGAGTGCCATGTTCCCAGGCGTCTATTAATTTCTGAAACTGTCTTTTTTTTAAAGTTATTTTAGAATGTTATATAAGCTGTTCTGTACATTTATTTTCACTGGACTGGATACATAGTATTTTTGTGTTGAGGTGGTTTTAATGGAGAGAGATAGTGGAACTGAGTCAGCTGCTAGTTGTGGCATGTAGGGGTGTCATTTGTAACCTAAAGAATACTGTAGTGGTTTATTTGCACTCTTGACATTTCAGTGATTGGTGTCGTACAATGGTAAGTACATAGTACATTGATTCATGATGTACAATTTCCACATTTAGATATCATGTAGTCAGTACATTCCCATGACCCCGTTTCCCAGTAATCTGAGTGCATTTCGATGGATCAGTTGCTGTTTAGGGCTTATACGTGGATGCCTGTGGCCTGTAGGAAGTTTTCTGTTTTTTACTGCCATTCCTCGGGTTGTCACCTCATTGTCATTATCAGTAGTGCTTGTAACCACAGTGCCTCAGTAACATAATAACCGTCACTTCCACCAGACATCATTTGTGCAAGTCCACTTTGAGCATTGTTAAAAATGTTAAAGGTGTTGGTTTGGTACAGTTTGAAATTTATGGGACAGACCTTTATGCTTGGGAATTTTTGTACTTATTAGAGGCTGTAGAATTTTCACAGCAGTATACCATAGTAGCTGAAGTTGGATTAAATTGGTGGGTTGTATCTCATGATTACTGGCAGAATGACACTCCTGCATGTTACTGACTAATTTTGTAAAGTTTTTCTCTTTGGTGTTTTAAGGTTCCTTGACATCCTCTTTGAACAGGTAAGCAGAATGATGTGTGGGGTATGACATCATCTGAGGCTTAGTAGAAGTGTAACAATACAGTGGATGCAAATAAAACAGGTGTGTCATGGATGTGAACTTGTTACCTGAGCACCTGTTATGCTGTTCTCTTGTGCTTTCTAGCTGAATGGCATTCAAGTGACTAGTTTCTAATGACACGTGGACTTAATTTCTATGTATGTGTATGTGATTATCTTACAAATGCAGACAAGAATGCATATTTGTAAGTTGCTGGTGTCTTTTGGCAAGCTCTTGGAGGTGCAGGCAATTGTGTTTTGACAGGACACATAAGTTCCTGAAATTTAAATAATATCTTGTCCTTGTAAATATTTGCCCATATATAAAGAATTTTATATTAGTGCGTAGTGTGAGATTGATAGATGCCGTGCCAAAATTGGGTCTCATATTGTAGTTTCTGTCCATCCTTCCATCACAACCTGTGAAGGTTTTTTATTTAAGAAGATAATCTCATAACATACTGCTTCTAAATTGTAATAATAATATTAAGTTATAATTTTTCTGTACGTAAGTTCTGGAAGTGTAAATGTCAATCCATTTTAGTTGAGTAACCTGAATTGTGTTTTCCAAATTGGTGTTATCTGTCATACAGGGATTGGTGGTGCCAGTTACATAGTTGAAAGAAATATCATATACAGAATAATAATTTAGTCCATCCTGTGGAACGTGACACCAGGGTTGGAGTTTTGAGAAGTAAAACCCTTTCTTCTTTTTGACATTGCAATAAAACAATTGCATTTTGATTGGTTACAAAAACAGTAATTTGAGATTAGTGAAGAATGATATCAGTTTGTTGGTTCTGTAATTTGGAATCCACTGTGATATTCAGTTTTGAGCCTATAAGATTAATCTCATTCTCAGATTTTGTCATGTCCTGAACATTGTTGCTTAGTAGTGTTTTTTCTTTGAATCTGATTTTCCTTGTGGTATTTATCTGATTATAAGACAGTGCTTTGTTCTGAATGAAAGGTTGTCTATAACTATCAGCATACAGACTTTCAATCCGAAGTTTCTGCCACAGTCAGAGCACTGTCTGCTTCAAATATCTGCTGCAGTACAGTCTTTTTCCTTGTGGATGAAGTGGATGTACGGTTAATGGAGCTGTTTTTTCTTGTTCATCTGTTAGAAGTTAACATATACACTACAGTTATGTTGTTTGAATTATGTCTTCTGCAGCAGCTTAATAAATTGACAGAAAAAGTGTCAGGTTCATCAAGTTGTGTTTAATTTTATGACCAAACATTGTTTTGTTAAAAATGTAGATCTGCTGTTCACAAGTTGTATTTAATACTATTATTTGGCCCCCCTCACATCCACATGAAATAGCATATTTTGTGCTGAAGTCAGACTGTTGAGGCGATGAAAATTCTGTATTTTATCGTGAATCCCACAGTGCTGCTCTGTCACATTACCATTTATCTTGTTCTGCAGGAACTGCAAGCTGCACAAATGTTATGATTATCAAGGCATAGAAGTACCACCTTTGAATATTTTTGTTTCGTGATTTTAAACCCTGCAGTTTTAGGATGCTGTCTTATATTTGGATAAATACAATTAATATACTAGTAATAGTAACAGTGCATTACAGTGGCTGAAACTAAAGAATTGTATGAGGTCTGATCCAAATATCTGTGGACCAAATTTTGTTGGTGCCCAGAGAAATTGTTTGCCTCATTGTAGGCTAAACAGTCATAGATTTTAGTCAATCAGGGGTTCCACATTTCTGTGCTGCTTAACTTGGTTTTTGTAATGAGGTTGCTTTAAGAACAGATTGTTATGAAAGGTTTATTAGATGCACAGAAGGTGCATATGTGAAGTATGTAGGTGACTGAAATTTTTAAATCCATGAAAATGTTTGGAGGGTAAAAGGATGGATTCATGGTGACAGAGTAATACCAGATTAATTGGGAGATGTGAACATGTCAAAGGAAGTGCAACACCAAATTGCAGTTGACTACTATTTATGTTTATGCAGGTGTGCATTAAAATGTTATCAGAAAGTTGCACTGATAAAAAAAATTGAAACATATGAAAAATTTTTCTGCTCTTCATCACTGACTTCACAATAGTGAACACCGTTGGTGATGAAGTGTAGATTTATTGATATAAACCAGAGACAATATGTCTGAGATATCAGTGGGGTTCTCACTCTGCGTAGCTGAGGACAGGAGTGATTGCTGTGAAATCAGATGTGAAAGTGGTGTCCCACTCCACTTCCAGGGAAATACTTTAGAATTTGTGAACCTCTTATGCCACATTTATGTATGGAACCCTGCATCTCTGATTTTGGTTTGTAAAGGAACCTGTGGGTCAGACTTCATAACTTATAAGGGCTTTAATTGTTGAGTGTAAGAGATTATTTAGTTTTGCTTGGCTTTTACGTATTGGTATATATTGCACTTATGTACAGGCTATCCAGTGTTTGAAATTCCCCACATTTTATCTGTGTTAATTTACTGATGTACCTCTTTTCATATTCTGTTGTAAAATTCACCATTTTATGTTATCTTACCCAGTCTTGCATTGATTTCACTTGCAAGCTTAACACTGTAAGAAAATAGAAAGGTGTTTGAAGAAAGAAAGAAAGACCCTCTTAATAATTCCATTTTCTGCTTTTCATATGGGGGGGGGGGGTATTTTGCCTTGTGAGGGAGGGGATAGAGGGTTTTAATTGTGCACATGGATAGTCTAAGGAAATCATTTTGTTTATTCATGATTTTAGACTTGCGTTGCAAAGTAGATGAGAGCTACACTCTGCTGGGCTATTACACAGCGAGTAGTGGCAGCTCCTTACTGACAATTCGGGACAGCCTATCGGTCTCATCTTCATTTTGGGATGGATAGTTTGTCCTGAAACCTTGGTAAGGAATTGCCACTACTCACTGTGTAATAGCCCAGAAGAGTGCAGTTCTCACTTCGCTTATTGTTCATTGTAGACATTGCATTTGAAGTAATTTTTAATTTAATGAAATGAGTTGAAGTTGATATATTTTAGTTGTACAGTTAATATAGATTTGTTTTAGCTCTTTATGTTGAGTGTGTATTATTTTTGTGTGGTGCTGTTTTAGATTGTTTTTTAGCTTGCAGTAGGTGTGCGGTATTGTATGTGTGTTTGTGCAACAGATATTTTCCCCAGTTTTGTGTGATCTAATTATGATTTAAGTTCAGGCTTTCTTCTCATAACTAACACCATGTAGCAGAGTCATTCTAGAGAAGTGAATAGTTGTCAGCTAGTAAAGAAATGAACTGCATTTTATGAAACCCAAAGGTTCAGTGCCATGTTCAGAATAGCCTTCAACTTGTCTGTGTACAGAGGCACATGAATCTGGTCCATGCCATTTGTAAGATTTGTGGTAATATTATCTTCCCATCGTTGTGTTTCAAGAGGTGGTTTTCCTTTATGCTTCCCTTCTAAATCCTGTATGCATTTGTCTTCACCACATACATAGTAGATGTCCTGCTCGCCTCATCCTTATTGATCTGATCATGCCACTAATATTTAGTTTGGAGTACAAACTGTGAAGCTTCTGTGTTATTTTCTCAGACCACCTCTTACTTCCACCCTCTACAGGCCAAAACCTTCCTCAGTGCTCTTTTTCTTGAACACTGTCAGTGTATGTGCATACTTTAATATGAGAGAACACGCGCGTGTGCGCGCGTGCACACACACACACACACACACACGTGTGTGTGTGTGTGTGTGTGTGTGTGTGTGTGTATATATATATATATATATATATATATATATATATGTTAGGTCTCTTCACATGAGATGTAAATGGAATGATTTCGTTTTGTGTAGGCCTGTGTGGCTACCAACAGTGAAACACGGTTACATGTGTCTGGAGCAGTGTCAGGTGCAGATTCCCATTCTTCTGTCATGATTAAATATAATTCATAACTAGTGTAGTGATCAGTTAGATTGAATTAGTTGATACAGACATGTATGTTTTTGTGTTGCTCAGTTTATGGGTTGATATCAAGGGGTATCTTGGTCTTGCCACCCAAATTTTTACAGTGTTCATATGCCATGTAATAGTGTGTTGATAAATGTTGATTGTGCTCTGGGTTCGTAATGCTATACCTTTCTACACTGGATTTGCCATTTGAACTTGCTGTATTGGTGTAACTCTATTATGTGCAAATTTTTCAAGCTTGATGTACAGTCCAGACCAGAGGTTTTTAAGAAATACATAACTACAAACCACCACATTTTCTGTTTATATTTTGATTTTTTTTAATGAAAATGTATTACTGCACTCGCAAGTTATGTTCATTGAACAGACATGAAAATATGAATGTTCAGAGAATACTGTGAGTGTTAGTAGTACTGATGTTAAGAACAATAAATTGGGAATGAGTACATTTGGAGTTGGTCCAGGAGGTATGCTATATGAGCATGACTGGAGTTCATCAGGAGCTTCTGTTAGCAGTCAGTGTTCAGTGGCCCTACAGCTTGTCTTCAGTTCTAATAGATTACACAGTATAATATGCTTACATACATAAAATTAAATTTTATGCTTTACTGTATTCATGTCTGCTTCTAGGAAAATTCTTATTGAAAAGCAAACGTGTATATTCCATTTAGGCATGTGCATTGTGACTGTGTATTCAGTCTGCGCTTTTGATATACGGATTGCATTACATATTTAGAAAGATAAACAATTTGAAATAAGGACCTGATTTTATATCCAACTGATTGACACTTTAGTTCCTGAATTCAATGCCCAAGTGCACTCTGCAGAAGAGCAACATTTAAATGGTCCACCTATTAGTTAGCATGATATTGCCCAATAACTGTACTGGTTGTTTGGCTTTCACAGCATTCCACTGTACAAGAAATGTAGATATCCTTTGGCATCAAAGGGCAGTGAAGGTAAAGCAATCCATATACAGGCCTGGGCAGGCCCTGAGGGTTCCAGGAGGTTGAGGGTCCCCGATTTCATGACAAATGGCACATGAAATGGTAAGGTTGTCAGCCCTATGCACTGGCTGGCTTTACCCCCCAAGAAATATTCCTGGTACTCATTTCTTTAGAGGCTGTGTCAACCCCAGGGTCATAGTGTGGCCAGAAGGATTATGTCAATGAAAAATTCCAATGACACCATCAGGAATCAGGAATTGAACCCTTCCAGCTTCTAGCATGGTGCCTGAACCAACTGCGCCACTGCATGCCCCCTAAGATACCCAATAGAATATTCTAAATTGTCAGTGTACTGTTTATTCAGTCCATTACTCAGAATGACAGTGGCCACTACTACAGTTGCTATCCATCCTTTTAAGAGAGCGATAAATCATGTTGTAGAGTTAATTGTTGCAGGCTGCCATGTTGTACAACAGTCCACTCAGTGTGTACTGCTGCCCCTTTTTGAAGTCATTTGCTTGCATTGGCACCACTGCAGTGTGTGCCTTCTTTTGTCTGTGTGATTGAGAAAGTTAATCTTTATAAGTGTTTTGAAATAATCAACAGTGGACATTTTGGTGTTCCCATTTTGATTACATTAATGTAACAAATATTGCATCCGTACATACATTTTATTCTGAGCCCATTATTTCACCTGTTGCACATAAATATTATATTGTTTGTGAGTGGTAATTTAAAAAGAAACTAAACAAGCACATAAGTTATCATTTCAGAAACTGCATAAAACTCTATCACCTCACATAAGCACTAACAAAATTAAGAGCATTTTAAACAATCACCATGTTTATGGTGTAAGGTAATTGCTCATAATTCATAAACATGAAAGTACAGAGGAAAGTTAAAAGTTATGACAGTGACAGCAGCTTCACGTTTTCCAGTCTTTAGCTACTACAGTCCCCCCCCCCCCCCCCC
>Ga0268261_10000831_pt1 | contig 20371 bp, 13 predicted proteins | sample TergutNc150P1_FD_190353 | JGI IMG/M metagenome (GOLD analysis project Ga0268261, IMG submission 190353) | Nasutitermes corniger P1 segment gut microbial community from laboratory colony in Florida, USA - Nc150 P1 (SPAdes) (version 2) | ecosystem: Host-associated > Arthropoda: Insects >...
CTCTGCGACGAGCTGATCACTCGTCCAGAGGAGTCCTACCGACTGTGCTGCGTCGTTGTGTGTGATCTAGAAACATCAAGAATAGGTGCTCCATATATACACAACGTTAGGCTCCTAAGGGTTAAACTTATAGCTATACAAACTTCACAGCTGTTATCTCCTTCATACTTATGTTATGTTTTTTATGTTGATACTTTAGGATTCATCTAACCTCCTTCACTGATATTCTCTTGTTATAATACTAATTCTTTCCATGCTGCATTCAGTTCAAGAAAAAAAATGCTTGTTTTGTTTGATACAGCCACAGGTTCCAATTTCCATTGCTGTAAATCAACATATAGCATAACAGGCTTGAATCACTCAGCTTGTAGAACACCAAATAAATCCAGAATCCAGAAAAAAAAAATGTTTATTTTCAAGCAACATAATTCATGTGTAGCATGGAAAGTGTTCAACAGAAGCCAGCAGACTCTATTGATTGCTTTCAATATCTCTTCTTTCATAAGAACTTGAGACCAAATTTTATATTCATGACACAATGGATATAAATACAACCATAAATAAATAAATAAAGCATAGATGTTTATGTTATTATTAATGCAGTTGGATTACAATTGTAAGACTTGTGACGGTCACCTCAAGAAGTATGTCGTAATGACCATTCCAACCATGTTACATTTGTTATGCATAACATACATTGGAGATGCACAACTTCAATTGTCACTTCTTTAAAGTACTTTACACTAAATAAATAAATAAAATGTTTTATAATATAATTTAGTTACAAAATAAAGATCTGAATATGAGAGGATCAAAACTTACATCAGTGGCAATCTCTGTTTTTTATTTTACACATATGTAGATAGCTTCATTTACTGGTACTGTAGTTCACTTTAGCGTTTAAAGAAGTAAAAGAAATAAATGGATTTATCGTTCATTTTTCTCTATTTACACAAACTTCCTTCTTTTCCTTCTCTGTCTTTTCTTGTTCATTTCTTCCTTTCATACTCTAGCTCTCTCTTCCTTCCTTCCATCTTTATTCACTTAATTATATTCCTTCTTGCTCTCTCTCATCTTAGGTCCTTTTCTATTCTCTTCTCCCTTTCTTTCCTCTTTCTAGAGTTACTACTGACTAAGGTAATGGATTTGATGGCAAAAAGTGTACACATGCAGGTTGCAGAAATGTTGAACGATATCAAGAACAGTTTCAACTCCCTGGTCCATGATGGAGATTGGATAGACCCTGAAACTAAGAACTCAGCCCAAGAGAAAGCAGACAGCATCAAAAACTTCATTGGTTATCAAGAATGGCTCCTCAAGCCTGGTCAGTTGGATGAGTACTACAGTTCGGTATGTTCAGTATTGAACTTCTCATTTTGACTGTTACACAACAACATATCAGATTTTGGCTCTAATAAATCAATAAATATGATGACAACCAAACTCCCAAGGCAGCAGTAAAGGTAGGTCCCAAAACATCATTTGCATTAAATACACTTCAGAAAAGCAACGAGTATATCAACATAACTATGGTTAAATGCTTGAACTATTTTGCATTTATCAGTCACTTAGCATATAAAATGGCAGTATGTACTTCTTTATGGCTGTAAAATAAATGCGTATGACATTGGTATGTTTCTGTGAAGAGTGGTAAAACTGTAAAATTAAGTACTGTAATAAGGTTACCAACAGATGCAACTCTTTATTTTGTGTATTTATTTCTTTTATTTTATCCTACATGTTTCGGGCTCTCATAAGCCCATCATCAGGGGTGTCTCAAGTTGTTTTTTTATATACAATCATTTGGTTCATGTGGTGTTTATGTTGCTCATCTGCGTGTGCCTGTGGACTGGTTTGTCGTGGTGGTTTCACTGTACTGGTGCCGTGGTGGTTCTCCTGTATCCATTGCATCCGTTGGTAACCTTATTACAATATTTACAGAAGATGCACGGTATGAACAACCTAAAAATGTACGATTAAATCTAGGGTTTTAAGTTAGACACAGCAATTAATAGAACAAGCTCTCTCCATTATCATGGAAGAAAAGATCTACACTGATAATCTGACAGTCTACACCGAATCACATCCCAGAGGAAGAACAATCTTCATTGTCACTGCTAGCTGAACATAATTTTCATGTGGTACACAGTCTTCCAATGGAACTGATGATTATTCAGCTGGTCAATAAGTTTTGATTGAAACCCAAAACTTCATGAAAACACTCAACAAAGCCAACCATTGATTTTGTCCTGAGACAGCCTAATAATTTTACAGATTCACAACCTATTTCTCTAAGACACATTTTAATATTATCTTCCAACTTAAGTCTTTATCATCCAAGAGGTTTCTTTCCCTACAGAACAAGACTTTCACTGATTTTTCAGACCTCAGTCATGATCAAATAAGGAACCAGGTATGACCTGCATGGATATCAACATAATATTTACAAATAATACTTAAACCCTTTTCAAGTTAATACTGCAATAAAGGAACTTCTTCTGTTATGTTTTTGTGGTAACATTTTCTTATGCATATGATAGAATTGGTTAATTGATATTGGTTTGTTTCTGTGTGAGGTCAGCTAGACCTACAAGACAGCCAGTACTTGTGGAATATCCTCAGGATCAAATCCAAGGAAGTGCAGGATTTCCTACAGCTACTGTTAGATCAGCCTGGAAACCAGAAAAATGACAGGTATGTCTGTGACCACATATTGCTATTTGGCTAGTAATTTGTACACGTACAAGATAGAGAGAATTCTTACTGTGACCCAACAATCAACCATTAACCTTTTATAGCCTACTGGTTATGTGATGCACCAACAGGTTTAACAATCAACAACTGTATGCTCTGCCCACACTGTCTTTATGTGTTTTGTGTTTATCTGAGAACAGACAGCGACTTGTGCCACTTACAGCATAAACTGATTAGTTTTTATAACCAAGATAAAAAGTGTTTACAGCGCGGTACAGACTGGGTCTTTAAATAAAGCAGTCTGTGCTTCATCTTTAAAGGGTTAAACTGATAAGGCTGTAATTACCTACATATAGATATCATAAAATAGTGAAAAAAGCCATCAAAAACACAACTAATGGTATATATTAGCCAAGATGGGGTCCGGCTAAATAACTACATGTTTCGGCCTGCTATTGTGGCCATCAACAGGTTACAATCACTAATGTTAAGTGGTATACAATATGCTTAATGTAGGGTGGTGATGAGATCTCATTCATCTAACATCTATAGTCTAGTCTAATCAATCTAGCGTACATAGTGGAAGTGCTGTATACGGACTGCTGTCTGCACACAGCACTTCCACTATGTGCACTGATTAATTAGACTAGATTATAGATGTTAGATGAATGAGATCTCATCACCACCCTACATTAAGCATATTGTATACCTCTTAACATTAGTGACTGTAACCTGATTATGGCCACAATAGCAGGCCAAAATATGTAGTTACTTAGCCTGACCCCATCTTGGCTAATATATACCATTAGTTGTGTTTTTGACGGCTTTTTCACTTTATTTTATGATATCCGTATCACACAACGGGGATGTCTCACCTCAAACCTACATGCAGGTTTGACAGGCTTAACTCATTAAGTACAAAAACCATGAAAAATTTGACCAACAATTCACACATGAAGTTGCACAGTCGACAAAGGAAGTGATGGAGATATCAATCTTATATATGGTACACTGAAAATCTGAGCTGAGATTAATGCCAATTAATGAACCTCTTACAGTCGAACTCTGTTATAACGTTAGGAAAGGGCGAATATTTTGTGTCATTATAAATGAGTATTGTTGTGACCAAGGACTATAATATTATGGTTAACAGTGAGGAATCAATTGGTACCACAGAAAATCAGACAGTACAGATGAGGTGTTACATAAACCAATGTCATTGTAACCAGGTTCGACTGTGTTACCTTCTGCTCATCTCTATACAGCAGGAAATTTAATGTCTGTGCCAGATTCAAAATTCTCTTTCCAGCATCTCCCTGGTCTTTCTCTTATTTGTTATCATGAAGGTTTATACTTAAATGTTATCCTCAACATTTTATACATTTTCCATCTCTTCTTATGTGTAATAATATTTGTGTTATAACCTTTATTTTCACGTACTTCAATATTTGCTTATGTACAAATGTGTACATTCCGGTACAGGTCTTCAATTTATTATGTATTATGTTACACTCCCTTAACCCTACACTTTCCTCCATATCCATATTTCATTACTGTATATTAGCACTGACATAACAAATGTTTGATATAATTTTGCATAAGTAATCTTAGCCAATATTTTTCCAGACTTTAGTATCTGTAGAATTAACTGTATAGAGTTGTGTTCCTTAATGTCAACCTTAATATAAAATAGTAGCACTGATTGGAACGCCAGCGTGCTCACCGTAACTTAATAAATAGACTTGTCCCACAGTTTGTGATTACAACCTAAACTTTAAATTTGCCACAAAAGACTAAACAGTGTTTCTATTCACATGCTGCCAGTTGGAATGACATAGACCCACTTCAGGTGAACGCATACTACAGTCGCACAGCAAATGCCATAAGTATGTACACAACTGCACTTGACACAGTGTGCCATATTACATTTTCTGTTTTGTATGGATGTGAAACTTTTCCTCTTATTCACAGTATAGAACATAAATAAGGCATCAGAATACAGTGCAGAGGAAAATAACTGGACCACATGAAAATAAGGTACTGGGGAATGAAGCAAATTACATAATGAGTAGCAAGAGAATTTATAAACTTCACCATACATTGTTAGGAAAATTTAATTAAGTAAGGCAAGATGGGTAGGGCATATACATGAATGGGAAATTACCAGTTTACATGGTTTACCAATCAAGAAGACTTGAATCTTCAGTGTGATATGAGTTTCAATGTGGTGCTAAATTCATAATGTCTTGTGTTTTTCCAGTAATCCCAGCTGGCATCCTTCAATTTCCCTTCTATGACAGAGGTCTGGAGTAAGTACTGCATTGGATGTTAACAATACTGGGAATGTAAAATTTTCAGAAATTTAATAAACTTCAGTGTCAGCCGTGTTAGGGGTTATGATTGACTGGTAAACACCAAAGGTGATTTTCTTTATATCTTCTAGTGTCGAACCCCAACAAAAATTTGATCATAGTCCATATAGTAGTTTCAGGATTGAGTCACATAAACAGACCAAAAAATATATACAAAACCTTCACATGATGTGTTCATTTCATCCACTTGTGCAAAAACATACTAAAAGGTCACACTGTTCACCCCACTGGTTACACAATTGTTAGAAAGAATGGGAAGCACTTCTATGAAATATTCATATTTTCCAAAACTGTCATCTTAAGCACTTACATTCATCTATGTTCTTTGTGTTCATTTATTGCAGATCAATTTCTATTGGACACGATCTTTCTTCAATAATCTTCAGTTAATTAGCTGAAGCATAATATATTTTCCACTTTTATGGAACCCAAATATTCATTACCATGCTTACAAAAGCTCATCAGAGGACCCCATCCTGTGCCATGTGTATCCAATATGCACTCCCTCATACCCACTTCTCAAAAATAAACTTTATTATGATACCTCCCCCTGCACCTTTGTCTCCTGAGTGGCCTCTGCCATCAAATACCTCTCACTAAAATTTATGAGCATTCTTCATTTTCCCATGTTTGCTATATTTCATGCCAGTCATATCCTCTTCAGCTGCATGACCCTAGTGATATTAGTTTCAGAATATTTATTAGAGATATATATATATTTGATGTTTTCTTTCATTTTATCTGTCTTCAGCATAACTCTTCTTGCTTAAAATGTATAACATTATACAACATAAAACTGACTGCTGACAAAGCTGATCAAGGACAGATAAATTGCCTATTCATTGTACATATTTTTCATCAAATGCTTTGCACCCAGGGCAACAGAAGTAAATTTCAACTTTGTATTATTTGGACACAGATACGTTCCATTACAGACCAGTTCTTTTGTTCCAGACAGAATGCACTGCAGAAAACTTTCATGCATTCTAGCAGATGACCAACATTTGCTCATGTTTCAGGGCTCTAAACTATGGTTCCATTGGAAGCATCCTTGGACACGAACTAACCCATGGCTTTGACATTGAAGGTAAAGTTCATACCAATTTTGTGTCTCACATTTTCAGCCTGCCATTGGGTTCGACAATACCTGTTAATATGGAATGAAAGAATGTCACAATCCGATTTATACACTGCTCACAACACGGGTATGTGTTTTTCATCTCTGTCAATCTTCTTATTCAACACCACAAGTTCTCCCAGTGTGATTCACCCATTGGCTCTACCATCCAGCACATAAAACACACTTTGAGTCATACAGAATGTTTCCTGTGACTGAAAAAATAAAATTATGACATCTGGGCAAATTCCTGTCTCTGAACCAACAGGTATACTCTAAGTTTCAAATATATGCACTTTATAAATGCATTCTTTACAAGTTTGTATACTGCGATTCAAATAAATTAACCAATAAGATGCAACAGTTTCACAAGTTTATTACTTGACGTTTATGTGTGGCTCAACATGTTTTGGGTGTTTCCTCGCCCATCATCAGGAGCTTACAACTGCATTAGCAGCCTCTGGTTTTGCCGTTGGTGCATGGTGGTAGCAGCATTGTTAGTCATGCTGCTACCACCACGCACCAATGGTAAAACCAGAGGCTGCTAATGCAGTTGTAAGCTCCTGATGAAGGGCAAGGAAATGCCCGAAACATGTTGAGCCACACATAAACGTCAAGTAATAAACTTGTGAAACTGTTGCATCTTGTTGGTTAATTTATTTAAATCATATGATGATGCACGGACCTACGAACATCAAATTTGCATACTGCATTTGCCTTGACATTCCTTCACTGCACATACAAATCTGTCATTGCAGAAATAATCACACTTTACACATCATCATATGGTTATCTTTCATTTCATGTCATAAAAATTCACCATATCAAAAGATGCTTCTAACAGTGTGCACAAAATGGAATCTTTGAATTTAAAAACCTGACATAATCTGTACGATGAATAATATTTGAGAGAGCTGGTCTGAGTGCCATGCAATTGGGGTCACAGTAAACTGAGATGATTTAAAATTACACTCGTGTGACCCATATACTTGCAACCTGAACTGACGATGAAAGTCAAAATCCCAATTCTGTATGTTTTGCTTACTACACACTCCCATTCTTCATCCAGTACTCTTCTCTTTCAGGTAAGAACTATGGCAAAGATGGAACCAAGGTATCCTGGTGGAACACTGAAATGTTGCAAGCTTATGAAGTGAGAGCACAGTGTTTTGTGCATCAATATAATCAGTATTCCATACATGGTTATAAGGTACAGTGCACAATGTTTTCTGCCTATGCCATATTAGACAAACATAAACGTAAAATTCTTGGTGCCAAAGTTACTCATTTTTATTAATTCAATACATGGTGACTGATAATGCAGAAATCTACATTATGGTTACTTATGCTTAACACACTCCACTTCACCTGTAAATGACTGAATTTAGTCATTCCACATAGCAAATATTCTTCCTTGTATTTGAATAGGTTCTTCTTCTTCTGGCATTACAGTCTTGGTGAGCCTTAGCCTCTTCCAAAATTGTCCTCCACAGTTCTCGGTATTTGAATAGGTTACGTCAACAAAATGTTTTGTACTATTTCATCATCAGGCCTGACTACAAAAATATATATCACATTTATTAGGTTACATTCAGTGTGTTCCAATATGGAAATCACAATCTTTTACAGGTTACGGTTATGTTCATATATAAGATTTGTCACAGAAAATTCTCACTTACAATATTAAAATATACATAAAAATGTTTAGAAACTTGTTTCCAATCCAGTGTTGTTACTGCTGTGTCCACAGAATCCTTTACAATGTTGAATAACAACTTGCACAAAAGATTATGAGACTGAGTTAATTATTTTCATTTTATGTTCATTTCATATGACTGAAAGAAAATAAACACTATGTGCCTGACACATCCTTCTTTGTTTATTCACCCTAAAGATGCTGTGTGGAGCACAAAAATTATTTGTTAATCTTGGCATTTGTTACCAAAGAATGGTCCCCAGTCTGTTGTTCAGAGTACATATCCAAGATCACATCAATAAAGAAACAATAATAAAGATATCGCAGCACACAGACTGATAAAATTGTTGATTGGAATACCCGCAGGTAGATGGGCAGCACACATTGGCAGAAAACATAGCAGATAATGGAGGCATACGGGAAGCATACAGAGCATATCAGAGATATAAAGAACGTCATGAACCAGAAGTGGCCTTGCCAGGAATGGAGGATTTCTCACATGATCAGCTTCTGTTCCTCGCCTTTGCAAATGTGAGTATTCCATAACCCTTTCAGCAATATGACAGAACAATCTGCAGTGATCCTAATAAACCCTTACTGGAAATATTTTGCTGTCACTATTTTAAAAATGTCTGCTGTTACTTTTTCATTACTTATCAAAAGTAAGTACGTCATAGCGCCAATATATTTTCTTCTGTGAGATTTCACATTTTCCAGTTAAGAGTTTGAAATTCCCTTAAGGTATGATGCCACTGCAGTTTTATTTATACTTTATCATGTAGATTCATTACTGTGACATGTTTCAAGCATTATGGATATACAATAGCAAGGAATTTTTATTTCCTCTATTCATATTTGGCCAAATCAAGGTACAACCAGTCATTTTATTCCTAAATTCAGAACAGGTACAATTCCTCAGTGAAGAATGACAAAAATACAACATGGCAATTGCTGCTAATAAAACCAAAATGTGTTCTTGAGAAAAAAAAAAACCACCATTCAACCTTATTTCTAACCAGGGTAACGCAATTCACAGATCTAAAGTCTTTTCCAAATTATCAATTTTTGTAAGATTAAATATATAATTACTAAAATTCGGTATTTATTTCTTGTTTTTCTTCTTCAGCCTCCATGTCCAATCGAAAGTAACTTCTTAATTAACATGCCTTAACTCTTTAAAGACAAAGCCTAAACTATTTACTCAAAAACTCAGCCCACACCACACAATAAACAATCTTCACCTAAGTTATACAAACAAATCAGTTTCTGTTATACAGGGCAAACGTCAGTTTGTTCTGAAATCCATATAAAACACATGCACAGTGTGGCCAGAATGCATAGTTTTGAATGTTAAACCTGGTGGTGCATCAAGTAACCAGTAGGCTTTAAAAGGATAATAATCCTAAAATGGAGTTACTCTTTAGTTAAGTTTCCTTCATTTCTCCTCCTTAATGTTCAAATATTTCTTCACAGGAAAATTCTGACTTATTTTTAAGTGCTTTAGTAAATTGCTAACAAGCAGTAGTAATTATAAATACCCCAACTGCTTTAACATTCTGTGAACTAGCAGTTCACCAAACACAGTGTTTATTGGTTTTTGATTATCAGAGTTAAAGTTACTGTAAACAAAAGTAATTTGCTAATTCCTGTAACTAGGGTGTTGTTTTCTGGAAGCAGGAACCAAACTCAGAAATAGTATTTATGAACTTTGTGTTTCACTGTTCAATAGTTACTCTAACATTAATGTTTGGCTATCATTTAACCACATTCTTAACACACTCCAAAGACAAATTCTGTACTGACATGTGAAAGAATTTTTGCATGAATGGGCCTAATTACCATCCTTCACATATCTACTTAATCCAATTACCATATGTAGGCCATTAAACTCTCTTAAATTTCCCTGATTAAACTGGAATATTAAAGAATTATCCAAGTGTCTAATAACATAACCTCCAAGCTGAACACTGTGAATACCACAGTCCATTTGCTATAACCCTCAGTCAGTTCCATTCACCTCCAGTCCTCACAACCTCTTCTCTTAAGAACAGTCTTAATATTATCCACCTTATCCATTTCCCAACTGGCTACTTTTAAAGAATTTTCTGCATCAAACTAAATTTAAATGCCTCCATTCAAGTAAAATGTCCAGCTAAGTATTGGAACAATGCTAGACAAGCTGTACAGGTAACATTTCTCCAAATTATGTAATATCCACTACCATCCACTTACTATTTTGCAAGCAATACTAACTTACTACACTGGCAACTGAGGTACTGACATGATGCAGGTTCTTCTTTGAAATGTGTACAGTTACCAAAACAATCTCCATAATTTCTAAGTCCTTTTTCCTACAGATCTGGTGTACAGACGAGGGGCCTGATTATGCTGAAACATCTCTTGAGGACAGCCACAGTCCAGGAAAGTACAGAGTTCTGGGTCCACTGTCCAATTCACCAGAATTCTCTAAAATCTGGAACTGCCCTCTCAATTCCACCATGAATCCTTCCAATCGATGTATCATATGGTGAAAGTCTGCATCAACTCTGCTACAAGTACAACTATGACCAATATCAGTGCAGACTCAGGAGCTGAGGCAATTATTGTTACCGCATATACTGAATGATGGTTAACTGCAATACTGTTTTTTTTCAAGTATGAAGTGAAATGCACTGCCATAATACTCTGGTCAGTAGAGTGTTCTTGGATGACAGCCAACCTTTATGAAACACACCAGAGCATGAAGTCATCCTCAGAACAATACCAGAAAGAATCCAGGCAATAGATCCCATGGTGACAGTGTGTCTAGAATCTTACTTGAGGTAAAAGGAAGGGTAGTGTTTTGAGACATAAGCTTACATAACTTGAACTTGTAATGCTGATTTACAACACAAAATCTTATTTAATAACAATGGAAGATTCTGGCACATTTACTGATCGTACATAGCTAAAAATCTGGAAATGTTGCATCATGCAACTCTTGACAACACGCCACTATTTTTTGTTCGACAATGTCACACACTAACTTTTTCTTAAATTGTATAGCCTCTACCAGAAGACACAGTAACAAGAATTACATTACTTTTAAAAGAGAACTCCTTCTCCTTCTGCATTATACTGTTTGCCTTTATTGCCCTTATTAATCAATTGACACAATGTCATATTCCAGAAGAATTAAATATTCAACAACATTACGTGAAACTTGAATCTTACAAGGTAGATATTACCGAAAAAAAATACTCTTGCATTTCAAATCATACATTTCAGGAGGGCCAGAATTACACACATGAACTCACCTCTCTAGTTAGGCCCTAAATACATCCCTGCATGGAATACTAAAAACAACAGACTATACAGCTCTTCAGAAAAAAGTCTTCCACATCTACTGCATGTGTAATCATAAGATACCCATGGTTTCATCATTTGATATGCAACATCTTTCAAATGTGACATGCATCTTGAAAACCATATTTTCTTCTTCAATGGCATGACAGTCCACATCAAGCCCTGACCTCTTCAATAGTTTGCCTTCAGATATACCTATCTGAAAACTATATGCCCATAACATTTTTTGACTTTTTAACAAGAAATCGCAGTAGACAGCTTGTGCACAAATTTATTCTCACCTACATACCAGCAAAACTAAAAATTCTAATGATTATGCAACTGAAAGTAAATAGCAATACTTAAAAAAGAGAAAATTTAAATAATTAACAATAATATGACTTGTATTCTTTAACTGACAACATTAAATGGTTAAGCACTCCTGTGTCATATGCAGTAAGTGCTTCCCTGGAGTTCAGCTGTCCTCACTGAGTCAATATTATGGTTCTTGTCTGCCCCTCCAGCCAAATACCAGAAGAGTACTTAAAATTTTAACCATGACCACCACCTTCCTCACACATTACAATTCAGTAATGACTAATCACATCATTTGATAATACTGTACATAATTTGAGCCATTAACATTGTTAAATACACCACAAATAAATAAATACTGAAGTACCGCTTCGTAGCAAACCAAAAAAAACAACTCCAAGTCAGTTTCTCTCTCCTTTGTCTGAGAACTAACCAAACTACAATTCATATAGAAATCCTATGGGCATGCCATGGTTCAGGCAGTCAGACATGTGCATTTCACCCAGGAGAGTCAGATTTGATCCCAGGCCAGTCCACATAGGATTTGTGGTGGAAAGTGACATTGGGGCAGACTCTTCCCTGATCACTTCACTTTTCCACTATCAGCATCATTTTAGCATTGCGCTGTACTTGGATTTCATTAATCTACCAGCAATGCTATATTTAAGAGCCTGGCACAGATAAATAATGTAGTATCCACAACCACAAAGTCCTTATCAACAAACTCATCTGCATTAACAGACATTCTTTTATTTTGGAATAATCTCAAAGTTAATTTAATCCATAAAATTCATCACCGTATAAATTTCTACATTTTACACAATGGGACACATACATTAAAAATAATACACTTAAATTACGAAAAGCATGTGAACATTTGATGGTTTTCCATAGGGCTAATCCAAATCTTGCAAAATAATGTCATTTATTTTATAAATTAATATTGGCTCAAAATGTCAAATTTGTATATTCATTGCAGGTCAAGAAGTTATCACTCACTTATCAATGACAGCACTGCACCAAGCACTGCAAAAGATAAATCATTGTAGTTAGAATTTGTCGTTAAACTTGACAATACTGTTTCAATAATAAAATGAAATTCTTACCCATCCATTTTGGAAGAGTGCTGCTCAGAAGGATGATGTTATCAAATGTGTTGGGTTTGAAACAGATGCACTGATCCTGAATCACACATGCTGCAGTGGGGAAACTTCTTTGAGACGGAGGGCTCAATGATGGGATGGAGTGAATGAAACAGCATTAACCTGGTGTACATGACATTCCTCTCTCTTGTTAACACAATCAAGCAAGGTCAAATATCTCAGTTCAATGACTCTTATTACACCAATACACTTCATCCATCATTATCACTGACATCATACATGCTGCAGGTGAAGAAGCTGCATTGCCAGATGCATCCTCAAACTTGCTAAGTTCCTTATATGCACAATCTTATCCAAAAACTGCACTTGTCTACAACTGTTATCAGCCATGAAATTACTGTTGTGGATAACCCCATTCATGCAGAGCACTATATATAACTGTTATAACTCACAGTGTCATTATATGGAACAATTCTCTCTCATGTAAAAATCCTACATGTATCCAAATGACACCTAACGGGAAACTTCTAAAGTTAATGTTACATTCTCTAGTGTGGATTAAATGAATGTCATGATTTCTTATAACTACATATTTACATTTCAGATATGATGTTCCAAAATAATTCTCCAAGAAATTTTCTAATCACAGAAGGATCAGTACTTGTTCTCTCGTGTGCCTTTATACAAAACCAGAAATATGTTTTCATATGTGTATCTAATACATTGAAATAAATTTACTGTTTCATAATAATTGTAATCAATTTATGTTCATTACATTTTACTCAAGAATAAAAGAGCCTCAATGTAAAATAAGTACAAAGAGCCCAGGTGTATGGAAGTCAACACATATCATTGGTATGGTGGACAACAACTGTTAAAATGACAAAATAACAAGATCACTAAGTAAAAAAGAAATGAAGAAACAGTGTGTAATGATGTAGGGGCTGGGCAAACAGTGATGAAATATGCTTCCAGTATCAGCTACTAAATGTAAAAATTTATTCCAAAGCTGACTGAAATTTTATTCATATCTTAAAACCATGCTACAGCTCAAGTGGTCAGCACTGGCTTCTCAATACAAAGGATTGGGTTCAGTGCCATGGTAGTCCATGTGGGGTTTGTGATGACAGTGGCAGTAGTTGCTTCTGCTGTAGTGGAACTGGATGTGGTGATACTAGTAGTACTTTTATAGCAATAAAAATAATAATAATGATAATAATTACAATATAAAGACCTTACAATATAAATACAGTGCAGGTGGAATGTAAAAGCAATAGTGATACCAGTAATTACCTGAGCAACACAGGGAAAGCACAAAATCAAAGAACTACAGAAAACAGCCATATTGGGCACTGCACACATGTCTGAAAGTACTAATGTAGGAGCAAAACGCTCAACATGTGATGTAACATGACATGTGCCATAAATTGTAACTACAGAAATGCTGCAACATTATATACCCTAGAAACATGGTTTGTTTCAGGTATATAACTGTAAATATTCTGCACAAGGGTGACAACACATAACAATAATAATAATAATAATAATACCACCAATCTCTTTTGAAATGCATAATTCTATACAACACTGAAACTGGGTTCAAATGAAAACAACAGTTAATTTGCACATAGTGCATATTTTATTTCCCTAATACAAGTAAGTCATTTTCCAGACTTTGTACAATATCACTAAAGAAAAATTTATATATTAAATCTTAATTAAAGGGTCAACTTTAGCATAACAAGAAGAAACAACTTATCCATTAGGACTGCTGTTTTTCAGATATTACTTCAGTGAGAGGTTGAAAATGTTCCAATTATTTTACAAATGGAAACAATGCCACTCCTCTGTGACAATGCAGGTCCTATTCTACAATATCACTTCCACAATGAAATAGTTTCACTCATCAGGAATGGCCTCAAGACCCTAAAACAAAAGAAAATTAGTGTGTACTAGGTAAGTATTCAGTCTGGATACATTTACATAAGTGTATACATAAAATGTATTTACTTCCAGCTTTACTAACATTGGGCTTGTATGGATCTCCTGTAAGCCGTTCATCACGCTGATACATGAAACGATCCCACCTTTGTGTCTTATCACGTATGTATGCCTGTAACAACAATTAACTCATCATTCTAATACCTCAAACACCTTACTCCCAATCCTGTGTTACGCTCTCAATCCATAGAGCAATTCTAATGTGAGGTCCACAGCAATATCCACATAGTTTTATAGGCCACATCCACTAGTTCAAGCTCACTCATAACCACCCTTACAGACAATAATCCTATACTTACAGGAAGCTCTTACATAACTGCTTCTTCCTAGGATTGTAAGAAGAATAAACAATAACAAGATAATACAAAACCAAAATAATCAAAATAATTCTAACCCAAAAAGCCTCTCAAACATAAATCTTATACCCACAACGGCAAACGAAAATAAAAAATATAAACTCAAATCATAAGATTATATATTTATGATAAAATGTCAACAAAATTACTCAAAACATTCACAGTGTTCCATTAATTAATAAATTAATGGCTGAATGACTCCAGTATTCAAACACAAAATCTCTTTTTAAGAAGGGTGAAATATCCTGTATATCCAATTATCAACCAATTTCACTTTTAAAATTATTCTCTAAAATAGTTCAGAAAGTTACATATGGGAAAGTATTTTCTTAAAACTTGAACATCACCCTTCCATATAAACAACTTCAATTTTAAGTCACTCATTAGAAAAAACCATTGATCCAATTTTATAAACTCATGTGTAGTCCAGATAATAAACTGAGAGCTGGTAGAATATTGGGATCTTGCTAAAGCATATATCTGTGCAAATAATCAACTATTACTATTAAAATTAAGTTTTATGGGATTCAAGGACTATGCTTGCAATTAGAGCATCATAACAGGGTGCAAAAAACAAACAAAATCACCAATTACACATTACAGAACACATGCTCACAAAATGTGGAATCCCACAAGGTGTAATAATCAGTCGTCTGCTTTTTTTTTATACTCAAGAATGATCTGTTCCCAGTCACCAACTCTCCATCAAAACCTAATCTTTACATATATTAGTATTATTACTTCATATCCAGATGTTTACCACTTTCAAAACTGCCTGAATGATATCTTTTATCACTGGCTGGTAGAACTGGTTGACGGCCAGTAATATTCATGCAGAAATATGACAGTGAATACCTTAGCAGTAAACTTACGTTAAGCATGCTATGTTATGAGGGCAATCACATCATTCATGAAATACCTAAAAAGAGTTTTGTCAGTTTACTTCCACTCCATCATGACATATCAAATAATTTTCTGGAAAAATTCAGCGACACCAAAGATGTATATGCATCGTGTGTGCGTGTGTGTGTATCCAGCCTGTTCCATTTGAAGGTAACATACATATACACGCACATATAAATACAGATACAAAACCAAACATAATGCAAATACTCTCAGGCGGTTAGTCACCGGCCTTCAACCACAGAGGCCGAGATCCAACCACACGCCAATCCACGAACTTGTAACATTAGCTGCGCTGCGACAACGTCCAAGTAATTCGTTTTCCCGCCACTCATTCCACCAATGCGCCATGCTCATTCATCCGTCTATCACACACGGTACGTAATTTTAGCAAGTGGCAAGATCGTTCGGTAAAGCACGTATAGGTTAATCGGGCGCTCGATTTCTACAACGCAATAATTGGAGTTCGTGTATGCAGTAGGAACAAATCACTACGGCCCCAACACACTTGTATGTTATACATGCTCCGTTAAATAGATTAATATATTATATTTGCTTATTCCAACTGCACATATCTCATGGATAACTAGCTATTGATGAATACATATAGAATTACTTGGAATAAACAAAACATATTACACTTGCACCAATTTAAAGCTCCATAAAATCCAGTTACGTACATTACCAAAAATTAGTTGATGCCCAAAATACTTAATAACGCCGGGCACAGCCAATGCTACAGTAATGATGGCAAAACTAGGTACAATTTCATACCACATCTTGTCTCATACACACACTCACACCACACGATTTCTCATTGTAACCACGGATTACTTAGTTTCATGGATTACAGGCATCCTTGAACGATACTTATCACGGATTAAATGTGGCCTGACCACTGACTACATGTTGTACTTGCGCCGTCACTCAATATGCTCTGTGCTCAACACTCTCATCCATGCAGACGAGTTATAACTTGTGTGATCCGTGTCTTATAGGAGTGCATGGTTGGTCATTACGCATGGGTCAAAGAGACTTACCACTGTACGCAGCTTAAAATCCCAGAAGAGCACACATCTGAAAAAATGTTTATGCCTCACTCAAACTGTAACAGAAAAAAAGTTATTGCATTTCCCACACACAAGCAGTTTCTATGGGTTACATGGTAGTCCTTCCGAAATCGAGAGGACAGTCGCTGGAAATGTGTGCTCTTATCATGTATTTAATATTTCAGAACTAATCAGTACTTCATAATTAGACATATATTAAGTCCTTTATATTTAGCACTATACTTTTACTTGTTCCTTAAATGCTACCAACTTTCTCATACTTATCAGTATCAAACTACAATTAACGTCTTTATTTACTTTATTTCGTCACGCCACTAATGTACTCTGCTGTACTCTGCTAATAAATGGCGGTGGATGATCTGTGCTCCTTAATACTCCGAAATACGGTGAAAACATCCAATAGTGTGCACATCTAACACGAGAGAGCATGGTGAGTTGCGAGAGGCAGATGAGCTCATCACCTTTGCCGTAAGATTCTTTGCCCCAGCGAAATGGCTGAAGTTGTTAACCATGATTTTCCAGTGTGGAGTCTTCTACCCAAGAAAGAAACCGGTGTGACAGCATTCTTAAGTAAATATCCAGTGTACGATGGCAGAGGAATTACAATAGCCATTTTAGATACAGGAGTTGATCCAGGAGCGCCAGGTTTACAGGTACTGATTTTTTCCTGCCTTTGCCTTGTCATTGACCTTCGCTAATTACTGGACCGTTTTTCATCGTGTGTACGTAAGATATTTTAGCCACCAGCGCTTTCAGAAGTGTATGCCTTTGGTGACCACTTATGTAATTAGGGTACCTAGTAAATTATATTTTAGTTTTTTACATTTTTTACTAGTTTTGAAGTTTTGCAGCGGTGTGTGGAGTCGGCTTTCTAGGATGTAATTGGCCGATCTGTCCAATGTAAACCTAGCCATAGTCTCAGAGGATGCTGTATACACCTGGAATCTTCAGTCCCAGGTTGTCCTTGACAGGACAGAGGAATGGGTTTCTTTTTAAGGTTCAAACAGTGGTATATTACATGTAAACAATTAACATGTATGGAATTTTTCGTTCGCCTAATGTATTGGAATTAATAAAAATTAATGCCACAATACGTTTTTGGATAGGATCAGCCCACATCTTCAGGCTTACTTCTAGAATGTAGTGTTGCAACATAATTGTTTACATTCTTCTTTAACATGAATTAGAATCAATTCAGTGAACACATTATGTTCAAAGACAGTTTAAAAACTCTGTAAGCACAAATCTCACTAAATATTTGATGCGGGATATCACGGGTGACTGTGAACATCTTTCTGTAGCCAGTAGTGCTTGTGGTGGTGATGCGTAGGCCATACTGGTTGTCAGAAACAAACTAGTTGTAAATGTATTTCTGTTATGGTGGGAAGAGGAATTGTTTTGTTGCTACACTTGTCCATGGTTTGTGGGCACATCACACACAATACTGTTTTTCTTTCACTGACTGTTCAACTAAATACTCTTGTCTTTTTCAATGAAGGGGCTGCAGAGCTACAGTTTTGCCACTTGCTGTAGAAAGGGTTGTGTACTTTCTATCCAGAATACACAAAATTGGCTATCTCTCTTGATTAAAGCCTGCATTACTTGTATACCAAGTCAGTTGACTGTGTCATATATTATAAGCTTAAGTGCTGCTAGCACCATCTGTGATTTACAGTGACCCATGATACATATTGTGTATTCAGTGTTTAGTGAACTATGCATTGAGATGGTTTTTGAACTATCTTTGGAGCATGTCGTGTGCAGTGAATTAACACTAGTATGTGTTAAGGAAGAATGTAATTAATTGCACAGTTACATGTTTTAGAAACAAGCCTGAAGACAGGGACTGATCCTGTCGCCAATATGTAGTGTTGTATTAATTATGTTACTTTCAATACATCAGATTGTGGAAAATTCCCTTGATATTAATGAGTGTAGGACAGAGGAGGCTGGAGATCTTTCTAGGTGGCAGGCCACTACTTTTGATATGCCTGGATCTGGGACTGACAGTGCCGGGTGTGTACAGCATCCCCTGCAAGTGTGTCAAGATTTACATTGGACATGCCAGTTGGTCCACTTAGACCAGGATGTGGAACACCACTGGCACATCTGGCTCAGGCAACCCAACAAGGTGGTAGTAGCAGAGTACATATTTAACCATGATGGTCAACTCCAACTCTGACACCAGTATCCTTTCTGCCAAACCTTGTAAACTGGACTGACTCATAGGTTGATGGTGTCATGGAGCTCTGTCCAAAACCCATTCTGCCCATTGGGCACTGTAAGTTGTCACAGCCTGACAGCCCCATTGTCCTCCCTTCTCACCTCACCTGTACCATATACAGATAGGTTTTTGTAGCCAAGTTGCTTGTTGTGTAGCAGGTGACATTGGTGCTGCATGATGCTGTGGAAACTGCAGCACTGCAGTGCACCATTTGGTGGAGACTGTTCTGCATGTGTGGTATGACCTTTTCCTCCCATCTGTTCCCCATTCTGCTGTTCTGAACCCAACAACTTCCCTGTTGGTCACCATTTGTTTTTCAACCCTCCACTGTACTTCTGATTATGTCCCTTTTTGGGGCCTCATCCATCTGTATTGTATTGTATTGTATTTATTTGAATCCTATAGATCATTACAATGATAAAGGACATGTCTCGAGTCATAGTACATAGGTCATAATACACAGGATTAAATACATAGCTCCAACACTTCTATAAAATAATATGTGTCAATCATATGTAGGATATAAGCACACAATACAATTTTTATATAAAATAAGATTTGTTATATATAAAACACAAATTTAACTGCACAATTTCTACAAATTCAGGTGCCAGACACTCTTCCATAAACTAACTCATTAAAACTCACTACATGTTGACCTCAGTCTCCTTATTTCTGCTGTCTTTACGCAGTTTTGTCATTCGTCCTTTACTTCACTGTGGTCAATTGGAATTCCATAATTTCACAATTCTCACATAAATATAATATATTTTCACAGTTTGAGCAAATATAAAAATGTAAGATATAATTTTTTATATATATATATATATATATATATATATATATATATATATATATTTTAAAATGCTTCATTATAATGCAGCCTGGTTGGGACGGTTTACTATAGAAGGTTACTTCATAGGTTATTATGTATTAAAATATTCCTCCAAACTGTAAAAGGAATTATGTGAGAGGTATTTTTTTAGAGCTAACTTAAATTTTTTCGTATCATTAGATAAATCCTTGATGGCTGTTGGTAAATGATTGTAAATCCTAACTCCTGAGTAGTAAACACCCCTCTGGTACATTGTCAAATTTGCCGTAGGTACATACAGATTAAAAGTTTGCCTTGTATTAATTTTATGTACCTGCATGTTTGACAGGAATTGGTCTTTATTCTTAGTAACAAATAAAAG
>Ga0268261_10000832_pt1 | contig 20344 bp, 11 predicted proteins | sample TergutNc150P1_FD_190353 | JGI IMG/M metagenome (GOLD analysis project Ga0268261, IMG submission 190353) | Nasutitermes corniger P1 segment gut microbial community from laboratory colony in Florida, USA - Nc150 P1 (SPAdes) (version 2) | ecosystem: Host-associated > Arthropoda: Insects >...
GCCTTGAATCCTCTTGTAAATGAAGTTGCCTTTCAATCGATATTCCCTACACTCAGTATACATTTCAGCAGCTACAAACCCAAATAAGTTTTAAAATTTATTTAATTCGAAATTTAGAATAATACTACCAAATCGACATGTAAAGGCCATTAAAACGGAATATGGCATAAATTACTTGTGATTTGGTAGACTGAATTCAATATAGTAAACACTGCTCTTGATTTCTCATCACAATTTTCTCTTTACCCCTTAACACACTAACGTGGAAAATATGGTGATTTCTTATAATGCCAGCAGATGGCAGGTGGGATTTAACTCGGCGTTTAAAAGTTTAAATATATACTGGTGCGTGTTTAGTTTTAGGACATATTTAAAGCATTTGTGTTTATGCGGTTAATACATCATTACTATTCAAGTGCTTATTCAAGAAATCATTGCAGAATAATTCTCAAATGTTTATTTTTGTACAAGCATAGTTTGGGCCTTGCATTTTATAACCCGAAAAATTTCCGTCTGTTCGCAAGAGGGCTTAAGTTACACGTCAGTTTAGTCCTCCTGTATTACAATATTCACCTTTTTGTAGCCAAAACAACAGTAGAGCTGTTATAGAAGCAAAAATCTCACGGCTTTACGTTACCTCCAAAGATGTAATTAACACAGCTAAGAAAGGAAAATAACCTTACGTGCATATATATTGCAATACCACACGTGACGTTGGCACTAATCAAAGTGCTGCAAACAATATACTGTATGCTTCTCCAAAATGAACACATCATATCATAAAATTCACAGTGAAACAGGGTGGGGCGCGTAAACGTGTCCACCATATGAATGTTTCTGATTATTTGAACAATCACTTCCATGTAGGGAACAGAAATGACCCTTGACTCGAGCGCTCATACTGTCTGGCCTTAATTAAAATATTGATGCTGTTTTCTTGACGGTGTATCTGAAAATGTTTTAAAAGAGCTTAGATTTATCTCGTCCTAGAAAATATAAAGCCTTTTAATTCAGTGTCACTCACGTTAGCTGCATCTTGGTAATCGTTAACGTCACACGGTTTGTTGAAATGTTCGGATCCGTACGGTACACATGGATAATACGGTTTATAAGTATCCGCAGTGGCCCCGCTAACACTAACGGCTTTTTCGTAATTCTCAGTCATGTGGTTAAGCACGACGTCCACATATATCCTGCAAAAATTATAAGAAGTCTTAGTTAAAATCCATAACAAATATTGCATAGAACGTATCTGCAAATAGGCATATAATCAAGGTAATCTTAATGAATTAAATTAAATAGATTTCAAATTTCCATTACAATTAATATGAAAGGTACAGGCTGTAGGCTTGGGACGCCTGTTGTGCAGTCCGATACCGACATACAAACAGTTCAGTAGTGCAGCTGCCACAGGCAACTTTGCTACAGTCAAGTAAATGTGAAGTGAATCCTCATGTTTTGAACACTACAGGCAAGGCAGCTGGTAATGTTATTTTACTTTACATTTATTGTCTGCCTTTTAAATGTAAAAAAATCATTATATTTAACCATGATATTCAGCTTTCTGCCGACTGATAATGAAATTTGTCACTAAAAATTAGCATTTTTTTCTCAGCATTTACTGGATGCTTCTTCAAGCAGTTAAAGCGACAGTGGACTATTGCCTCTGCTAGTTGATTTAACTTCGGTTACAATAACAATCCTAAAATACATCTGGAGAAACACAGTTGTTCAACCCTATACCCGTTCTAGCTCAAATTCGAGACACGGACTTTTGGTTTCAGGGAATCTAAGTGTTTCCTCAGAGGACCGGAATTAATTACGAAAAATGAACAACCGGAAAAATTTCGTATACATTAGTAACTTGATCATATTTTGTCTTTTAATATCTTATTATTAAAATAATTATACATATGTGTTTGTATAATACATGTCCGTAGTACCAGAACTTTGACACTCCAACGATAAGTTTCACAAAATTATTCACGGTCCTTCACCCAGGCTAAACAGTTACTGTCCTATTGCGTCCCTACACGGTAACTGGCACCCCCGTTCTCATTTTATTTCCATTACTTAAATTTCTTTTCCACTTTCCTGATTTCCAATTGGCTGTCTTTTAACTTCACAATTTTTCCCATAGGTCCAAATGTTAAAATTTTGAATTCTGTAAAGCGATTGCCTACAAATGACCTATTGTTGCCCGCCGTGTTGTGACCTGTATAAATCCCAAATGAGCGTTCTAGCCCTATTTCTTAATGTATACGTCTTACTATCCTTCATCCTACCTCGTCAGATTTAAGAGGACTGGAAATGTCAAACTTAAAATTTTCCACTATTACAAAAATGAACTAAACCCATTTATTTTGACGTTGACTTACTGTGACAACTGCTGGACCCTTCTGGCCACTCGCAACGCGCAAAGTCTCACCCTTTCAAAACAACGTCCCTTTATTTTTTTTATCTCTACTTGGCCCTACCACCGGCCATTCAATTGCACTTGCCCAGTGCATCCTCTCTTAACACATGTGCAACGGCTATAAACTCTATACCTGACAAATATGCATAAGTTTATTGGGAATCCAAATAATTTTTCTAAAAATAAGTTTAAAATATTTCACTGTTTATTCTCACCACAAGAAATTGTGCATATTTATTGACATTTTGAAGTACGAGGTCCAAATTTGGTGAATTAAAATGGCAGCCCCAGAAAGGCCGATTAAATTACAAGTAATTTTATTTTACTTTTCGCACAGAATGACGCTAAAGTCACTTGCCACTCGATGTTTAAGATGTTGTCTGTAGTATCAAGTGACATTTGACAGCAGGCTGTATATCATCCTTCGGCAGAAATCAATACTGTAACATCGACTTAAAAATGGGCAGATCTAAGTTCGGTTTTATACACTAATTGCTTTATTTTCTACCGGTCACTACTGAAAATTGTCTTGTTTGTGTAAGAAAAGGACAGTGTTTGAATACCGCAAAGGAAAAATCGCTTTTTACTAACTGTCTATTCATTACCTGACACCAACACTGTTACAGCGTCTAACCATGTCCCTAAAAGCTTTCTTACCTCCAGATCTGCTTATGATTTTGTAACACATCACTTGGTACCTCTCATACCATGGACGTCCTGATATTACAAGATTATCACTAACAGGGGATACCTGAAATGTAAAATATAAGATATTAAATAAACAGCTTAGGCATTGCTTCAGTAAGTTAATTTTTAATATAAATAAAACTTACACATAGACAGCTAGTGTCAGTTCACAGCAAAAATTAAAAAAACAACACACACATACACATTTACTGTCAGTTTAATTTAAAAATGAAATTAAACAGCGCACACGAAAGCACACACAGTTAATCTCTGTGTACTGTACAGTTACAGTCAGTGTACTGTACAAATTAAATAAACAGCATACACATAATTAATATCAGTGTACTTCAAAATTTAAATATACCTCGTACATAAAACAGATAGGCATTTACTCTCAGTGTAATCTAAATATCAGTGTTCCTTAAGACTGTATGCTAGCTACCAATATCAGGACAATGGTTGTAACTTGCGGCCACAGAATTCAGAAATGAAGACAGGCGTCAAAACCAAAAAATATGAAATGATATGACGACAGTGGTTTATTTAATGAAGTTAATCTAAATAAATTTGCGATTGCGAATAAGGGGAGCTCCTTCAAAGATAGAACATTGCTATTAATATATATTAAAAATACATAAAACAGAACAATTTATTTGATGTTGCTCTGAAGCTAGACTTTTTATAATTTTGGTAAGATCTTCAAATCGAGGTTTCGTACTCGAAAAGCTGATTCTTAATCATAATCTTTCCATTATTTTTTTGGATAAATTGGAGTTTAAAGCTTTAAGGATTGGATAGCTTGACCAGAACAAATACGAATTTCTAAAGGGGAGTAACAACATCAGCACTTCTTGCTCTTTGATTTTTTCCGTTTGTATTTAACGCAGTTCACCGAGAGACAGATATCTTTTCTCAAATTAAAAGTAAGTCCTCGTTACTTCAAATTTTAAAAAACCGCTTTTGTATTTCGCGACATCCTATTGTTGTATGTGCCGATTGAATCTTTTTAACAACTATCATTAATGTTCTCAAATAATATTCCGTATGACCTTGGAAATGACATTTCCAACTTCAGTCAAAAGGTTCAAGTTTGTCAACAAGTAAACTTTCCTTTCATCCAAATTCTTGTTCCACAACTTGAACTTTCCTTTAAAGAAGTTATCTGCTTATTTATATCACAATGTATAGCGAAACAGTTACGCGCACTGATGATTAGGTCTTGATTTCTGAAAGTATGTCTGCAAGATAAGTTACTTATAACATCCTATGTATATTTCAGAATATTGCAACCAAAGACCGGTTCTCCCTGTTAAATATTTCCTATCTCCTTATGCAATGCCACAATTCGCTCAAGAACTCTCCCTAACAACAATCACTCAACATCAGAAAGTTAAAATAAATTTTCACGTTCAGAAGAAATTTCAGAACGCATCTGCCTAAAGATTCTGCAACTGATAGCCTTTAGTTTCAGACAGTATTAATCCCCATTAGGTTTTTCATGGGGTACGTAGTGGCGCAGTTAGTTGAGGAACTGCGCTACATGTTGGAAGGTCGCAGGTTCGATTCCCGATAGTGTCATTAGAATTTTTCGTTGACGTAAATCTTCCAGTCGCACTATGGCTCTGGAGTTGACACGGCCTCTAACAGAAATGAGTACCAGGAATATTTCCTGAGGGTAATGACGGCCGGTGCGTAGGGCTGACAAACTTAACACCTTCATGTACCGATTTTCTTAAAATCTGGGAATCTCATACTCCTGGAAAACTCTTGGCCTGTCGAGACCTGTAATGGGATTGCTTTAACTTTTCATTATGTCTTTCGTGTCGGGCTTACATTGCGGCTGCATGTTTTTGAAGAAAGATTTCCTGTATGCTGGAAACAGTGAAAAACTTAAACCTGAATACATTTCCATTACTGTGGAACGAAACCTTAACAAGCTCCAAGCACTGCTTGTGTATCATCTGTGTATATAGTGAGGTATTAATTCCAGTTTAATCCCTCTTCGCTATAAGAAGAAATTACCATTCTAAAAAGAGCTTTCGCTCTTGCCGTTTTAGAAAAACTTGTGCAATTAAACATAATCTCTTCCACATTTTCTACTGCCTGTTACCTTACATATATCATGCACTGTACTTCCTTATCAGCATGAGTTCATTCATCCAGCTGATAGATTTATTGTTTTTGAAGCTGCAATCATACAAGTTTAATATTTTTCGCCATATGTTAGCTGCGTCCTACGAATTTTACGATTCTACAACAGAACCTTCTCCATGTTACTTAGCATCAACATTCCAACAAGTGAGGGGCACCAAAACAACAGCTGCCGGTTCTCCCCAGTAGCAAGTAATGTCTTCTGCTTTGCTTTGCGTCTAGCAATGTAAAAGGAAGCCAATATATCTTATTTTATAGCAAATACCAAGCTGTCGTTTCAAGCATCCGTCGGTAAAATAAAAAACGTAAATTTCACGCTTTATAGGATGGGACATTCGATGTGAAACTCTATCCTTTCTTTATCCTCGGCGCTAGTTGGGAGAAAAATTTAACACCAATCCCCGGCCGCTTTATCGCAGGGAAAGGGACGAGGTACCCCTTGTATAGGAGACGGTGTGGGCCTCTGGGCCGGTCTAAACGTGTGTGAAAATCTACTCCACTAGAATTCGATCCCCGGACCGTGTTTGAAGCATCTAGATGCTCTAATTCGATTTACATCTTATTTTCTTCACAAAATGGCATGATAAGTTTGATACAAAACATTTGTATATTGCTTAACACACTTTTCAAATTATATGTTCTGTTGATCCATCATCTCTATATAATCTTGTAAATAAAACCAACTTTCTACACTATTTTTTCTTAGTGTATTTCGCCAATTTTATTTATAAATTCTACATGTTTTGGATGTCTCCAAGTCCATCATCGGGAGGAATAACTGTATTTATATGACACTTCGTTTTTGTTATTCAGTTTACCTGAGAGTCTCCTATACAGGATGGAACACTAGACTGTCAGCCAAACAGAATAACAAGTACCAAGTGTCGCATAAATACAGTTGTTCTTTTTTTAATATTCATGGATCCCTGCATCGCAGTATGAATCAGTAGAAATAACCAACATGATGCCGCCTTGTAATAGAATTTATCATTCCAAAGTTTATTGAAGGCTCAACATGTTTCGAGCGGCACACCGATCATCATCAGGAACTCTAAACTGTATTTGCAGGCTCTGGTTTATATAATGTTTCCTCCGACGCCACGACTTTACATCCAGCATTCTATTACATCGGAGAAAATATTATATAAACCAGAGGCTGCAAATACAATTTAGAGCTCCGGATGATGGGCGGTGTCCCACTCGAAACATGTTGAGCCTTCAATAACTTTGGAATAATAAATTTTATTACAAGGTTGTATCTTCATTGTGTTTTCTTCTGATTCGCTGTTGTTCCTCCTAATAATGGACTTGGAATTATCCGAAACATTTAGAGCTTACAAATAAAATTGACGAAATACACTAAGAATAATTCGTGGACTAAGATGGTTTCATTTACAAGACTTTCCAAATTAGTTTGTCTCATTAACTCTAAATAAATATTTTCCAGCCTTTCACGTACTCTGTTTAACTACTCCATGTGTAGTGATAAACATGAAACCAAGTCTATGAACTGTGTTTGTACACAAATTTTGTAATTTTTCGTGTTGTATTTCAGTTTAAGACAAATTTAATTAGTACTGCAGCATATATTATTGTTAGATATTACGACAAATATAATTTACATTTATTCCAAACGTACGTCCTGCATGCAAGTTAGAAAAATGTCTCTAGTTGTTGTGTGCAAGGGGAGCCTAAATTGGTGTCGATAACCAAAATCGATATAGTGGCGTTTTTTGTGAAACAAACCACAATTTGACTTTGTGGTGACTCAAAATGATAACAATTTGGAGGTCCTCTCGTAGTTTTTCTTCTTCTCCACTACAATTGCCCCTTCTGTACGAGCTTAATTTAATACTGCTCCCCTACTTATGAACACTTTGGTCTCGGGGGTTTTTTAATTTGAATTTTCTCATAACCTATGAGTAATTCCACAAAGCCTGAACATGACTTCATTCAGATCATAGCTGCTCAATGGAACAGAATTTGTTGTTTATAGAAGTTAGTTGTGTTGAGACTGATACTGATTTTGACTATTCATAATTGATCTTCTTCGTTTGTGGGAAGGGAGCTACAGCCCAGGAGTACACTTATTTGGTGCGTCCCGGCAGTTCCTGAATAATCAAAAACTGATTCCAAATTAAAGGTTTGACCTGTCTACTTAAACATTTCTTGTATGATATTCAAAGATGAATTTTTCTGAAAGGTAATGTCTTTCAAAATTCTAAGAGAATAGCAGTAGATACCTTTATAAACAATTGCACAATTGTGGGATATAATACTTCTTTTGTTGCCTGTAGTTTTTTTATAATTAATATTATTAACCCTTACTCACTAATGGAATTTTAAAAGAATTAATTTATTCTGTGATGTTATGAAATTTATTGCCTGTTCGGTGTAAAGGCAACATGACAATGCAATACAAATTGAGCACATGGTACTCCTCAAACCTCCAACTATTCAACATTGACAGATAAGCATTAGTCCTATCTTGTCTTCAAGACATATGTGCAGGCTTATAATTTATCTGTGCCAGTTGTCGTTAGGTAGGAGTTGAGAGATTGTTTAATTTCGGCGTCTCTTGTAAATCGGCTTCCTGCAGGTGATTCTCAAGGGGTACAAAGAAATAGAAATTATTGTTTCCCAAAAAGTCAACAGGCTTGGAACTGAGGCGCCAGGGTTTGACCTGGAAGATTATTGGCCAACCCCATTATAGTCCCGACTTCGTGACCCGTGTTTCTTTATTCTCTTGACCTTTCAGCACACACCTAACAGGCACAACATATGCAAAAGCAGCAGACATAAAACAAGCTGTCGCTTGCAGCTACAGACATTGAATGTTGCAACACAGGCTCTGTTTCCATAATTTAAAAATAATCCTTAATATTTGTGATGGATATCTGCTTGTCTGATTCTTCTATTCGCTAAATATGTGTCGCGTATTTTTCAAATTAGGTACAAATGTTCCGTATACATTTTTCCTAATTTCATTTTTTATTTTTGGAATAATTTCTGGCATCAAATTTTAACTATGTTTACCAAATTCATTTTCAAATTCAGTCCAATCCATTACTTACCTGAACTCCTGCAAATCTTTTGGAGAAAGAAATCTCTCACACTCATCTGCAATGTCGCTGAATTTCCATTCAAACAAATGCACTATGGCACTTTTACCTGGTACAGTATTAGGAGTCTTCTGGGCATGGATGTTTGCCACAGAGAACAAAAGACATATGAGATGCAGTAGTAAGATCTTGCAGGATATATTAACTACACTCTGGAAATGCCTCAGTATTTATACTGCACGAATACAAGGACGTGTAAATCCATTAAATCGATCATATCACTTGTTTTAGCAGCACTTGAACACCATATATTATATTGACATACTTATTTACAACACCAAGTAACTCTTGCCACATATATCTTGCACACTTTAATTCCCCAAAATATGCACACAGCTCTGCTGAAACCATTTTAATATTCATAATTTTATTTGAAACGAAGCTATTATGTCACATTTATTTCTTGTCACTACTTCTTAGCAACTGCACTGCGTAAAAATGACAAATATGGAATTCATCATTCTACTCATGTCAAGGTTTTACAGTTATCATGACTCCTTTTGAGGTCACATCCTTGACCATCCTTGTCTGTTAACGCCAAGAAGAAACAAATATTTACTAACCTTTATATATCATTTCGCAAAGTACGCGGATGTTTACCCGATACCAAATCAAACAGCCGAGACTTTCGCGAGAATATATGAGACCAAGGTATTAGCATAACATGGCATAGGCTGTAAGTTAATCACAGGCCAAGGCGAAACTTTCATGTCTTCCTTCTTTCAGAAGACATGCAAAATATTAGGAATACTCACAATTCGCACTTCAACCTACCACCCTGAATCAAATGGAACAATTGAGCTTTGGCATCGCTCGTTACATGCAGGCCTATCTCATTACGTAAATGCGTTTAATTCGAACTGCAGTACTTTGGTACCATTGTTTCTCATGGCTTATCACGCTACGCCAAATAAAGTTACGGGTTATAACCGCTACTACTTCCTGCAATGCAGAGAATTGACCCTGCGAAATAACGATAATCTGAAAGCTTGTGTTGCAAAAGAAACCCCTATACAAGTCGCAGATTAGAAAACCTCGGGATTTGCTTAAAACTAGCTTATAAAGAGGAAGCCAAAGCTAATAAAAAGGCAAACCAGAAAAATAAAACTTTGTACAATCGCAAAGCTAAACTACGAGCTTTTGATTTAGCATACTTAGTCTACCTACAAAATCCTGCCAAGAAACCAGAAAAACATGGGCTGGACCATAATATATAAAAAAGAATAATTCTGACTTGAACCATGAAGTAATAGGAAATAATAAGAATAATAAGAAACAGGTTGCTCATGTAAACCGATTAAAGAAAGCCTACATATTTGGACTCTGGAAACCTATGCTGCAACAACATTTTGTAAAGAAAATGCATAAAACTACGTCGAAACAATTACACGAGGAAGAAGAAAATAAATTTATATTTGGATGTTTCCTTAACAATTCCATACTACACTGACAGAACTGAGCATGGAACTCCACTTAAGCAAACCCCAAGTGTCTCTGACTCCGTCCAGCAAACCATTGACAACCCTTTTTCCTAACGTGATGATCTTAGTTACCATCCCCCAGAAACACACTTTTCCTGTTGAGAACTCCAAATTACGAGAACACACCCTCGTCACAAGATCTAGATCTAGGATTATGTCTAAAGGTCTATAAATTTGTAAATGTTATTGAGTGTTAAATTATATGTTTGCTTAGGTCATATGAACTTTCTAACTTAATGCAAAACTCTTTGTGATATAGGATGTATCTTCAATGTTGTAGTAGAAGAAGTATTCGTCCAACCCCTAAACCATAGCGCCTTCTTTTTTAAAGAGACCGACATTATTCTGACGTGCGAAACATGGCGCATCGCAATAGATTTCAATTTAAGTACGTATCACAAATTAATTTCTATTGTTAAAACAGACATAATCACTGTTGAACAACAATGGCAAGAATTCAATTCATCTTCCGATTTCAATAGATTGAAACACTTCTGCAAACCTTGGCGTCCAAACTTTATGATTTCCTCATTTTTACCTCCGTTAGATCGACGACAAAGCCTAATAGATTTCGGTAGTACTGTTTTGAAAGCCGTATTCGGAACAGGAACCATTTCGGACCTCCGTCAATTGCATGGCGTACTTGATGAATTATAAGGTAGAATTCCGACTTGGTACACCCCTCATCTAACTAAGTAACATACGTGAAGGAACTTGATCAAATTACTCCCATAACTACGGAAGCCAGTGCAAATTTGACTACCATAATCAATGACAACATATTACTGTCACACGATAAATTTCAACAAATAATTAAATACATTATTTTGCTTAATTTTATTGTAAAAGGACAAAGTACGATGTTTACTGTGATTAGACAGAATTCCTTTACTACATTTGACGCAGCAAATTGATAATTTGTTTGATGCCATACAGTGTGTCATTCAAGGAAAACTGCATATAAAGCTCGTTAATCCGGCAGGATTTATGGAATGTAACTCTAAATCTTCTAAATTGTTACTTTACACTGTACAAAATAGTTACCTTGCCTGAACAAATATCTTCCAAAAAATAATTTTAATATTCTATTAATTATGCATATTTTGCACTACTAAAAAGCAAACGCAACTACCTACTACTTACAGAGGCAAATTTTAGTCATTGCATTAGAGGCAGCATTACCATATATCCAACGAACACAGCAATTTACAGTGCACAAACTCAAACTTGTGAATCAAGTCAATTTTTCAGACTGCTACAAGTTACTGCTTTTGCGTATAAAATACTCTTTTGATTTTGTACATCAAAATAAACCACGTCCAGTACATTTCCAATTATTGACTGTTGTTTATTCATAAGGATGCAAAATGAGAAGTTTCGTTTTTTTATGAAACCGGCTTCGCCCAAAAGCCGGAATAAATTCCTCCAACCATGTGGTCACCTGCATTCTAGAACCTTTCATTATCAGCAACTTCAGCATTTACTCGCACATGATGACTCATTCTACAGATATATTGCTATATTATTAGAACCAATAAGTAATAGATTCAAGAACCTTGATCACTGTGGTTTGCTCTGTCTCTAAGTACATAAAGTTGTGTAATTATAAAAAAGGTCTTGAATTATGCTTGTATAGAAAAATGGCGCTTACCTAAAGACAAACATCTCAGAAAATTGAATTCCGGGAAACATGCCTAATTTCGTATGTACTATTGTAAGAGTTCTGCGTATGTGTGTGTTTGTGTTTAGGCATGAAAGTATTTAGGTACACATTTATGCAATGACATACGAAATGGTATTGAGGTGTGTACAGAAAGATAAATAATTACTTCAAGCTTTCTCACAAAATTACTTCAGGGGAGGTTCCTAGTCCGCTATCGATTATATGTAGCAGTGTGTATTTTGAAAAAAAAACTACTTTGAAGGCTATAAGTTTAGACGCAATTTTCCATCAATAAAATAATTCTTTCAACCTGCCTTCTTATATGACAGTCACACGTCTTATGTATAATTGTATGTATGCATGTGTATGAATATATGTATGTGTTTGTATGTATTTGTGTATGTATGTGAGTGTGTAAGTATGTATTTATGTGTATTTATTTACATATGTGTGTACGTATGTGTATGTGTATGTATGTATGTATGTAAGTGTGTGTACTTATTTATGTTCATGTGTTTGTATGTATGTATATATGTATGTATGTATATTTGAATGTATGTCCTTGTGTATCTATGTATGTGTATGTATATATGTATGTATGTGTGTGTAGTTATGAATGTATTTGTATGTGTGTGAATGTATGTAATATGTATGTGTGTATGTATGTACGAGTGTATGTTGTATTGTGTACTGTATGTGTGTGTATGTGTGTGTAGTTATGTATGTATGTTTGTGTGTGTGTATGTATGTATTATTATGTATGTATTTGTATATGTATGTATGAGTGTATTTTTTATGTGTATACGGTTTGTGTGTGTATACATGTATGTGTGTGTACGGTAAGTGTGTTTATGTATTTATGTAAGTGTGTACGTGTATATATGTATGTATATGCCTATGAATGTGTGTGTATGTATGTGTTTTGTATGTATGTATGTGCGTATGTATGTGTGTATAGTAATGTTTCCGTCATTGAACGTAGCAATGGATGTACAACCCCACTATTTCAAATACTATTGACATCACAGGCCCGTTCAATGTTGCGGCAGTAGCAACTGCTGACGTGCCAAATTGTTCAGGTTTTTTAATTTGGGACGTGAAATTTCCACTGAGAAAATTGGCTACAAATGTTTTGCAATTTACCTTCCTTTTTGGGCGTATGCCTCAACTTTCTTTTATCATTACAGAAACTAGGAATTGTCTTTTTCTATGTACTAAGTACAAGTTTGTTCTGTACTCTATAATTTACTGTAACAGTTTCCTCAGTTTCCAGTTTCCGTGGACCATTTGAAGCTTTGAAAACAATAAATGCCGATTAGCTTTCGATGGACCAACACAGGGCTCCATAAATTGACCGGTTAACCATTCATGTAACCGTGCATTTTGTTATAAATTGCCAGTAATGTACAACGTTTTCTATCTATTATTTAAATGCTAATATTTCTCCGCCTGTGTTTAGGTCTTTTTCTACAGGGTGTCCAACTCGCTACCGAACCCGACATTCCTTTAATAATTTTACCAATAATGAAGATATTACAACGTAATTAGAATCGGACTTGCCTCATTGTGTAAGAAATGTAAAAGAAATACCGTTCTCCTGTTCAAATTTCTTTGCAGTATCTTCATCGCTGTTAGAATTATTAAAGAAATGTTAAATTAGGTAGCGAGCGAGACACCTGTATAATTATGTGCAACTGTCACGGAGTTTCAAGCGACAATCTTGTCATGCAATCCCACTAAAAAATTAGTTTTCAGCTGAGATTGTGAGATGCCAAATGTTGTTAAATACGGAAGATTTAAAACATAAAAATGGAGATAACTGTTGAATCACTTAGAAACGGCGATATTGGTTTAAATGCAACATCACTTCCCTATCCTCTTCGAAAATAAACCTAAAGAGGCGCTGTGGAATAATTTTTTTTGCTGTGGAAAACATTCAAGTTATTGCGGAAAGGGAATTGGTTAACCGTTTTACAGTTGGAACAATATGTGTTTTGTGTAACAATAAGTTATTTAAAAGTCTAGTTTTTAAGGTTGATGATGTAAAATAATTTTCTTACGCAGTGAATCCAGTCAGACACCGCTGGAAACAAATGATACCGTGGGTTCACGAAACGACACTCACAACTAAGTCTGAAGCTGCCACATGCTAAAAGAAGTCCGGGGCAGCAGGTTGCAGTACGGACATTGTAAGTGAGCTGTTCAATTGGCTTGAAAGTACTGATGAGCCTAAAGTTAACGGTATTGTAGTTTGTGTGTATAACGTAGAAGAAGGTGCTTAAAACATTTTGAAAGAAACCGGAAAACTAATTATGGAGAAATGTAACATCGCATATTTGATCAGTTTGAAGTGCGAAGGGAGCAACCATTACAAAAGCAACTGGCTGCTTTAAATTAACAATAAGAGGAATTCAAAAATAATCCTGAATTTTAGACAGAATGGAATTAGACGACTTGGAAGACCTTTGCCAGGTCTATCAGGGCTTGACTGGTGATGGATGATGATGATGGTGGTGATGGTGATAATTTTAAATGCCCCTCATTAGATCCAAGTATTTTTCTTTTAAAATATTTCCAAAAGTTTGTATTTTAAACTTTTAAAGATGAAACGCATATTGCTTTATTTAAAGACCCAGTACGTACCGCGCTGTAAACACTTTTCATCTCGGTTATTAAAACCATTTAGTTTATGCTCTAAATGGCACAAGTCGATGTTTGTTCTCAGAAAAATACAAAACACATAAATACAGTGTGGCCAGAACGTACATTTGTTGACATATTAAACCTGTTGGTGCAGCACGTAACCAGTAGGATATAAAGGTTATTTTCGTCAATCAAAAAGACACAATGTATTAGGCACAAATAGAACAAGTGCTACATAATTGTTCTGTAGGTGAGTGATGTGGCAATCAAATGTGTTAATAACAGTAATTGCAACGAATGTATGTTAATAGACAGTGTTTGCGGACCACCAGGCACAGTTGTGTATATAATGGGAAGTATGTGCTTAAAAATGTTGAGGTTAGTCCATGTGGGGCCTGTGGGAGACAAGGGGGCGTTTTTTTCCCAAATACTACAAGTACTGCCTTTTCTGTCTCTGTTGATCAACCATTACTCCACAATCATCGATCACTGCCGCTAATTATTGTTTCCAATGAACTGTGTCCTCAAAAAATTAATCTATAAGCTATGTTTTCATGTTGCTTCCGGGGTATTTCGGCCTGGTGTCAAGAAGAACATAACCACACGAACAAAACAAGTGTGATCACATGTTTTACCGTATACAACCTTGAATTCCCGCGAGTAAGAATTTCAGTGCCACCTGCAACACGGCCTCTCTATTTGTCATGGCTATTCAGAAACCCAATAGTGTTGCGATCAGGAAGAAATCTTTAAAATTTCTTATCTTGTGTTAGGTGCCTGAGGTACTCGGTGGGACTGTTATCGAAGTTTCTGAGGTACTTTATGAGATTCTTATGGAACTGTCTGAAGTACTCGGTGAAATTTTTATTGAGGTTTCTGAGGTACTGGATGCGATTCTTACGGAGGTGTCTGAGGTACTCGGTGATATTATTATTGAGGTTTCTGAGGTACTGGATGAGATTCTTATGGAAGTGTCTGAAGTACATGGTGGGAATGTTATCTTAGTTTCTGAGGTATTTGATAAGATTCTTATGGAAGAGGTCCTCTGTGAAATTTTTATTGAAGTTTTCTGAGGTACTGGATGAGATTCTTACGGAAGTGTCTGAGGTATCGGTGAAATTTTTATTGAGGTTTCTGAGGTACTGGTTGAGATTCTTACGGAAGTGTCTGAGTTACTCGGTGGGACCGTTATCGAAGTTTCTGAAGTACTTGATGAGATTCTTATGGACGTGTCTGAGGTACTCGGTGGGACTGTTATCGAAGTTTCTGAGGTACTTGATGAGATTCTTGCGGAACTGTCTGAGATAATCGGTGGAACTGTTATCGTAGTTTCTGAGGTATTTGTTGAGATTCTTGCGGAAGTGTCTGAGGTACACGGTTCAACTGTTATCGAAGTTTCTGAGGTACTGGATGAGATTCTTACGGAAGTGTCTGAGGTACTCTGTGGAATTGTTATCGTAGTTTCTGATGTATTTGATGAGATTCTCACGGAAGTGTCAGAGGTACTCGTTGGAATTGTTGTCGAGGTTTCTGAGGTACTTGATAAGATTCTTGCGGAAGTGACTGAAGTACTCGTTGGAACTGTTATCGATGTTTCTGAGGTACTTGAAATTCTTGCGGAAGTGTCTCAGGTACTCGCTGAAATTTTTATTGAGGTTACTGAGGTACTGGATGATATTCTTACGGAAGTGTATGAGGTACTCGGTGGAACTCTTATCGAAGTTTCTGAGGTACTTGATGAGATTCTTATGGAAGTGTCTGAAGTACTCGGTGAAAATTTTATTGAGATTTCTGAGGTACTGGATGAGATTGTTACGGAAGTGTCTGAGGTACTCGGTAAAATTTTATTGAGGTTTCTGAGGTACTGGTTGAGATTCTTACTGAAGTGTCTGAGGTACTCGGTGGGACCGTTATCGAAGTTTCTGCGGTACTTGATGTGATTCTTGCGGAACTGTCCGAGGTACACGGTGGAAATGTTATCGTAGTTTCTGGGGTATTTGTTGAGATTCTTGCGGAAGTGTTTGAGGTACTCGGTTCAGATGTTATCGAAGTTTCTGACGTACTGGATGAGATTCTTACGGAAGTGTCTGAGGTACTCTGTGGAATTATTATCGTAGTTTCTGATGTATTTGATGAGATTCTTACGGAAGTGTCTGAGGTACTCGGTGGAACTGTTATCGAGGTTTCTGAGGTACTTGATGAGATTCTTGCGGAAGTGACTGAGGTACCCTTTGGATCTGTTATCGAAGTTTCTGAGGTACATGAGATAATTGCGGACCTGTCTGAGGTACTCGGTGAAATTTTTATTGAGATTACTGAGGTACCGGATGAGATTCTTACGGAAGTGTATGAGGTACTCGGTGGAACTGTTATCGTAGTTTCTGAGGTACTTGACAAGATTCTTGCGGAATTGTCTAAGGTACTCGGTGGAACTGTTATCGAAGTTTCTGAAGTGCTGGATGAGATTCTTACTAAATCGTCTGAGGTACTCGGTGGACCTCTTATCAGAGTTTCTGATGTGCTTGATAAGATTCTTACGGAAGTGTCTGAGGTTCTCGGTGGAACTGTTATCAGTGTTTCTGATGTGCTTGATAAGATTCTTACGGAAGTGTCTGAGGAACTCGGTGGAACTGTTATCAAATTTTCTGATGTCCTTGATGTGATTCTTACGGAATTGTCTGAGGTACTCGGTGGAACTGTTATCAAAATTTCTGATGTACTTGATGAGATTCTTATGGAATTGTCTGAGGTACTCGGTGAAATTGTTATCGAAGTGTCTGAGGTACTTGATGAAATTCTTACCGGAGTGTCTGAGGTACACTTTGGAATTCTTACCGATGTTTCTGAAGCATTCGATGTGATTCAACGTCAAGAACTGCCCAAACTGCTACTGTGGTTGATGTCCAGTAATTTTTTTTACAATTTCACAATGTATGAGAAATTTTTCTGAAACATTAATCTTTCAAATTTAATATCATTTATGAGACACAAATAGTAAAATCCTACATAAGCTTTCTCCGAACGTTAGTCATTTAGGCCAATATATGACTGCAGCTGCCAACTTTGTGTGAAATGTCGTCACTAAAATAAGGACTGTGGCCACGTTTATTCTAAAATCAATTGAAATATGTAATTATATCACTGGTGACTTAATATTGGATATTTAAAATTAAACCATAATAATAATAATAATAATAATAATAATAGCAATAATAATAATAATAATAATAATAATACTGTTCTGAACAAGTAGGCGACATGTGAGGCTTCATACTAACATTACATACTATGAAGTTCTTGTAGTTATCTATTTTATTCACGACACAGCGGCTATAATAAACAGCAAAAGTCTGAGATTTAAGATGCAAACAGAGCTCTCGTTCACATGTGCATGTTAAAAATTTTAAACGTCAAATATTTCCTCCATTCATCAAATATCTGAAATTTCAAAAATATTCGCGACGTTTGGTACAGAGGAAATGCAGCCAAAATTTGAGAAAATAAACTCCAAGCGAATATTTCGATCATAGTATTGAAGATTTATCTTTTACATTACTAATTACGAGCTTTATGTCGTTTATTAGATAGACCGTTCGTTTTTCCGAGCCTTTGTCCAGGTTTATTAGCGTGTGTTTTTTCCGGGTGATGGGGTACTGTCCCATCGACGCAAAACCCAACATAAAGGACCAGTGTATCTCTCTTTGTCTGGGTGCTCTCTTTTGACCTATCCGACAGAAGTTGCCCTACCAGTAGCTACACTACCGCCGGCATAGCTCTCTGGATCACTGCACCACGCAAGTCTCCTTACCCGGCAAAAGATGCTTTCGTCAAGTTAAAGATACTTCAAGGAACCAGCTCACATGGTACGGCCATGTTCAGAGAAAGGCAGAAGGAAGATTACTCAAAATAGCATTGAAGTGGATGCCGAAACAACAGAGAGCACGAGAAAGACCAAAGAAAAACTAGATGAAAGTTATAAGGAAGGCCATGAACGAAAGAAACCTAAACGAAGGCCAGTGTAAAGATAGGAAGCAATGGAGAACAGGTGTCGGACAACGTAGATAAACGTTTGAAACCAATACATATATATATATATATATTGTATGTAAGAATAAAAGCAAATAATATGTACAAAGTTAAAGATTTCGCTAAAGCCAGTAGGATGAGTGTGATATAACACCACTCATTCTGGACCTCAGCAGTTATCAGATGGAACCGCCGGCCACTTTACTCCTGAAAAGGCGTCCACGTCACCTGACGAACAGGAGGCTGTTTGGGACATGCCTGGAAGCTCTGTATCAAGTAAAATACTTTTGCCCGTGCCGTGAATCAAAATATGATTGCTCGGTTTTCTAGCCCTTAGATTTGGGGCCTGAAATTTGTGTAGCCGTGAGATTGTTCAGATTATAGGCTTATAAGTTCTGCTTTGTGCATATGGCATGTTGTGACCGTAAAAGAAGTGACCGCGATTTTCTGTATTTTGTGCTAAAATTGCTCTAAATATCTTGACTTAAAAAAATAAATTACATTAATTTTAATGTCGCCTTACTATACGCTAATAAATTTGCTTACTGTGGTTAATGAACTAAACCATGTTAGGAGCTTAGGTCATTTAGCTGATTGTAATTACCAGGTGGAATCCAAAATTTTCTGGACTGGTGCCGCCAGCTATACAGCAGTTGTGGTAGCACGAAGCGCCGGAAGGTGGTAGGACTACCATGTCTAGTGATTCAGTGTGCCAAGTTCCACGTACCTGGGTGGACGTGGGCAGTTTCCACACACGTTTGTTTGGAGTCGTGTACTTGACCCTTGGCGATTTTTACGATGGATTAGACAAAGGAATAGCGAGTATGTATCAAATTTTGTGCCAATTATGGGAAAAGAGTTACGGAGACTCTCGGAATGTTACAGCAAGCCTCCGGGGACCAAAGATTGAATAGGGCATAGGTGTTCCATTGGCATGCCCGTTTCAAGACCGGATGAACATCGGCTGACGATGACGAACACACAGGGAGACCCTGAAACTACACATCTCCTGAAACAGTCGCACAAATTCAAGAGCTCGTCCGTCAGGAAAGACGTCGGATCATTCGCGACATTTCTGAGGAGGTGGGAATTGGTTATGGGGCATGCCAACCTGTTCTGACGGAAGAGTTGGGCATGCACCGTGTCGCAGCAAAATTGTGCCCAAGATCCTGACAGCTGACCCGAAGCAGCACCGCGTCAACATCTGCACAGATCTTCGTCAGCTCGCCTCCTATTATGAAATCTACTTGTGCAGAGTCATCACTGGTGATAAGAGCTGGGTTTACGGTTAAGACCCTGAGACAAAGCAACAATCCTTCAAGTAAAAAAGCCCTACTTCACCAAGGCCAAAAGAGGCAAGATAGGTAATAAGCAATATCAAGAGCATGATCAACACGTTTTTTGACGTCAAGGAGATTGTGTACAAAGAATTTGTCCAAACATGCCAAACTGTGAATTCTGGGTTCTACTGCGACGTTTTACGGCGACTGCGTGAAAATGTGCAAAGACGTCGCCCCAAACTGTGGCAAGAACAGACCTGGCTGCTTCACCATGACAAAGCCCCGTCTCACACTACCGTCCTCACCCAGCATTTTCTGGCAAAAAACAATATGGTAGTCATTCCCCACTCAACGTACTCCCCTGATTTGGCACCCTGTGACTTCTTCCTATTTCCAAAAATAAAATTGAAGCTGAAAGGACGCCGGTTTGATACCACTGAGGAGATACAGGCTGAATCGCAGAGAGTGCTTGACACTATGATAGAAAAAGACTTCCAGGAAGCGTTCCAAAAATGAAAGAGATGGCGGGACCGGTGTCTACATGCGTGAGGGAACTACTTCCAGGGTTAGGGCGGCCGATAGGCCTTATGGTGAGTTTTACGATTTTTACAGCGTCAGTCCGAAAACTTTGAATACCACCTTGCATACTTCAAATCAGCATGCCACATGTGCTTGGCGGTCAGCAATTTGGACACTACGAATACAAATCTAGGCTATACGCTAGGGATCCTTAATTATATGCTTCAACATTTTAATCATAACATTAAAGGAAGAAGACAACACCAGTTCTCATAAGCTGGGCATGCGTTGGTGCAGTTGGTTGAGGCACTGCGCTACAAGTCGGAATTTTGCGGGTTCGATTCCCGATGGTGTCA
>Ga0268261_10000833_pt1 | contig 20341 bp, 7 predicted proteins | sample TergutNc150P1_FD_190353 | JGI IMG/M metagenome (GOLD analysis project Ga0268261, IMG submission 190353) | Nasutitermes corniger P1 segment gut microbial community from laboratory colony in Florida, USA - Nc150 P1 (SPAdes) (version 2) | ecosystem: Host-associated > Arthropoda: Insects > Digestive...
AACTGGAGAAATTCATGTAGTGACGATCGAACAACTATATATCTGCAAAAAATGATCGAGAATTATGACTTCAGCCAACTTAATGTGATCTTTTCTGAATCTCGACATGAAGTTTTATGGTGCTGATAAAGGACTCTAAACATATATGCACTCGATTTGCAGCCTTGGTGTCCTGAATAAGTGACTAAAAAATGACTTGTGCTGAAATTGGTCTCGAAACTATTCATGATAAATGTGTTGAAATCCATTTAATGGCAATCTATTAACAAGCACACTGCATAGCATATAGACAGGGTCTAGACTTTTAACAAGTGATGAAATTCTTATAATTGCGAACTACTTGCACCTTAACTGTGCTGAATATGGGCTACATAAATTATTTAATCCACCTCAAAGGGTATGTGTTAACCGTTTGACATACAACCATTCTGTGACAAAGCCTGTTAACATGACTCACTGCAAGTGATGAAATTCGTGTATTGTCATTCGACATACATCTTATCTCTTCTGAAGATGGGTTTAAACATAACTTGAGCCAAATCAAGCAATTAGGTGTGTTTCGTTTGGCTAACTGTCTATTTGTACTGAACATGGGCAGGAATCATGACTCGCGAATGGAGATGAAATAATTGTCTTACAGCTTGATATGCAATTCATTGTTAATCAAAACAGGATCCGTACATGATTTCGGCCAACTAAAGTTTTTCGTGTATTAACGCTCTGAATACAGCCTATTTGTTCAGTATATGAGCTCGATACACGTCTCGCGCTAAGTAATTAAATACATGTATTCTGGACCGTCATTTAGTTTCATTCATTAGTATATTGTTCTAAGGTCAGTTAGGCATTAACAATAGCCCATACAGGAGACCGTTACGGATCTGTTACTCTGGTTCCTGGGAAAGATCTTAGTGGTTCCCACTTTCGTCGCCAGGTGCTTCTACTTCTGCCAAGACGCCAGAGAACCTAGCGGCGAAAAGTGGAACTATTTGTCGAAAGTTTGTCATATAATTTTGCAGAAATGACCGTTCCCTCGTCATTTATACCCACGTTTCTTGCCTAAAATCTACGACAAGTAATCGACGATGACATTGACGTTATGTTAGGAGTACGTTTTCACAATATGTCTTGCGATAAATGTCTTTTGATGTTCGAAGTACAGATTATCTAAACTACGATTGATCTCGTAATATGAATTGCACCAACTGAACAAATTCGTGTATTGGCGTTCCGACTAGTCTTACTTTGCATAAAATGATTGAGAATTAGACTAGAGCCAAACAATCTTACGCTCGACATCCAGCTTTATTGTGTTGATAAATGACTCTAAACATATAAACGCTCGACATGCAGCCATGAATAAGTGACTAGAACACGACTTGCACCAACTAAAGCTATTCTGTGCTGAAAACGGTTTCGAAACATTTCGCGCTAAAAGTGTTGCAATCTGTTTAACGGCAACTTTCTACCATTTAACTGCATAGAAAATTGTCAGGATCAAGACTATGACAAGAGATGAATTTCGTATAATTACGAACAACTTGCACCTTAACTGTGCTGAATATGGGCTACAAACATGATTTAATACACCTATAAAAGTACGTGTTACACGCTTGAAATACAGTCATTCTGTGACAAAGCCTGTTAACATGACTCACTCAAGTGATGAAATTCGTGTATTGGCATTCGACATACATCTTATCTGTTCTGAATATGGGTTTAAACATAACTTGCGCCAAATCAAGTAATTTGTGTGTTTACGCTTGGCTTACTGTCTATCTGTATTGAATATGGATTGTAAACAAGACTCGCAAATAGAGATGAGTTTGTCATGTATCTTATCGGTAATAAAAACATCCTCCGTACGTGAGTTCGGCCTACCGAAGGTTTTCGTCTATTGACGCTGGAAATACAGACTATTTTCTCAGCATATGAACTCCATATCTAATGGAATACGGGTACACGGGACCGTCAATTAGGTTCATTCATTAGTATGTATCTGTAAGTCCAGTTGGGCATGAACAATATCACAGACCAGAGACCGTTATGGATCTAGTACACTGCATCCTGGGCAATTTCTTAGTGTTTACCACTCTCGTCTCCAGGTGCCTCTACGTCTGCAAAGACGCCAGAGAACCTAGCGGCAAAAATTGGAACTTTTCGTCGAATGTTTGTCATGTAATTATGCAGAAATGATTTCTTTCTCGCCAATTATGTAAAAGTCTCTTGCCACAAATGTACGAGAAGTGACAGACGGTGACAATGAAGTTATCAGTTAGGAGTATGTTTTCGAAAAAAAGATTTGCGACAACCCGTTATGAAAGAGTACTTAAGTTCGACCCTTTGATTTCGTAAAGTGGATTGTGCCAACTGGAGAAATTCATGTATTGACAATCGAACTAATGTATATCTGCAGAATATGATAGAGAATTATGACTTCAGCCAACTTAATATGATCTTTTCTGAATCTCGACATTAAGATTTATGTTGTTGATAAAGGACTCTAAACATATATGCGCTCGAAATGCAGCCTAGGTGTTCTGATTAAGTGACTAAAAAGTGCCTTGTGCTGAAAATGGTCTCGAAACTATTCTTGATAAATGTGTTGAAATCCGTTTAATGGCAATCTATCTACAAGCACACTGCATAGAATATAGTCAGGGTCTAGACTTTCAACAAGTGATGAAATTCATATAATTTCGAAATACTTGCACCTTAATTGTGCTGAATATGGGCTAAAAAAATGATTTAATCCACAACAAAGAATACGTGTTAAGCGTTTGACATACAATCATTCCGTGACAAACCCTGTTAACATGAATCTCTGCAAGTGATGGAATTCGTGTATTCTCATTCGACATACATCTTACCTCTTCTGTATATGGGACTAACATAACTTGAGCCAAATCAAGAAATTAGGCGTGTTTCGTTTGACTTATTGTCTATCTGTATTGAACATGGTCTGGAATCATGACTAGCGAATGGAGATGAAATAATTGTCTTACAGCTTGTCATGCAATTGATTGTTAATCAAAACAGGATCCGTACATGATTTCGACCAACTAATTTTTTGTGTATTAACGCTCAGAATACAGCATATTTGTTCAGTATATGAGCTCGATACATGTCTCTCGCTAAGTAATGAAATACATTTATACGGGACCTTCTTTTATTTTTATTAATTAGTTTATAGCTCTAAGGTCAGTTAGGCATGAACAATAGCCCATACAGGAGACCGTTACGGATCTGGTACTCTGGTTCCTGGTAAATTTCTTAGTGGTTCCCACTTTCGAAGCCATGTGCCTCTACTTCTGCAAAGACGACAGAGAACCTAGCGGCAAAAAGTGGAAATATTTATCGAAAGTTTGTCATGTAATTTTGCAGAAATGACCGCTTCCTCGCCATTTATGTCCACGTTTCTTGCCTAAAATGTACGACAAGTGATCGACGATGACATTGACGTTATGTTAGGAATATGTTTTCACAACATATCTTGCGATAAATGTCTTTTGCTGTTCGACCTACCGATTATCTAAACTACGATTGATCTCGTAATATCAATTGCGCCAACTGAACAAATTCATGTATTGGCGTTCCAACTACAGTCTAACTTTGCATAAAATGATTGAGAATTAGACTAAAGCCAAACAACCTGACGCTCTACATCCAGCTTTATTGTGTTGATAAATGACTCTAAACACATATGCTCTCGACATGCAGCCATGAATAGGTGACTAAAACACGACTTGCACCAACTAAAGCTATCGTGTGCTGAAAATATTTTCGAAACTTTTTGCGATAAAAGTGTTGAAATTTGTTTAACGGCAACTTTCTACCATTTAACTGCATAGAAAATTGTCAGGATCAAGACTTTGACAAGTGATGAATTTCTTATAATTTCGAACAACGTGCACCTTAACTGTGCTGAATATGGGCTACAAACATGATTTAATACACATATAAAAGTACGTGTTACCCACTTGACATAAAGTCATTCTGTGACAAATTCTGTTAATATAAAACACTGCAAGTGATGAAATTCGTGTATTCGCATTCGAAATACACCTTATCTGTTTTGAATATGGGTTGAAACAAAACTTGCGCCAAATCAAGAAATTTGTGTTTCTATATGTACTGAATATCGATTGTAAACAAGACTCGCAAATGGAGATTAGCTTGTCATGTACCTCATCGGTAATCAAAACAGCCTCCGTACGTGAGTTCGGCCTACCGAAGGGTTTCGTGTATTGACGCTGGAAATACAGCCTATTTTCTCAGCATATGAACTCTATACCTAATGAAATACGGGTATCCGGGACCGTCATTTAGGTTCATTCATCAGTATGTATCTGTAAATCCAGTTAGGCATGAACAATATCGCAGACCAGAGTTCGTTATGGATCTAGTACACTGCATCCTGGGCAATTCCTTAGTGTTTACCACTCTCGTAGCCAGGTGTCTCTACGTCTGCAAAGACGCCAGAGAACCTAGTGGCAAAAAGTGGAACAATTTGTCGAAAGTTTGTCATGTAATTATGCAGAAATGACGGCTTTCTCGCCATTTATGTAAATGTCTCTTGTCACAAATGTACGAAAAGTGAGAGACGGTGACGATGAAGTTATCAGTTAGGAGTATGTTTTCGAAAAAAAGACTTGCGATAAACCGTTATGAAAGAGTACTGAAGTCCGACCCTTTGATTTCGCGATGTGGATTGCGCCAACTGGAGAAATTCATGTATTGACGATCGAACTACTGTATATCTGCAGAAAATAATCGAGAAATATGACTTCAGCCAACTTAATATGATCTTTCTGAATCTCGACATGAAATTTTATGGTGTTGATAAAGGACTCTAAACATATATGCACACGATATGCAGCCTACGTGTTCTTAAAAAGTGACTAAAAATGACTTGTGCTGAAAATGATCTCGAAACTATTCATGATTAATGTGTTGAAATCTGTTTAATGGCAATTTAGTTTCATTCATTAGTATATAGCTCTAAGATCAGTTAGGCATGAACAATAGCCCATAAAGGAGACCGTTATGGATCTGGAACTCTGGTTACTGGGTTAGTGGTTCCCACTTTCGTCGCCAGGTGTCTCTACATCTGCAAAGACGCCAGAGAACCTTGCGGCAAAAAGTGGAACTATTTGTCGAAAGTTTGCCATGTAATTTTGGAGAAATGACCGCTTCCTCGCCATTTATGTCCACGTTTCTTGCCTCAAATCTACGACAAGTGATCGACGATGACATTGACTTTATAATAGGAATAGGTTTTCACAACATGTCTAGCGATAAATGTCTTTTGATGTTCGACGTACAGATTATCTAAACTACGATTGATCTCGTAATATGAGTTGCGCCAACTGAACAAATTCGTGTATTGGCGTTCCAACTACTGTCTAACTTTGCATAAAGTGACTGAGAATTAGACTAGAGCCAAGCAATCTGACGCTCGACATCCAGATTTATTGTGTTGATATATGACTCTAAACATATGCCCTCGTAATGCAGCCAAGAGTAAGTGACTAAAACACGACTTGCACCAACTAAAGGTATTCTGTGCTGAAAATGGTTACGAAAACTTTTCGCGTTTAATGTTTTGAATCTGTTTAACGGCAACTTTCTACCATATTACTGCATAGAAAATTGTCAGAATCAAGACTTTGACAAGTGATGAATATAGTATAATTACGAAGAAATTGCACCATAACTGTGCTGAATATGGGCTACAAGCATGATTTAATACACCTATAAAGGTACGTGTTACGCGCTTGACAAAGTCATTCTGTGACAAAGCCTGTTAACATGACTCACTGCAAGTGATGAAATTCGTGCATTCGCATTCGACATACATCTTATCTGTTCTGAATATGGGTTTAAACATAACTTGCGCCAAATCAAGAAATTTGTGTGTTAACGCTTGGCTTACACTCTATGTGTATTGAATATGGATTGTAACCAAGACTCGCAAATAGAAATAAGCTTGTCATGTATTTCATCGGTAATCAAAACAGCCTCCGTACGTGAGTTTGGCCAACCGAAGGTTTTCGTGTATTGACGCTGGAAATACAGCCTATTTTCTCAGCATATAAACTCCATACCTAATGAAATACGGGTATCGAAGACCGTCATTTAGGTTCATTCATTAGTATGTATCTGTAAGTCCAGTTAGGCATGAACAATATAGCATACCAGAGACTGTTATGGATCTAGTACACTGCATGATGGGCAATTCCTTAGTGTTTACCACTCTCGTCGCCAGGTGCCTCTACGTGTGCAAAAACGCCAGAGAACCTAGTGACAAAAACTGGAAAAATTTGTCGAAAGTTTGTCATGTAATTATGCAGAAATGACCGCTTTCTCGCCATTTATGTAATTGTCTCTTGCCACAAATGTACGACAAGTGATAGACGGTGACAATGAAGTTATCAGTTAAGAGTATGTTTTCAAAAAAAGGTTTGCGACAACCCTTTATGAAAGAGTACTGAAATTCGACCCTTTGATTTCGTAATGTGGATTGCTCCAACTGGAGAAATTCATTTATTGACGATCGAAGTACTGTATATCTGCAGTAATTGTTCGAGAATTATGACTTCAGCCAACTTAATATGATCTTTTCTGATTCTCGATATGAAGTTTTATGGTGTTGATAAAGGATTCTAAACATATATGCCCTCAGTATGCAGCATAGGTGTTTTGAATAAGTGAATAAAAAGTGACTTGTGCAGAAAATGGTCTCGAAACTATTCATGATTAATGGGTTGAAATCTGTTTAAAGGCAATCTATCTACAAGCACACTGCATAGAATATAGTCAGGGTCTAGACTTTTAACAAGTGATGAAATTCATATAATTGCGAACTACTTGCACCTTAATTGTGCTGAATATGGGCTATAAAAATGATTTAATCCACCTCAAAGAGTACGTGTTAAGCGTTTGACAAACAACCATTCTGTGAAAAAGCCTGTTAACATGACTCACTGCAAGTGATGAAATTCGTGTATTGTCATTCGACATACATTTTATCTCTTCTGAATATGGGTTTAAACATAACTTGAGCCAAATCAAGTAGTTAGTTGTGTTTCGTTTGGCTTACTGTCTATGTGTATTGAACATGGACTGGAATCATGACTAGCGAATGGATGTGAAATAATTGTATTACAGCTTGACATGCAATTCATCGTTAATCAAAACAGGATCCGTACATGATGTCGGCTAAGTGAAATTTTTTGTATTAACGCTCTGAATACAGCCTATTTGTTTAGTATATGATCTCGATACACGTATCGCGCTAAGTAATGAAATACATGTATACTTGACCGTCATTTAGTTTCATTTATTAGTATATAGCTCTAAGGTCAGGTAGGCATGAACAATAGCCCATACAGGAGACCGTTACGGATCTGGTACTCTGGTTACTGGGTTAGTAATTCCCACTTTCGTCGCCAGGTGTCTCTACATCTGCAAAGATGCCAGAGAACCTAGCGGCAAAAAGTGGAACTATTTGTCGAAAGTTTGACATATAATTTTGCAGAAATGACCGCTTTCTCGCCATTTATTTCCACGTTTCTTGCCTCAGATCTACGACAAGTGATCGACGATGACATTGACGTTATGATAGGAATACGTTTTCACAACATGTCTTGCGATAAATATCTTTTGATGTTCGACCTACAGATTATCTAAAGTACGATTGAGCTCGTAATACGAATTGCGCCAACTGAACAAATTCGTGTATTGGCGTTCCAACTACAGTCTAACTTTGCGTAAAGTGATTGAGAATTAGACTAGAGCCAAACAATCTGACGCTCGACATCCAGCTTTATTGTGTTGATAAATGACTCTAAACATATATGCGTTCGATATGCAGCCATGAGTAAGAGACTAAAACACGACTTGCACCAACTAAAGGTATTCTGTGCTCAAATGGTTACGAAAACTTTTCGCGCTAAAAGTTTTGAATCTTTTTAAAGGCAACTTTCTACCATTTAACTACATAGAAAATTGTCAGGATCAAGACTTTGACAAGTGATGAATTTCGTATAATTACGAACAACTTGCACTTTATCTGTGCTGAATATGGGCTACAAGCATGATTTAATATACCTATAAAGGTACGTGTTACGCGCTTGACAAAGTAATTCTGTGACAAAGCCTGTTAACATGACTCACTGCAAGTGATGAAATTCGTGCATTCGTATTCGACATACATCTTATCTGTTCTGAATATGGATTTAAACATAACTTGCGCCAAATCAAGAAATTTGTGTGTTAACGCTTGGCTTACTCTCTATGTGCATTGAATATGGATTGTAAACTAGACTCGGAAATAGAGATGAGCTTGTCATGTATCTCAACGGTAAACAAAACAGCCTCCGTACATGAGTTCGTCCAACGGTGGAAATAAAGCCCATTTTCTCAGCATATAATCTTCATACCTAATGAAATTCGGGTATCCGTGACCGTCATTTAGGTTAATTCATTAGTATATATCTGTAAGTCCAGTTAGGCATGAACAATATAGCAGAACAGAGACCGTTATGGATCTAGTACACTGCATCCTGGGCAATTCCTTAGTGTTTTCCACTCTCGTCGCCAGGTGCCTCTACGTCTGCAAAGACGCCAGAGAACCTAGTGCCATAAACTGGAACAATTTGTCGAAAGTTTGTCATGTAATTATGCAGAAATGACCGCTTTCTCGCCATTTATGTAAATGTCTCTTGCCACAAATGTACGGCAAGTGATAGACGGTGACAATGAAGTTATCAGTTAGGAGTATGTTTTCAAAAAAAAGACTTGCGACAACCCGCTATGAAAGAGTACAGAAGTTCGACCCTTTGATTTCGTAATGTGGTTTGCGCCAACTGGACAAATTCATGTATTGACAATCGAACTAGTTTATATCTGCAGAGAATGATTTAGAATTATGACTTCATCCAACTTAATGTGATCTTTTCTGAATCTCGACATTAAGTTTTATGGTGTTGATAAAGGACTCTAAACATATATTCTCTGGATATGTAGCCTAGGTGTTCTGAATAGGTGACTAAAAAATGACTTGTGCTGAAATAGGTCTCGAAACTATTCATGATAAATGTGTTGAAATCCGTTTAATGACAATCTATTAACAAGCACACTGCATAGCATATAGACAGGGTCAAGACTTTTAACTAGTGATGAAATTCATATAATTGCGAACTACTTGCACCTTATCTGTGCTGAATATGGGCTACAAAAATTATTTAATCCACCTCAAAGAGTACGTGATAAGCGTTTGAAATACAACCATTCTGTGACAAAGCCTGTTAACATGACTCACTGCAAGCGATGAAATTCGTGTATTGTCATTCGACATACATCTTACCTCTTCTGAATATTGGTTTAAACATAACTTGAGCCAAATCAAGAAATTGGGTATGTTTAGTTTGGCTTTCTGTCTACCTGTATTGAACATGGACTGGTATCATGATTCGCGAATGGAGATGAAATAATTTTCTTATAGCTTGACATGCAATACATCGTTAATCAAAACAGGATCCGAACGTGACTTCGGCCAACTGAAGTTTTTTGTGTATTAACGCTCTGAATACAGCCTATTTTTTCAGTATATGAGTTCGATACACGTCTCGCGCTAAGTAATGAAATGCATGTATACGGGACCTTCATTTAGTTTCATTCATTATTATATAGCTCTAAGGTCTGTTAGGCACGAACAATAGCCCATACAGGAGACCGTTACGGATCTGGTACTGTGGTTAATGGGCAAGATCTTAGTGGTTCCCACTTTCATCGCAAGGTGCCTCTCCTTCTGCAAAGACGCCAGAGAACCTAGCGGCAAAAAATGGAACTATTTGTCGAAAGTTTGTTATTTAATTTTGCAGAAATGGTTGCTTCCTCGCCTTTTATATCCACGTTTCTTGCCAAAAATGTACGACAAGTGATCGACGATGACATCGACTTTATGTTAGGAATATGTTTTCACAACATGTCTTGCGATAAATGTCGTTTTATGTTCGACGTTCACATTATCTAAACTACGCTTAGTCTCGTGATATGGAGTGCGCCAACTGAACAATTTCGTGTATTGGCGTTCCAACTACAGTCTAATTTGTATAAAATGATTGAGAAATAGACTAGAGGCAAACAAACTGACGCTCGTATAATTACGAACAACTTGCATCTTAAATGTGCTCAATATGGGCTACAAGCATGATTTAATACACCTATTAAAGTACGTGTTACGCGCTTGACATAAATTCATTCTGTGACTAAGCCCGTTAACACGACTCACTGCAAGTGATGAAATTCGTGTGATCTCATTCGACATAAAACTTATCTGTTCTGAATATGGGTTTAAACATAACTTGCTCCAAATCAAGTAATTTGTGTGTTAACGCTTGGCTTACTGTCTATCTGTACTGAATATGGATTGTAAACAAGACTCGCAAATAGAGATGAGCTTGGCATGCATCTTATCAGTAATCAAAACAGCCTTCGTTCGTGAGTTCGGCCAACCGAAATTTTTCGTTTATTGACGCTGGAAATACAGCCTATTTTCTCAGCATACAAACTCCATACCTAATGAAATACGGGTATCCGAGACCGTCATTTAGGTTAATTCATTAGTATGTATCTGTAAGTACAGTTAGGCATGAACAATATCGCAGACCAGAGACGGTTATGGATCTAGTACAATGCATCCTGGGCAATTTCTTAGTGTTTACCACTCTCGGCGCCAGGTGCCTCTAAGTCTGCAAAGACGCCAGTGAACCTAGAGGCAAAAATTGGAACAATTTGTCGTAAGTTTGTCATGTAAATATGCAGAAATGACCGCTTTCTCGCCTTTTATGTAAATGCCTCATGCCACAAATGTACGACTAGCGATAGACGGTGACAATGAATTTATCAGTTAGGAGCAGGTTTTCAAAAAAAGACTTGCGCCAACCCGTTGTGAAAGAGTTCTGAAGTTCGACCCTTCGATTTCGTAATGTCGACTGCGCCACCTGGAAAAATTCATGTATTGACGATCGAACTACTGTATATCTGCAGAAAATGATCTAGAATTATGACTTCAGCCAACTTAATATGATCTATTCTGAATCTCGACATGAAGTTTTATGGTGTTGATAAAGGACTCTAAACATATATGCACTCGATATGCAGCCTAGGTGTTCTGAATAAGTGACTGAAATGACTTGTGCTGAAAATTGTCTCGAAACTATTCGTGATAAATGTGTTGAAATCCGTTTAATACAAATCTATTAACAAGCACACTGCATAGAATATAGACAGGGTCAAGACTTTTAACTACTGATGAAATTCATATAATTGCGAACTACTTGCACCTTATCTGTGCTGAATATGGGCTATAAAAATTATTTAATCCACCTCTAAGTGTTCCGTTTTAATCGTTTGACATACAACCATTCTGTGACAAAGGCTGTTAACATGACTCACTGCAAGCGATGAAATTCGTGTATTGTCATTCTTCATACATCTTACCTCTTCTGAATATGGGTTTAAACATAACTTGAGCCAAATCAAGAAATTAGGTGTGTTTCTTTTGGCTTACTGTCTATCTGTATTGAACATGGACTAGAATCATGACTCGCGAATGGAGATGAAATAATTGTCTTACAGCTTAACCTGCAATTCATCGTTAATCGAAACAGGATCCGTACATGATTTCGGCTAACTGAAGTTTTTTGTGTATTAACGCTCTGAATACAGCCTATTTTTTCAGTATATGAGGTAGATACACGTCTCGCGCTAAGTAATGAAATACATGTATACGGGACCGTCATTTAGTTTCATTCATTAGTATATAGCTCTATGGTCAGTTAGGCATGAACTATAGTCCATACAGGAGACAGTTACGGATCTGGTACTCTGGTTCCTGGGCAAGATCTTATTTGTTCCCACTTTCGTCGCCAGGTGCCTCTACTTCTGCAAAGACGCCAGAGAACCTAGAGGCAAAAAGTGGTGCTATTTGTCGAAAGTTTTCATGTAATTTTGCAGAAATTATCGCTTCCTCGCCATTTATGTCCACGTTTCTTGCCTAAAATATACGACAGGTGATCGACGATGACATTGACGTTATGTTAGGAATACGTTTTGACATGTCTTGCGATAAATTTCGTTTGGTGTTCGATGTTCAGATTATCTAAACTACGATAGATCTCGTGTTATGGAGTGCGCCAACTGAACAAATTCGTGTACTGGCGTTCTAACTACAGTCTAATTTGTATAAAATGTTTGAGAATTAGACTAGAAGCAATCTGACGCTCGACATCCAGCTTTATTGTGTTGATAAATGACTCTAAACATATATGGGCTCGACATGCAGCCATGAATAAGTGACTAAAACACGACTTGCACCAACTAAATCTATTCTGTGCTGAAAATGGTTTCGAAACTTTTCGCGCTAAAAGTGTTGAAATCTGTTTAACGGTAACTTTCTGCAATGTAACTGCATTGAAAATTGTCAGGATCAAGACTTTGACAAGGGATGAATTTCGTATAATTAGGAACAACTTGCACCTTAACTGTGCTGAATATGGGCTACAAGCATTATTTAATATACGTATAAATGTACCTGTTACGCGCTTTACATAAAGTCATTCTGTGACAAAGCCAGTTAACATTACTCACTGCAGGTGATGAAATTCGTGTATTGGCATTCGACATACATCTTATCTGTTCTGAATATGTGTTTAAACATAACTGGCAACAAATCAAGAAATTTGTTGTGTTTACGCTTGGCTTACTCTCTATCTGTATTGAATATGAACTGTGAATATGACTCACAAATAGAGATGAGCTTGTCATGCAATTCATCGGTAATCAAAACAGCCTCCGTACATGAGTTCGGCCAATCGAAGATTTTCGTCTATTGACGCTGGAAATACAGCCTAATATCTCAGCATATGCACTCCATACTTAACAAAATACGGGTATACGGCACCGACATTTAGGGTCATTCATTAGTATGTATCTGTAAGTCCAGTTAGGCATGAACAATATCGCAGAATAGAGACCGTTATGTATCTAGTACACTGTATCCTGGGCAAGTTCTTAGTGTTTCCCTCTCTCGTCGCCAGGTGCCTCTACGTATGCAAACACGCCAGAGAACCTAGCGGCAAAATTTGGAAATATTTGTCGAAAATTTGTCGTGTAATTTTGCAGAAATGAACGCTTCCTCGCCATTTATGTAAATGTCTTTTGCCACAAATGTACGACAAGTGATAGACGGTGACAATGAAGTTATCAGTTAGGAGTATGTTTTCAAAAAAAGACTTGCAACCACCCGCTATGAAAGAGTGCTGAAGTTCGACCCTTTGACTTCGTAATGTGGAATGGGCGAACTGGAGAAATTCATGTATTGAAGATGGAACTACTGTATATCGGCAGAAATGATCGAGAATTATGACTTCAGCCAACTTAATATGATATTTTCTGATTCTCGACATGTAGTTTGATGGTATTGGTAAAGGAATCTAAACGTATATGCGCTCGATATGCAGCCTAGGTGTTCTGAATAAATGACTAAAAATGACTTGTGCTGAAAATGGTCTCGAAACTATTCATGATAAATGTGTTGAAATCCGTTTAATGGCAATTATTAACAAGAACACTGCATAGAATGTGGACAGCGTCTAGACTTTTAACTAGTGATGAAATTCATATAATTGCGAACTACTTGCATCTTAACTGTGCTGAATATGGGCTACAAAAATGATTTATTCCACCTCAAAGAGTACGTGATAAGCGTTTGACATACAACCTTTCTGTGAAAAAGCCTGTTAACATGACTCACTGCAATTGATGAAATTCGTGTATTCGCAATCGACATACATCTTATCTGTTCTGAATATGTGTTTAAACATAACTTGCGCCAAATCAAGAAATTTGTGTGTTTACGCTTGGCTTACTGTCTAGCTGTATTGAATATGGATTGTAAACAAGACTCGGAAATAGAGATGACCTTTTCATGTATCTCATCGGTAATCAAAACAGCCTCCATACGTGAGTTCGGGCAACCGAAAGTTTTCGAGTATTGACGCTGGAAATACAGCCTATTTTCTCAGCATATGAACTCCATGAAATACGGGTATCCGGGACCGTCATTTAGGTTCAATCATTAGTATCTGTAAGTCCAGTTAGGCATGAACAATATGGCAGATCATAGACCGTTATGAGTCTAGTACACTGCAACCTCGGCAATTTCTTAGTGTTTACCACTATCGTCGCCAGGTGCCTCTACGTCTGCAAAGACGCCATAGTACCTAGCGGCAAAAACTGGAAGAGTTTGTCTAAAGTTTGTCATGTAATTATGCAGAAATGACCGCTTTCTCGCCATTAATGTAAAAGTCTCTTGCCACAAATGTACAAGTGATAGACGGTGACAATGCAGTTATCAGTCAGGAGTATGTTTTCGAAAAAAAGACTTGCGACAACCCGTTATGAAAGAGTACTTAATTTCGACCATTTAATTTCGTAAAGTGGATTGCGCCAACTGGAGAAATTCATGTATTGACAATCAAACTAGTGTATATCTGCAGAAAATGATCGAGAATTATGACTTTAGCCAACAAAAATATGATCTTTTCTGAATCTCGACATGTTGTTTTATGGTGGTGATAAAGGACTCTAAACATATATGTACTCGATATGCAGCCTAGGTGTTCTGAATAAGTGACTAAAAATGACTTTTGCTGAAAATGGTCTCGAAACTATTCATGATAAATGTGTTGAAATCCGTTAAATGGCAATCTATTAACAAGCACACTGCATGCCATATAGACAAGGTCTAGACTTTTAACAAGTGATGAAATTCATATAATTGCGAACTACTTGCACCTTAACTGTGCTGAATATGGGCTACAAAAATAATTGAATGCACCTTAAAGTGTACGTGTTAAACCTTTGACATACAACCATTCTGTGACAAAGCCTGTTAACATGACTCACTGCAAGTGATGAAATTCGTGTATCGTCATTCGACATACATATTACCTCTTCTGAATATGGGTTTAAACAAATCTTGAGCCAAATGAAGAATTTAGGTGTGGTTCGTTTGGCTTACTGTCTATCCGTATTGAACATGGACTGGAATCATGACCCCCGAATGGAGATGAAATAATAATCTTAAACCTTGACATGTAATTCATCGTTAATTGAAACTGGTTCCGTACATGATTTCGGCCAAAATAAGTTTTTGTGTATTAACGCTCTGAATACAGCCTATTTGTTCAGTATACGAGCTAAATACACGTCTCGCGCTAAGTAATGAAATACATGTATACGGGACCGTCATTTATTCTCATTCGTTAGTATATAGCTCTAAGGTCAGTTAGGCATGAACAATAGCCCATAAAGGAGACAGTTACGGATCTGGTACTCTGGTTCCTGGGCAAGTTCTTAGTGGTTCCCACTTTCGTCGCCAGGTGCCTCTACTTCTGCTAAGACGCCAGAGAACCTAGCGGCAAATAGTGGAACTATTTGTCGAAAGTTTATCATGTAATTTTGCAGAAATGACCGCTTCCTCGCCATTTGTGTCCACCTTTCTTGCCTCAAATCTACGATAAGGGATCGACGATGACATTGACGTTATGTTAGGAATAATTTTAAACATAATATGTTGCGATAAATGTCTTTAGATGTTCAAGGTACAGATTATCTAAACTACGATTGAACTCGTAATATGAATTGCGACAAGTGATCAAATTTGTGATTTGGCGCTCCAACTACAGTCTAACTTTGCATAAAATGATTGAGAATTAGACTAGAGCCAAACATTCTAACGCTCGTAATGAAGCTTTATTGTGTTTATAAATGACTCTAAACACATATGCGCTCGACATGCAGCCATGAATAAGTGACTAAAACACGACTTGCACCAACTAAATCTATTCTGTGCTGAAAATGTTTTCGAAACTTTTCGCGCTAAAAGTGTTGAAATCTGTTTAACGGCAACTTTCTACAATTTAACTGCATAGAAAATTGTCAGGATCAAGAATGTGGCAACTGATGAAGTTCGTATAATTACGAACAACTTGCACCTTAACTGTGCTGAATATGGGCTACAAGCATGATTTAATACACCTATAAAAGTACGTGTTACGCGCTTGACATAAAGTCATTCTGTGACAAAGCCAGTTAACATGACTCACTGCAAGTGATGAAATTCGTGTATTCGCATTCGAAACACCTGATCTGTTCTGAATATGGGTTTAAACATAACTTGCGCCAAATCAAGAAATTTGTGTGTTAATTCTTGACTTACTCTTTATGTGTATTGCATATGGATTGTAAACAAGGCTCGCAAATAGATATGAGCTTGTCATGTATCTCATCAGTAATGAAAACAGCCTCCGTACGTGAGTTCGGCCAATCGAAGATTTTCGTTTATTGACGCTGGAAATATATCCTAATTTCTCAGCATATAAACTCCATATCTAATGAAATACGGGTATTCGGGACCGTCATTTAGGTTCATTCATTAGTATGTATCTGTAAATCCAGTTAGGCATGAGCAATATAGCAGAACAGAGACCGTTATGGATCTAGTACACTGCATCCTGGGCAATTCCTTAGTGTTTACCACTGTCGTCGCCAGGTGCCTCTACGTCTGCAAAGACGCCAGAGAACCTAGTGACAAAAACTGGAAGAATTTGTCGAAAGTTTGTAATGTAATTATGCAGAAATGACCGCTTTCTCGCCATTTATATAAATGTCTCTTGCCACAAATGTACAAGTGATAGACGGTGATAATGAAGTTATCATTTAGGAGTATGTTTTCAAAAAAAGACTTGCGACAACCCATTATGAAAGTGTACTGAAGTTCGACCCTGTGATTTCGTAATGTGGATTGCGCCAGCTAGAGAAATTCATGTATTGACGATCGAACTACTGTATATCTGCAGAAAATATTCGAGAATTATGACTTCAGCCAACTTAATATGATCTTTTCTGATCCTCGACATGAAGTTTTGTGGTGCTGATAAAGGATTCTAAACATACATGCGCTCGATATGCAGCAAAGGTGTTTTGAATAAGTGAATAAAAAGTGACTTGTGCTGAAAATGATCTCGAAACTATTCACGATTAATGAGTTGAAATCTGTTTAATGGCAATCTATCCTCAAGCATACTGCATAGAATATAGTCAGGGTCTAGCCTTTTAACAAGTGATGAAATTCCTATAATTGCGAACTACTTGCTCCTAAATTGTGCTGAATATGGGCTACAAAAATGATTTAATCCACCTCAAAGAGTACGTGTTAACGTTTGACATACAAACATTCTGTGACAAAGCCTGTTGACATGACTCACTGCAAGTGATGAAATTCGTGTATTGTCATTCGACATACTTCTTATCTCTTCTGAATATGGGTTTAAACATAACTTGAGCCAAATCAAGAAATTAGGTGTGTTGTGTTTGGCTTATTGTCTATCTGTATTGAACATGAACTGGAATCATGACTCGCGATTGGAGATGAAATAATTGTCTTACAGCTTGACATGCAATTCATCGTTAATCAAAATAGGATCGGTATATGATTTCGGCCAACTGAATTTCTGAAATGGAATTATTTGTCGAAAATTTGTCATGTAATTTTGCAGAAATGACCGTTTCCTCGCCATTTTTGTCCACGTGGCTTCCCAAAAATCTACGACAAGTGATCGACGATGACATTGACGTTATGTGAGGAATACGTTTTCACAACATGTCTTGCGATAAATGTCTTTTGAAGTTCGACGTACAGTTTATCTAAACTATGATTGATCTCGTAATATGAATTGCGCCAACTGGACAAATTCGTGTGTTGGCGTTCCAACTACAGTCTAACTTTGCATAAAGTGATTGAGAATTAGACTAGAGCCAAACAATGTGACGCTCGACATCCAGCTTTATTGTGTTGATAAATGACTCTAAACATATATGCGCTCGATATGCAGCCATGAGTAAGTGACTAAAACACGACTTGCACCAACTAAAGGTATTCTGTGCTCAAAAATGGTTACGAAAACTTTTCGCGCTAAAAGTGTTGAATCTGTTTAACGGCAACTTTCTACCATTTAACTACAAAGGAAATTGTCAGAAACAAGATTTTGACAAGTAATGAATTTCGTATAATTACGAACAACTTGCAACTTAACTGTGCTGAATATGGGCTAGAAGCATGATTTAATACAGCTATAAAGGTACGTGTTACGCGCTTGAAAAGTCATTCTGTGACAAAGCCTGTTAACATGTCTCACTGCAAGTGATGAAATTCGTGTATTGGCAGTCGACATACATCTTATCTGTTCTGAATATGGGTTTAAACATAACTTGCGACAAATCAAGGAATTTGTGTGTTTACGCTTGGCTTACTCTGTATCTGTATTGAATATGAACTGTAAAAATGACTCGCAAATAGAGATGATCTTGTCATGCTATTCATCGGTAATCAAAACAGCCTCCGTATATGAGTTCGGCCAACCGAAGGTTTTTGTCTATTGACGCTGGAAATACAGCCTAATATCTCAGCATATGAATTCCATACATAATAAAATACGGATATACGGGACCGACATTTAGTTTCATTCCTTAGTTTGTATCTGTAAGTCCAGTTTGGAATGAACAATATCGCAGAATAGAGACCGTTATGTTTCTAGTACACTGCATCCTGGGCAAGTTCTTAGTGTTTCCCACTCACGTCGCCAGGTGCCTCTACTTCTGCAAACACGCCAGAGAACCTAGCGGCAAAAGTTGGAACTAGTTACGAAAGATTGTCGAGTAATTTTGCAGAAATGAACGGTATCTCGCCATTTATGTAAATATCTCTTGCCACAAATGTACAAGTGATAGACGGTACAATGAAGTTATCAGTTAGTAGTATGTTTTCAAAAAAAAAAAAGACTTTCGACAACCCGCTATGAAAGAGTACTGAAGTTCAAACCTTTGATTTCGTAATGTGGAATGCGCCAACTGGAGAAATTCATGTATTGACGATCGAACTACTGTATATCTGCAGAAATGGTCGAGAATTATGACTTCAGCCAACTTAATATGATCTTTTCTGTTTCTCGACATGAAGTTTTATGGTGCTGATAAAGGACTCTAAACATATATACGCTCGATATGCAGCCTAGGTGTTCTGAATAATTGTCTGAAAAATGACTTGTGCTGAAAATGGTCTCGAAACTATTCATTATAAATGTGTTGAAATCTGTTTAATGACAATCTATCTACAAGCACACTGCATAGAATATAGTCAGGGTCTAGACTTTTCACAAGTGATAAAATTCATATAATTGCGAACTACTTGCACCTTCACTTGCTGAATATGGGCTACAAAAATGATTTAATCCACCTAAAAGGCTACGTGTTAAGCGTTTGACATACAACCATTCTGTGACAAAACCTGTTAACATGACTCACTGCAATTGATGAAATTCGTGTATTGTCAACCGACATACATCTTACCTCTTCTGAATATGGGTTTAAACATAACTTGAGCCAAATAAAGAAATTAGGTGTGTTGTGTTTGGCTTACTGTCTATCTGTATTGAACATGGACTGGAAACATGACTCGCGAATGGAGATAACATAATTGTCTTAGAATTTGAATTGCAATTCATCGTTAATCAAAACAGGATCCGTACATGATTTCGGCCAACTGAATTTTTTTTGTGTATTAACGCTCTGAATACAGCCTATTTGTTCAGTATCTGAGCTCGATACACATCTCGCGCTTAGTAATGAAATACATGTATACGGGACCTTCATTTAGTTTCATTCATTATGCTCTAAGTTCAGTTAGGCATGAACAATAGCCCATACAGGAGACAGTTAAGGATCTGGTACTCTGGATCCTGGGCAAATTGTTAGTGGTTCCCACTTTCGTCGCCAGGTGCCTCTACTTCTGCAAAGACGCCAGAGAACCTAGCGGCTAAAAGTGTAACTATTTGTCGAAAGTTTGTCATATAATTTTGCAGAAAAGTGTTGAAATCAGTTTAACGGCACCTTCCTATAATTTAACTGCTTAGAAAATTGTCAGGATCAAGACTGTGACAAGTGATGAATTTCGTATAATTAGGAACAACATGCACCTTAACTGTGCTGAATATGGGTTACAAGCATTATTTAATACACGTATAAAAGTACATGTTACGCGCTTTACATAAATTCATTCTGTGACAAAGCCAGTTAACATGACTCACTGCATGTGATGAAATTCTTGTATTGGCATTCGACATACAACTTATCTGTTCTGAATAGGTGTTTAAACATAACTTGCGACAAATCAAGAAATTTGTGTGTTTACGCTTGGCTTACTTTCTTTCTG
>Ga0268261_10000834_pt1 | contig 20338 bp, 15 predicted proteins | sample TergutNc150P1_FD_190353 | JGI IMG/M metagenome (GOLD analysis project Ga0268261, IMG submission 190353) | Nasutitermes corniger P1 segment gut microbial community from laboratory colony in Florida, USA - Nc150 P1 (SPAdes) (version 2) | ecosystem: Host-associated > Arthropoda: Insects >...
AACGCTGGCCTTAAGTTACCTGGCCTGTGGCAGGCGAAAGAAGCAGCAATGCAGAAACTTGACATGATTGATAGCGCCTCGATGCGCAAAGACATCCCCGACTTCCGCGCGGGCGATACCGTAAAGGTAAACGTAAAGGTTATTGAAGGTAACCGCAGCCGTATCCAGGCTTTCCAGGGCGTGGTGATTTCGCGTCACGGCGGCGGCGTAGGCGAAACTTTCACCGTGCGCAAGATCAGCTTCGGCGTGGGCGTGGAGCGTACCTTCCCGGTACACGCCCCCACCGTGGAGTCCATTGAGGTAATCACCCGTGGCGATGTGCGCCGCGCTAAGCTGTACTACCTGCGGAACCTGCGCGGTAAGAAAGCCAAGATTAAAGAAAAGCGCGCCGTTACTACTTCCAAGTAATTCGCCGCTTAACATTGCTTAATGCCTAAGCACCTGCGCAGAGACGGCGCTACTCTTAAAACCACCACACCGGTGGGGAAAAGCGGTAGTGCCGTCTTTTTGCCGTCCGGTTTGCCCGATGGCGAAGCTGGAATTGCTGCTGGGTCGGTGCCCGATGGTGAAGCGGTAGTCGTTGATGAAACGGTGCCCGATGGCGAAACTGAAGCCGGTGAGGATGAGGAAAAACGCCCCAGTGCCTTAACATTGATAAAAGAAACCGGCATCATTGTTGTTAGTGCCTTAATTGTTTCTTGGTTAATCAAAACATTTCTGGTGCAAGCGTTTTTTATCCCATCAGAATCAATGGAAGATACCTTTGAACGTGGGGACCGCGTGATGGTATCGCGTTTAGTGCCTCGGTTTTTTGATGTACATCGCGGCGATATTGTAGTTTTTAAAGACCCAGGTGATTGGTTATCAGCCTATTCCCCGCCGGATCGCGGGCCCTTTACCAATGCCTTAGTGACTATTTTTACTGGCGTTGGCTTATTGCCCCAAGATAGCGGAGAACATCTAGTAAAACGCACCATTGGGGTGCCAGGCGATAATGTAGTTTGTTGCACAGTTGATGGTTTAGTAACCGTAAATGGTACTCCAATTGAAGAGTGGAGTTATATTAGGCCAGGCTCTATTCCCAGCCAGGTTTCTTTTGATGTTACCGTGCCCGATGATATGTTATTTGTGATGGGTGATAACCGGCAAAATTCGGCGGATAGTCGCTTTAATGCGGATAAACCTTTTGATGGTTTTGTGCCCATTGAAAATGTGGTAGGTACCGCATTTGCCACCGTTTGGCCGCTGGGCCGCGCAACTATTTTGCATAATCCCGGCTCGGTATTTGCTACCGTGCCAAACAACTAGCCCTGTATAAAATGACAGTTCAAAACCACTCATGCAATGCAGCTGTTGCTGGTTCGGCATCTGAACCAGCCCGGGGCGGCGCGCCTGATTTGACCTTGGAACGCGCGCAGTTCGAGGCCGGGGCTCTAGTTGTGGGCGCGGTAGACGAAGTAGGCCGGGGTTGTTTAGCCGGGCCGGTCAGTATCGGGCTGGTGTTGATAAATGCTGCTACACCGGAACCACCGGTGGGGGTAAGGGATTCCAAGCAGCTTTCGGCGCTGGCTCGCGCCGACTTGGCACCGCTGATCCGGGGCTGGGCGTTGGCCGCTGCGGTGGCGCATGCGAGTGCTAATGAGATTGACAAATTGGGTATTATCGGGGCGTTGCGGCTCGCCACCCACCGGGCTTTGGCCGTTGTACAGCGCCAGCACCAGATAGATGTTTTGCTGCTGGATGGTTCCCATGATTGGTTAACCGGGCCGCCTAGAATGCCGCGCGTGATAATGCAAGTTAAAGGCGACCAAACTTGCGCCACTATTGCGGCTGCAAGCATTATTGCCAAACATGAGCGTGACCAAATAATGACGGAACTGGCACCGCGCCATCCGGAATACAATTGGAATAGTAATAAAGGTTATGGCACGGCGGATCATATGGCGGCATTAGCGCAAAATGGACCTACCAAATGGCACCGGCGCAGTTGGAATTTAACTAAGGAAACATTGGGGGGCATTGATTTATGAGTGTGGATGATTTAGAGAGCTACGAAACCAACCAAGAGCTTGCGCTATATAAAGAGTACCGCGATGTAATGAATTTGTTTACCTACGTGGTCGAAACTGAGCGCCGCTTCTATTTGGCTAATCAAGTAGATTTGCAGGTTCGCACTGCTGGTGGGGAAGTCTATTTTGAATTGGAATTACATGATGCTTGGGTGTGGGATGTTTACCGTTCGGCCCGCTTTGTAGAATCAGTTAAGGTAGTTACCTTCAAAGATGTAAACATCGAAGAGTTGCGTAAAACTGATTTGGAACTGTGAAATGGAAGATAAAAGCCAGCTCAAATACCCGTGGCGGCATTACATATGGGACTTAGGTGGCACCCTAATTGACAATTATGAAGCCTCTGCGTGCGCTTTTGTACACGCCCTAGCCGAATTCAAATTACGGGCGAAGCATGATGACGTATATAATGCGTTAAGAATCTCTACCGACCAAGCCGTTGCCGATTTTGCCCCCAATACCCCTGGGTTTTTGCAGCGGTACCGAGAACTAGAAGCCCCACATTTAGATGACCCCCTACTGTTCCCAGGGGCAATCCAAGTGCTAGATGCCGTAATTGCCGGTGGCGGCGATAACTTTTTAGTTTCGCACCGTGATAACCAAGTGCTAGAGATTCTAGCCAAAGCTGGCATCGCTGATAAATTCACCGAAGTTGTCACTAAAGACAACGGCTTTGCCCGTAAACCCGAACCTGACGCTTTCAATTACTTAATTGATAAATACTATCTAGATCGCGCTGAAACGGTCACCATCGGGGATCGGCCCATTGATATTGAAGCCGGGGTCGTTGCTGGCATTGCCACCGTTTACTTCGACCCGCCCCGCAGTTCCGACATTGCGACCGTCTCCATCAACCAACTCACCGACCTATTGTCTTAAGCAAAATTTACTGATAGTAGTAAGGTCCTCTTGCACATTTCGCGCTGAACGTCATTCTGCACGAGGCCCACGGGGCCGCAGATGCAGAACCTCATGATAAGTATATCAATCTATTGAAAAATTTGTCGTGACCAATTTTGGTTTTATTAGTTTGCTAAAAACTCAATGTTTGCAATGCTTAAGTGGTGTGCACAGGCTTTAATAAAGCGATCAATTTTCAAAACCTGTGAGTAACCCTAAGCGCGCTCCTTGACATATGTGCGATGTTGCACGTATGAACAATCAAGAAGTAGGCCGCGTTGGTGAAGACTTAGCTGCGGAGTTTCTAGCCCAGCAGGGCTACACCATCCTGAACCGGAACTGGCGCGCTGCTACGGGCAGCACTAGGCAAAGCGGGGAACGGCGCAACCAGGGCGAACTGGATATGGTGGCGCTCGACGGCAACAAATTAGTAGCGGTTGAAGTCAAAACCCGCACTACCGTGGCGTATGGCGACCCGGCTGAGGCGTTCACACCAGCTAAAGTCACCCGCCTCAAAAAGCTACTGGGCCAGTGGCTAGCCGAACATCGGGGTACAGTTCCACGCTTTAAAGAAATCCGGCTTGACGCCATCGCCATCGTGCTGTGCCCCATCCAAAAAATTACGCATTATAAGGGGATCGGCTAATGTCATTTGCTAGCACCTTGGCCGTGGCCCTTGAGGGTTTGACCGGCCATTTAGTAGAAGTCCAGGCGCAACTAGCCTTCACCATCCCGGGGTTCTCACTGGTGGGGTTGCCCGATGCCTCACTCAGCGAGGCGAAAGACCGCGTGCGCGCGGCAGTGGTATCGCGCGACATCGAATGGCCTAATCGCAAGATTACGGTTAATTTGTCACCAGCGGCGTTGCCCAAAACCGGCGCAGCATTTGACTTGGCAATTGCGGTGGCAATCATGGCAGGGTCGGAAGAAATCGCGGCAGATTCCGTAGCGGAAACCGTACACCTAGGGGAGTTGGGGTTAGATGGCCGGGTGCTACCGGTGCGCGGTTTACTGCCGATGGTCGCCGCCGCCGTGGCTAACGGGTACCCACGCGTGGTGGTCGCTACCGCCGATGTGCCCGAAGCTCGCTTGGTACCGGGCGCCGATGTTCATGGCGTCACCTCATTATCGGATGTGGTGCGTTTGCATGGCGGAAAGCCGCCTAAATGCAAGCAACTGCCAGCGGCAAAACGCATCACTTTGCAACGCCCACCCCGGGCTGGTGGAGATTTAGCCGATGTGGTGGGTCAAGAATTGCCTAAGCTGGCATTGGAAATTGCGGCAGCAGGGGGCCATCATTTGCTATTTTTAGGGCCGCCTGGCGCAGGTAAAACAATGTTGGCCGAGCGCCTCGCGTCGATTTTACCCGAACTGACGCCCGCTGAATCCGTTGAGGTTACCTCCGTGCATAGCCTGGCGGGCACCTTTGACCCCGGTGCCGGGTTGATCAAAATTCCGCCTTTTGAAAGTCCGCACCATACTGCCACGCCGCCCGCCATCGTAGGAGGCGGCTCGGGGGTACCACGCCCAGGCGCGGCATCGCGGGCGCATTGCGGCGTGCTGTTTTTGGATGAGGCTCCAGAATTTTCGCCTCGTGTGTTGGAAACCTTGCGCCAACCTTTGGAGCATGGGGCGTTGCACATTCAACGGGCGGGCGGCATGGCGCGGTTCCCGGCGCGGTTCCAATTAGTGCTGGCAGCCAACCCGTGCCCGTGTGGCATGGGCAGCGGCAAAGGTTTGCAATGCACTTGTACCCCTATGGCGCGGCGCCGTTATATGTCAAAGCTTTCTGGCCCGCTGCTGGACCGGGTTGACCTGCAAGTCCAAGTAGAACCGATGAACCACGCGGGGTTGCTAGGCCAACCAGGGGAGGCATCAGTTTTGGTGGCCGCGCGGGTAGCCGCGGCGCGGGAGTTGGCACGGGCGCGGTTGCAAGGCACACCTTGGGCGCGCAATTCCCAGGTGCCAGGTAAATGGTTCCGGGATCGGTTTGCCAAAATGCCTCTGATTACTCGCGACCTATACCGCGCGCTTGATGCCGGGGCTATTTCATTGCGAGGAGCTGACCGGGTGCTGCGCCTGACCCAAACTGTGGCTGACTTAAATGGCCGCGAATACCCCACCGTGGCCGATGCCGGGTTGGCGATGCTGCTCCGTATGGGCCGCAACTGACCGCACCCAGAAACTTTTTTAGATTTTAAGGAATGAAGATGTTTGATATTGATGACCCCAAATTGGCCGCCGTGGCTTGGAGCCGCATCACGGAACCCGGCGATGCGGTAGCAGGTGCGCTAGTGAATAACTTAGGCGCTTGCGAAGCATTACGTTGGTTGCTCCAAACCGCTTCCGCCACCCAGCTAGAACCTGAAACCCTATTTACCCACGACCCAATCTTAATGGTGTCTACTGGGGATACGGGCGATATCTTTTCCCTCACGAAAGATTTTGAGCCTGCCAACCAAAAAGTTAAACCCGAACCCAGGGGAGTTTCTGCTGCCGATCCTGAAGTGCTAACCAGGTTGAAGTCGTCAGCGGAAGGCTGGCGGGTGCGCCTAGCTGATCTAGACCCGATGGCGGATATCAAAAATGGGGAACGGGTGGGTGCCCACCTCATCCTGCCCGGCGATCCGCACTGGCCAATTCAATTTGCCGACTTAGGGGATGCCGCACCATTTGTTTTGTGGGTTAAGGGTGACATTGAATTCGCCATGTTTGCGGGCCGTTCAGTGGCGTTGGTGGGGTCGCGGGCCTCCACCCATTATGGTGAGCAAGTTGCCGTGCAAATGGCGGCGGGTTTGACCGAACGGAGTTTCGCAGTAATATCTGGAGGCGCCTACGGCATCGACGCTGCGGCACATCGGGGCACATTGACCAGCGAGGGTTTTACTGTCGCATTTCTCGCTGGCGGCATCGACCGCCCCTACCCGCCTGGTAACACGGGGCTGTTGCGCGCCATCGCCGATACTGGGGCGGTAGTCAGTGAAGTACCACCAGGCTCCACCCCATACCGCAACAGGTTCTTGGCTCGCAACCGTTTGATTGCTGCACTCGCAGGCGCCACCGTGGTGGTAGAAGCGGCGTGGCGATCGGGGGCATTATCAACTGCCCGCCATGCTTCATCGTTATTGAGGCCGGTGGGGGCGGTGCCCGGCCCGGTCACGTCTATGGCATCGGGCGGATGCCACCAACTAATCCGCAGTGGCGAGGCGGTACTGGTTACCGATGCAGGCGAGGTTGCCGAGTTAGCGGGCAATTTCGCGCACGATGCCGCCGCGATACCGGTGGGTCGCACTGAAGAGTCTGATGGCCTAACTGCCGACCAGAAACAGGTTTACGGTATCTTACCAATTGGGAAACACCTGGATGTTGCCGCACTAACCCGCAACGCTGGTCTACCCCTGCCAACTGTATTGGCGGCGCTCGGCATCCTCGAAATCCGGGGCCTGGCCCAATCCAAAAACAACGCCTGGCGCAGAGGCAAGGTTACTAAAGTTTGAGCGAGCGAAGAAGAAAGCTGTTAAAATTGCTACCAGGGATAATTATTGATGTCGGTGTTATTGTGGGTGTATTTGTCGGGATTGCTTCTACATTAAATCACATCGTATCTGCTTATGCAAAGATTATTGAGATTAAACAGTATAGGGTCGGGAAGAAAAATATATGAAAGCTGTAGTGATTACTGGAGCGATATTTGTTGCGACAATTGTACTGCGGATTACTGCCAGTGAATGGAACCCTCTGTACGCGGTATTTATTGGGTTGGCAGGTGTAGCGCTGATGTTTAGCGTTGTCGGGCGTTTGATAAATGGCCCTGCACCTCATACTGAAAAGGGAACGATTGCTAAATCGTGATGATCTGGTGGGCGCGTTCCACCGATACCTAACCGCCGAGCGGGGGATGTCGCAGCACTCGGTCCGAGCCTATTTGGGTGACGTGACAGACTTGTTGGAATCGGGGCAGCGGCGCGGCATTGAAGATCTGAATGATTTTCAATTAGTTGACTTGCGAACCTGGTTGGCCGAACAGGCTGCCGATGGTTTGGTTGCCACCACGCTGGCCCGGCGTGGGGCTTCAGTTCGGGCATTTTTCGAGTGGGCGCAAAAAACGGGCCGCATCACGGCAAACCCTGCAGCTCGCCTCGGAACGCCCAAGCCCGCCATCAACTTGCCCGAGGTGCTAAACCAAACCGATGCCGCCGCCCTGCTCGACTTTGCTAAGCAGCAATACGAATATCAGTCAATCTGCGGCATGGGAGACGAGAATGACGCTTCATTTGAGGGCAAGCGGATGGAGTCGGGATATCCCCCGTCACCCTGCGGCAAGGAGGCGGAGCCGAGGCAGAACGCAGGGTCTCAAGAAGTCCAGAATTTAGTAACTGAACGTTCAAGAGGGACTCGGATTTGGGCGGCGATCGAATTGCTTTACGGGGCAGGTATTCGAGTCGGTGAATTGTGTGCATTGAATATTGGGGATATTGATTTCGATAACAGGTTAGTGAAAGTTATTGGAAAAGGTAACAAAGAACGGGTAGTTCCGTTTGGCAAACCGGCAGCATTAGCACTTTCTACTTATATAAACGAGGGTCGCCCTAATTTTGTTGTTGCAACATCGGGCACCAAATTCCAAGAAACCGCCCTATTTTTAGGCGACCGGGGCGGGCGCTGGGACCAACGGCGGGTGCGCCACGCCATCCACCAATTGGCTGAACAAGCTGGCGTCACCAGCATCGCACCTCACGCTTTGCGGCACACTGCCGCCACCCACCTGCTGCAAAACGGCGCTGACCTGCGCAGTGTTCAAGAAATTTTGGGTCACAGCTCGTTGGTTACCACTCAGCGTTACACCCATGTTGACCCGGAGCGCCTGGCGGCGGCATACCTCCAAGCCCACCCCCGCGCTTAATATTTCGGTCCGTTTCACGTAATCTGCGCCCTTATCGCACCCGCTCATGGGCTATCTGCCCAATTCGCTCATGCTCTGCGGTCGCATCTTACGCAAACCGCACTCGAAATATCGTTAACTGTTATTCAGAGCTATTCGGGAAACGGAGGTACTTGCTCAAGTAGTACCCAGTCCTCATGCCTTTCAACAATTATGCATGGAATTAGTGGAATGTTTTCACTGAGGTCATTTACCCAGATTTTGTCGCCAGGGCGTAACGTGAGGTAATCACCATAAAGTTGTTGCGGAAATCTAGTGCCGATACCAAAAGGTGCAGAAGTTGTTAAATCAAAATAAACAATTGGATAACTAGTTTTCATTTCGCTTAGAACATTTCTGCTTCATTGTTAACGGAGGCGGAATCCGCTGGGGGTGAGGTGGAACCCGGCAGCGAGCAGAGCCTGAGCGATGGGGTTTTTATGGGCCGCGGCTTGGAGGGCTGGGGCACCATTGATTTTGGAGATGGTCAATTTTCCCAGACGGCCCGATGCTGCAGCATCAACGATGGCGGTTAGTGCGGTTGGTAAGGCTTGATTGTTGCCAAAGGTGAGCAAGCTGCGCCCGCCACGCTCTAAGTAGAGAACCAATTCGCCATTCACCAACACCACTACCGCACCTGCTGCGCGGCGTGGGCGCGGCACTACGGCATTAATAATGATTTCGGAACTCCGTTTATCATCAGCCGATGCGTTCACCCCCTTTCCGTGATTCTGCGCGGAGGCGTTAGCCGGAGTCGCAGAATCTACCACCGGCCAAGGCAGGGCAGCGCCATAGGGATTGGCCGGGTCAGTGGCGGCGAGGAGCAACGGGTGCGGCGACATCTGGTTAAAGCGTGGTTTCGAGACAACGCCCTGCGTTTCCTCAACCGACACCAACATGGTTTCTGCGGCGGAGGATTGGTCGGCGGCATCCGTGCGCAGCAGGTCAACCGCCCCAGGCAGGGCAAACTGGGCACCACCCAAGCCTTCGATGAAGTAACCCCGGCGCACGCGGCCGCGTTCTTCTAGTTCTTTAAGCACCCGATAAATAGCAGAAAAAGGAATGCCACCGGGATTGTCGGCACTAGCAGTTAGGTTTTCTACCCCAGCGATGGCTTTGGTGACTACGCCGTGGCGGTCCAGCAGTACTTGGGTTAAGGCGTGAGCTCGGCGGGTTGGATCAGCATCGGGCTGGGCCAAGGCGCTCCATCTACCACCACCGCCCTTCAACATCGTGCCTGCGGACGATGCTGGTCGGCCCAAACCGGAAAACCGCCCCGGCCTTACGGCCCGGCCGCGGGCGGGTTGTTTACTGGCCCGGTGCGCCCCGCCAGCGCCAGTGCCCACCATTTCCCGCAAAGGCGTGATGGAATCATTGGTAACGTGGCCAGCCCAGACCAAATCCCAAAGCGCTTCCAAAGTCGCAGATTGGGACGCGCTGATTAATTCAGAAAGCTGAGGCAAGAAATACCCACCCGAGTTGCGTAAGTGTCCCATTATCCGGACATGGATGTCGCCACGGTCTAGATTCTGCGACGGCGTCACATTCGTTCCTTGCGCGGAATGACTGGGAACGATGTTTACGTTATTGAGGTCCTGCGCGCTGCGGTCACTTTGTTCCCTTGCCGCAGGATGACGAGGGATTGATTCCAATTCTTCAACCGCCGGAAAGGGTGCGGCGGGGCGCAGCGTGTATTCCGCATCGTCTGCCAAATGCAGCGAAACCAACCCGTCGCCACCGCCGGAACCGGGGATACGCCCATGACCAGCCCAGATGATTTCGCCGTTGGCGGTGGCTTCAGTCAGCAGCTCGGGGGTGTAATCGGGAATACGCGCAGGTAAAACCAGTGATTCTAGGGCGGAAGCCGGCACCGGGAACCCGGCCAATTGCTCCACGGCGCGCAGTAAACCGTCGCGGCCCCGGGCGATGGCGTGGCTGCCGAGTTGCTGCCAATGCGGCAAGAAGACGCCAAGGGCCTTTTGCTCAACGGGTTCCACCTCGCTGCGCAACGCCGCCAACGACTTACGCCGCAGCCGCCGCATTACCTCCGGGTCAGCCCACTCATCCCCGATGCCGCCTATTGCTACGGGGCGTAATGCTCCATGAACCGCATGCCCGGAGTTGGTGAGGCGGGTCAAAACTTCTTTAACGCCAGCCACCCCCAAGCCGAATCGGCCCGCGATGGATGGGGCAGTGACCGGACCGTGCGTACGCAGGTGGCGCCGGATCAAATCGCCTAACGGGTCGGGCACTGGTTCGGTAAACTCGATTGGCACCCCAACCGGTAGGGCCACGCCCAAGCCATCGCGCAAGCGCGCCGCATCTTCGGCAACTGCAAAAACCTCGTGCCCGGCCAACCTCACTTCAATGATGCGCCGAGATCGCAGTAGTTCAGAAACCCATTTGCGAGCGAGTTCTATGCCGTCATTCTGCGCAAGGAGCGGATGCGACGCTGTCGCAGAATCCAGGGTAGGGTCGACAATACTCGCGTTTGGGGAAGTCGGACTGTCAAGAGCCTCAACCGGTGGTTGTTCGGCGTCGGGAACCTCAACCCGGAGGCCAAGTTCGGCGAGCGGCATCGGGCCTAAGTCGCGTAATAGGTCGTAGAGTTGTTCGGCGGTGCGTGCTTGGCGCCCAGGGGCTTGCCGCTGGAGTTCGGCTTCATACTGTGCCACCGCATTTTCATCAAGCAGTTCCGCTACGGTTAGCGCCTCGCCCGCGCCCAGCAACTCCTCCAGTAGTTTTGGATCCAGCGCCAAAGCAGCCACGCGGCGTTCAGCCAGGGGCGTGTCGCCGTTGTACAGAAACTCCGCAGCGTAACCAAACATAGTTTCACTAGCAAATGGCGACGGCTTTTCGGTGTTAACGTCAATCAACCGCACAACCCCGGTTGCCAATTCCTTTTGCAGGGTGGCCAGGGCGGCGGTGTCAAAATCATCTTGCAGCACTTCGCGCACTGCTTCAAGCACGATGGGGAACTGCGGGTAGTTACTGGCAACTTGCAACAACTGCGAAGCCTTAAGTCGTTGCTGCCACAGCGGTTGGCGCCGCGCCGGGTTGCGCTTGGGCAGCAATAATGCCCGCCCTGCCGCTTCGCGGAACCTGGAAGCAAACAGCACCGAGCCGGTCAGTTGCTCCTGCACTAGGTTATCAACGTCGTCAGGGTCAATGAGCAAATCTTCCGCAGTCACGGCCCACGGGGGTGATTCTCCCGTCATTCTGCGCGTAGACGCAGAACCTAAGCCGTCAACTTGGCTGGCGTTGGTTGTGAAGGGCCATTGCGTGGGTGCATCATCAGCTAAACCCCAATCAGCATCGGGCAAACGCAAGATGATGCCATCATCAGTGGGCACCGCTGAAACATCCACACCGAGGCGCTCGCGTAGGCGGGCCGCAATAATCAACGCCCAAGGTGCATTGACCCGCAGGCCCAGCGGGTTGTGAATTACCACGCGCCACTCGCCCAGCTCATCGCGGAACCGTTCGATGATGAGGGTCTTGTCCGTGGGGAGTGCGCCGGTTGCCACCCGTTGTTCTTGCAGATGGTTGGCCAGGTTATTGGCCGCCCATTGGTCTAGCCCGGCCGCGCGCAAGTTAGCGTGGGCTTTTTCCGGGTTATGTTGCAAGGTGGCGTCAAGCTCGCGGGTAAACTGCCCGATGGCGCGGCCCAGCGGCACGGGCCGGGCAGGTTGGTCGCCCCGCCAAAATGGTAACCGCCCTGGTAAACCGGGCGCCGGGGTCACCATCACTTGGTTGGGAGTGATTTCTTCAATGCGCCAGGTGGAACTGCCCAAGGTGAAGGTGTCACCCACGCGGCTTTCAAACACCATTTCTTCATCAAGCTCGCCTACGCGTTTGCCGCCACGTTGGCTGCCAGCGGAACCTGCTTCACCATCATCGGTGGTGGTGCCAGCTAAGAAAACGCCGTAGAGGCCACGGTCGGGGATGGTGCCGCCGCTAGTTGCGGCTAACCGCAGTGCGCCGGGTCTCGCGGCTAGGGTGTTAGTGGCGCGGTCCCAAGTGATGCGCGGGCGCAGTTCGCCAAAATCTTCACTGGGGTAGCGCCCACTTAGCATGTCCAGCACGGCAGCCCAGGTGTTTTCGCCTAACTCTTTGAACGGATGAGCCCGCTTTACCATATTCAGTAGATCGCCTGCTTGCCATTCGTCCACCGCCAGTGCAGCCACCACCTGCTGAGTCAGCACATCCAGTGGGTTTTGGGGGATGCTGAGCGGTTCAATCTCGCCTTTACGCATTTTTTCGGCAATGACGGTCGCGGCGATCAGGTCGCCCCGGTGCGTCGGCATCACTACGCCATGGCTGACGGCGCCCACTTGGTGCCCGGCACGCCCGATCCTTTGCAGCCCGCTTGCCACGCTCGGCGGGGCTCCGACTTGAACCACCAGGTCAACTTCGCCCATGTCAATGCCGAGTTCTAGGGACGATGTCGCCACCACGGCAGGCAACTTGCCGCTTTTCAACTCCGATTCGGTCCTTAACCTCTCGGTTCTCGACATCGAACCGTGATGCGCCCGGGCAATCACCGGCGCATCAGGTGGGTGTGCTGCCGCCGTACCCGATTGCCCCATCGTCTCCGCTGGCCCAAAAATGTTTCCGTCATTCTGTACAAGCTGACCTGAATAGGGCGTCGCAGATGCAGAATCGCCAGGTGCATTGTCCGCCGCAATCTCATTCAAGCGCGAAGTCAGGCGTTCTGCCCCGCGCCGCGAATTAGTGAACACCAGCGTTGAAGTGTGATTATCCACCAGGTCATAAATCCGGTCATGTACATGCGGCCAAATCGAAGTTTGCCGGATTGGGCTAGTTGCCACCCCGCTGAGGTCTAGTAGTTGCGGCTGGTCAGTGGCGCTTTTTCCGGTTGTGGGGTCACCTAAACCGGTGAGATCCGGCACCGGAACCACCAGGTCAATCTGCCATTGCTTTTCCGATGGTGGGCGCACGATGGCGGTTTCCCTGCCGCCGTCGGTTATTGGCCGAGTTCCACTCAAAAACTTGGCTACCTCATCGGCAGGTTCCACCGTGGCCGAGAGTCCAATCCGTTGCGCGGGTTTCCCGCCAGTTTGTTCCAGGTAGGCATCCAAGCGTTCCAAACTTAGCGCCAGGTGCGCGCCCCGCTTAGTTCCAGCCACGGCGTGGATCTCATCAATGATTACGGTTTCCACCCCTTGCAGCCCTTCACGGGCACCGGAAGTGAGGATCAGGTAAAGCGATTCCGGGGTAGTAACCAGAATGTCAGGCGGTTTTTTGGCAAATGCGCGCCGCTCGTTGGCTGGGGTGTCTCCCGTGCGCATCCCGATGGTGATTTCTGGGGTTTCAATGCCGAGATTATTGGCTGCTGCCTTTATCCCCACCAAGGGCGCTCTCAAGTTTCGCTGCACGTCCGCAGCTAAAGCCTTCAGTGGGGAAACGTACAAGATGCGGCATCTGCGAGTAGTCGCGGTGTGCCTGCAGTCATTCTGCACAAGGGCATTGCCCGCACATGCAGAACCCCCTGCTAAGTCATTTGAGATTAGGGGCGTCTCAGAACCCTTGCCACTAGCGGTTGCGGAACTATTCTCGTCATTCTGCACAAGGCGCGAAAGCGCCGCAGATGCAGAACCTCGAGGATGATGCAATCTGTCTATCGCCCACAAAAACGCCGCTAGCGTCTTACCGGATCCCGTGGGCGCCACCACCAGCACATTTTTGCCCTCGCCGATGGCTTCCCAAGCACCACTCTGCGCCATCGTCGGCCCAGCATAAGCACCTGCAAACCACGCCCGAGTTGCCCTCCCAAAACCAGGTAACAACTCGGGGCTCATAACTGCAGACTGTACCCGGTTTTATTAAGAAAAGTGTCAACAAGCATTCGTTCGCGTCCGCGATGCGGCGAGAATCTGCGCTTCAGCGCAATAACGAGTTATTAAATATGAAGCACTCCCGCCGAAAACCAATAGCACACCAGGGCGCACCTAACTTGCCGATATCTCATTCGCTTGTAACAATTGTGATAGAAATGCAATGGGGTTGGATATTTTGTCGAAGAAGGGCACCCAAATGTCTGAGAGTGAAATGCTAGAACTAGAAATGAGTACATTTAGTTCGAAAGAAAATGATGAACTATCGAGTTATTGCAATGAATTCTTCGGGTACGGACATCCGGAGGCGCCCGTTTGGTTTATCGGCATTGAAGAAAGAGATAACCTAAAACCAAATCCCGAAGCGGCTCTTAAAGCACGAATAAATGCTTGGGTGAGTTACGGACGTGGCGATATTATTGATTGCTGGAAATACCATAAAATACTCGACGAAGAAAAAGGGGAGCCAGGTAGTTTTTATTACAATACCCCCACATGGGTAGGGATGCGGGAATTTTATAACGGACTGGGCTATGGTTTCATTCCCCCAAGATTGAGCAATATTCCTGGTTCCGAGGATGAAAAGCGGAGCGAAGTGGAAAATTGGCTTTCCAATAGGCAACATGATGTATGTTCACTAGAGTTGTTCCCTCTGCCCAAAACCCGCACTGATTCCCCACTTAGTGGCTACTACCCCGATTTGAAATCGGATGACGAGAGAGCAGTATTTAGCAACCCCGTAACGCAAACTGAATATTATAGGTATGTATCTAGTGCTAGAGTGCAAATTTTAAAAGAATTAATTATTCAAAGACGAAAAACCCTCAAATCGATTGTATTATATGGCAATACGGAAAAAGGGTGGCTTGTTGAAACGGGTGAAAAAAAGGCGTTTGAACTGTTATTCGGCGATTCTAAATACGTCGAAACATCGTTTTATTATCGAAAAGAGAATAATAAGTCTTGGAGCGAGGAACCTAAAAAACGCCCCCATAAGGTATTTTTCTCTTATGTTGAGGGTGTGCCTTGCCTTTTGATACCGCATCCAACATCGATTACTGGCGATACTCGAAACTTTGCTAAAGCGTTGCGTCAGACATTCGAATTCTAGTGCTAATTTGAAAACAAGTGTGTGGGTCTGCCGCAAAGGCTCAGACCCACACAATACAGAAATGGCGCAACTTTACTCGTTATCGCCTCCGGTGGTGTTGGTGGCGCTTAGGGTGGCGGCCCCAGTTTCGGCATGGGCGCGGGCATCGGGCCAAACCCAATCACGAACCTCGGGGATGTCATCGCCAAATTCGCGGGTGTAGGCGCGCGCCCGGATGCGGGCATCTTGCATCCGTTGGCGCAGGCCGGCGTAACGCGAAGCCATCCCAGGTACCCGGTCAATTACATCCATTACCAGGTGATAACGGTCCATGTCATTAAGCATCACCATATCAAAGGGCGTAGTGGTGGTGCCTTCTTCTTTGTACCCACGGGTGTGGATGTTGTCGTGCCCATTGCGGCGGTAAGTGAGGCGGTGAATCAGCCACGGGTAGCCGTGATACGCAAAGATAATTGGTTTGTCGGTGGTAAACAGACCATCAAACTCTTTGTCGGTGAGGCCGTGAGGGTGCTCTTTGGCATCTTGCAGCTTCATCAGGTCAACCACGTTGATCATCCGGACTCTGAGGTCTGGGCACTCTTGCCGCAAAATGTCAATGGCGGCCAACACCTCAAGGGTGGGCACGTCACCAGCGGCGGCCATTACCACGTCAGGTTCTTCACCATCGGGCTCATTGGACGCCCATTCCCAAATGCCCAAACCGCGCGTGCAGTGTTCAATGGCTTGATCCATCGTGAGCCATTGCGGGGCGGGCTGCTTACCACTAATCACCACGTTCACATACTGACGCGAACGCAAGCAGTGGTCATAAGTGGAGAGCAAGGTGTTGGCATCCGGCGGTAGGTAAACCCGGATGATCTCGGCTTTCTTATTAACTACATGGTCAATGAAGCCTGGGTCCTGGTGGCTGAAGCCGTTGTGGTCTTGGCGCCAAACGTGGCTCGAAAGCAGGTAATTCAGCGAGGCGATAGGGCGCCGCCACGGAATGTGGTTGGTCACCTTGAGCCACTTGGCGTGCTGGTTTACCATCGAGTCAACAATGTGAATAAACGCCTCGTAGCTGTTCATCATGCCGTGGCGCCCGGTCAGCAAGTAGCCTTCCAGCCAGCCTTCGGTTTGGTGCTCGGAAAGCATTTCCATCACTTTGCCGCGCGGCGCCATGTGTTCATCAGTGGCCTCGGTGAAGTAAATGGCGTCCCATTGCTTATCGGTCACGTCAAATACATCTTGCAGGCGGTTCGATGCTGTTTCATCAGGCCCGAAAATGCGGAAGTTATCTGGGTTCAAAGCAATTACATCACGCAAGAACTTGCCCAGTTGACGCGGCGCTTCGGCGATGGTGGCGCCCGGTACCGGCACATCCACAGCGGCATCGCGGAAATCAGGCATACGCAAGTCTTTCAGCAATAAGCCACCGTTGGCGTGGGGGTTGTCACTCATTCTTAAATGGTCCTCAGGAGCCAGCGACTTGATTTCGTCTTTAACGTCGCCATCGTCATCGAACAAATCCTCCGGGCCGTAGCTCTTGAGCCAAGCTTCCAGATCATGCAGGTGCGCTTCGGTATCGCGCGCGCTAGCCAGGGGGACTTGGTGCGCGCGCCAGGAGCCTGTGGTCTTTTTTCCATCAATTTCCGCCGGGCCGGTCCAACCCTTTGGGGTATTGAATACGATCATGGGCCAACGTGGGCGCTCTTCATTACCAGCAATAGCGGCAGCTTTGATGGCGGCGATGCGGTCCATCACCTCATCCATGATCTTGGCAAAGCGCCGGTGAACCTCAACCATCGGCTCGGTGGAGCCATCTTCTACCAAGAAGAAATACGGCTCATAACCGTACCCGATCATCAAACTGCGCAGTTCTTCTTCGGGAATGCGCGCTAGCACCGTGGGGTTCGCGATCTTGTAACCATTGAGGTGCAAAACGGGCAGCACCACACCATCGGTCACCGGATTTAGAAACTTATTAGAGTGCCACGATGTTGCCAACGGCCCGGTTTCCGCCTCGCCATCGCCCACGATGGTGAACGCCAGCAGGTCAGGGTTGTCAAACACCGCGCCATAAGCGTGAGAAAGCGCGTAACCTAACTCGCCACCCTCATGGATGGAGCCCGGAGTTTCCGGAGCCACGTGTGAGGGAATGCCGCCAGGGAAACTGAACTGCTTAAACAGGCGCCGCAGGCCCTCAGTATCCTGCGTAATATCCGGGTAATACTCGGTATAAGTGCCATCCAGGTAGGCGCTAGCAACCAGGCCAGGGCCGCCGTGACCAGGCCCGATGATGTAAATGGTATCTTGCCCGCGCTCTTTGATGATGCGATTCATGTGGGTGTATAAGAAGTTCAAACCGGGCGTGGTGCCCCAGTGGCCCAACAAACGCGGTTTCACATCATCGCGCGTCATCACTGAGCGAAGCAGCGGGTTGTTTAGCAGGTAAATCTGCCCAACAGAAAGGTAGTTGGCGGCACGGAACCACTTATCCATCCGCTCCAAATAATCATCGGACAGGTTGGTTACGCCTTTGGCTTGCCAAGGAGTGCTGGTTTTCGGCTTGGTCATCGTTACTCCCAAGTTGCGTTCGGAGGTCTGCGCCCATCTTCGCATAAATTTGTGCCGTTGGCTCACTTAAAAAACATGTGCCTACCCATTGGGTATAGCAACCAATTGCGGGGCACATGACGGATCTCCCGTACTAGGTGGCGGTTTCGGCTATGTTAGCGCCAAAAGCAGCTTTCGGGGCTTGAGCGGCTGGTGGCTTAGCGCCGGGCAGACTAGTTAAGATTTCGGCGTGGCGAACCACCCTAGTACGGATGTTTCAATTTAGTATTTGGGCAATCGCTAAATTTGTCTGGGCGGGGGGCTACGTTAAATCCAGCCAAACAAATTGGTGTCAACCAGGCTCAAACCAAAACCTTGCGGCGCGGGCCATAAATTAAGAAAAGAGAAAGCAATGTCAACTGCTGCTGATCGCGAAAAAGCCTTAGAAGCTGCGTTAGCCCAAATTGATCGGAACTTCGGCAAGGGTTCAGTTATGCGCCTAGGGGATGAAACCCGGGCTCCGGTTGAAGTCATTTCCACCGGCTCCACCGCGCTGGATGTAGCGCTGGGCATTGGTGGTTTACCGCGTGGCCGGATCGTAGAAATCTACGGCCCAGAATCCTCCGGCAAAACCACTGTGGCCCTGCACGCCGTGGCATCAGCCCAAAAGGCTGGTGGTATCGCTGCATTTATTGATGCGGAACATGCTTTGGACCCAGATTATGCCAAGAAGCTCGGTGTAGATACTGACGCATTGTTGGTTTCGCAACCCGATACCGGTGAGCAAGCTCTGGAAATTGCAGACATGCTAATCCGTTCTGGCGCCCTGGATATCATTGTGATTGACTCGGTCGCCGCGTTGGTGCCCAAGGCGGAAATTGAAGGCGAAATGGGCGATAGCCACGTTGGTTTACAAGCCCGCTTGATGTCGCAAGCACTGCGCAAGATCACCGGCGCGCTTAACACTTCCGGCACTACCGCCATATTTATTAACCAATTACGCGAAAAGATCGGTGTGTTCTTCGGTTCGCCCGAAACCACTACCGGTGGCAAGGCGCTGAAGTTCTATGCCTCGGTTCGCATGGATATTCGCCGCATTGAAACCTTAAAAGAGGGTACCGATTCCATCGGTAACCGTACCCGCGTCAAGGTAGTTAAAAACAAGATGGCTCCGCCCTTTAAGCAAGCTGAGTTTGACATCCTATATGGGGTGGGCATTTCCCGTGAGGGTGGCTTGATTGATATGGGTGTGGATGCTGGTCTGATCCGCAAATCCGGTTCTTGGTTCACTTATGAGGGTGATCAACTGGGTCAGGGTAAAGAAAATGCCCGCAAGTTCTTGGTGGACAACAAAGACTTGGCTGATGAGATTGAAGCGAAAATCTTGGCCAAGTTAGGCATTGGCGGTGCTGTTGCTGAAGGTGATGGTGTTGTTGCTGAAGTGGTAGACATTAAAGCCAATGACTCTAAAGCGTCCAGTAAAGCCGCAACGAAGCTAGCGGCCTAGCGGTAAAAGCTAATGAGCGCCAAACGGAAAACCAGCGTTGGCGAGCGGTTAGCCCGTGGTGAGCTCGATGAGCAGCAAGCTTATGAGCTCACACGGGAAGCTGCGTTGAACTCTTTAGACCGGGCTATGCAATGCCGCAGTGGGTTAGAAACCAAGCTACTGCAACGCGGCTACCCTGCTTCTGCAATCGCCTCAGTTATGAACCGGCTTACCGAAGTTGGTTTGTTGGATGATGGCGCCTACGCTGACGCGCTCGTGCGCGCCCGGCTGGATCGGGGGCTTGCTAAGCGCGCAATTGGGGCGGAACTTGCCCGTAAGGGCATTGAACCTGTTGCCGCAGAAAGCGCGCTAGATCAGATTGACCCAAGTCAACAGTTGGAAGCAGCCGAGGCGGTTGCCAACAAAGTGGTCAGCCGCTGTGCAGGCTTGGCGACGGAAGTCAAAGCTCGCCGCGCATTCGGCGCAGTTAGCCGCCGAGGTTTCTCGGGCCAAGTTGCTGCCGCCGCAGTTGCCAAAGCGTTAGCCGCCGAGGCTGATGTACCTGAGATTAACGCTTAGCTCAAATGTGCGCGTTCAGCCGGGTGGTAAGCTAGCGATGTAGGGTGCCGTGGGTCGCCGCGAGGGATTAAATAGGCCCGGTTGAAAAGCAAGGTCTCTCGGCACCTTACTTGGTCTTAGCTTTGCCTTACATGGGTTCGGCTAATAATCGACTGACCCAAGCTTCTACTTCATCAGGGGCGGCGGGCAAGGCTGCGGAAAGGTTTTCTGGGCCATCGGGGGTAATCAGAATGTCATCTTCAATTCTGACTCCGATGCCTCGGAATTCTTCCGGTACCGTTAAATCATCCGGTTTAAAGTAGAGGCCAGGTTCGATGGTGAAAACCATGCCGGGTTCCAAAGTGGCTTCGGAATACATTTTTTTGCGGGCCTGGGCGCAGTCGTGAACGTCTAAACCCAAGTGATGGGAGGTGCCATGCACCATCCAACGGCGGTATTCTTGCCCTTCCTTATCAAGGGTAGATTCCGCCGTAACCCCATCGGGTAAAAAGCCCCATTGTTCAAGGCGGTGGGCAATGACCTCCATCGCCGCATTGTGAACGTCTTTGAACTTAGCGCCAACCTGGGCTGCTGCAAATGCGGCCTGGCAAGCGTCATAAACGGCTTGGTATACCTGGCGTTGAGGCTCGGAAAACTTTCCGTTAATCGGGATGGTGCGCGTGATGTCAGCGGTGTAAAGGGATTCCACTTCCACCCCGGCATCTACCAGTAGCAAATCCCCAGGTTTGACTTGCCCAGTGCTGGAAATCCAGTGCAGGGTGGTCGCATTGTCGCCAGAAGCGGCGATAGTTTCATAACCCACGGCATTCCCGGCCAACCGGGCGTGGGCATCAAAAGTAGTTTCAATTACACGTTCACCACGGGGGTGAGAAATAGCAT
>Ga0268261_10000835_pt1 | contig 20330 bp, 12 predicted proteins | sample TergutNc150P1_FD_190353 | JGI IMG/M metagenome (GOLD analysis project Ga0268261, IMG submission 190353) | Nasutitermes corniger P1 segment gut microbial community from laboratory colony in Florida, USA - Nc150 P1 (SPAdes) (version 2) | ecosystem: Host-associated > Arthropoda: Insects >...
TAACTACTCGACCAGAAATAACGCCAATCTACACCTGCCAGCTGTCAATCTATCCAAATTTTACAAAGGACCACTCATATCGGGTATTAAAGCTTTTAATTACCTGCCACGACACTTAAAACTTTTGGCCAGCGATGTGAAATGTTTTAAAATATCTCTTAAGAGATTTTTATGTCATCACTCTTTTTATACGATTAAGGAGTATTATGAACACAATGAAGACAAACTTATATAAATCTATTTACATGAGTTATGTTATGATAAAATATCAATATTGTAACAGACTTTGTAATTAGTATTAGTGTTCACCGTATATTGCATCATTTGTATATGACCATGTCCATATCCACGTGGATTTTGCTATCTTGTGTGGATCTACGGAATGTGAATAAATGAACAATGAACAAAGCCATAAGAGATTCTAAGAGAGTCACTCTTGTGTTAGTCTCAATAAAATTAACATTAAAATCACCACATAAAATAATATTTGTGGACGCTCTATATAATCTATTTAAAACTAGTTCAAGCTGATTTAAAAAGTATGTATAATCACCTGTGGGAGATCTACAGAGACAGATAATAAGGAGGTGAATTGATGCTACTTGTAAATAAGTGGCACATACCTCGAAATCTTTTTCTTTCACATACTGACTAAGATCAATCACCTGAAATCGTATATTTTTATGAACAAAGATAGAGACACCTCCCTGTTTATGTGTTTTCCTACAAAAATAAGTACTCAGGGTATATTGCCCCAGATGGATATTATCAATTTCATCAGATCGTAAGTGATGCTCAGTCACCCAGAGAACTTGGGGATTATCATGTAATAGGGAAATTAAGAGTTCATCAGTTTTATGAGTTAGTCCTCGTAAGTTCTGATGAAATATTGTGAAATTATTAGGTTCGCGTGTATCGGTCAGATGGTTACTAATAGGGTAACTGTCCTCTTTACAAGCCGTTGGAGGATTGAAATTTAAGCATTCTGAGGTTATTAGCTTATTAGTTCTGTGTTTAAAGTCTACATCACTGTATTTATTCTCATGATTTACCATAAAAAATCATCCGATCTATTAGCTGGCTTTTTTATGTGTCGATTAGAATTCCTAGTTTTGGTTTCCTTTTGCATAATATTAGAAAGTGATATAGTATCTAATGTATCGTCCTGGGATCTAGTTACCAGTGCACTATTGAATTCAGCAGTATCCTGTTCTAGTACAGTTTTCATTTTAGATTACAGTGGGCTCATCAAAATAGCTTTTCTCAGGTAATATAATCGGGTCGTTTTTTCCTTCTGTAGCACAGACTTAACCGTTAATGCTATTTTTTTTGTCATTCTTTCTTTCCCATTTTTGTTCATATGGAGGCCGTGGTGTGTAAATGACTCTCTTCGTGAATCAACTTCTAGGATACATGCATTATCACAAGGCTTAACGAGTTTCCTTGTGATTTGTTACACAATGAAATGCAAAGGTGCCCTCTGCTGCATGTGCTTTATGTCCTTTTGAACCTGGCTGCAAAACGAAATTGGTTATTTTAGAGGAACAGTTGTCATGTTGAACATTCTTCGTGTATCTTGTTTTCAGATTTGTCTCAAGATATATCTATCCCTTGTTTGTAACAGATACAAATGTTTCTGGAATGCACAACTTGCATTTTGTTTCACATTTGTTATGGCCACTCTGAAAACATGTATATTTCTTCTTAAGATCCTCTGTAAACTAGCACTTAAGCTTAGACATTTTTGACAAAAGAACAGTTACATTATGTTAAGAATGAATATTCAGCCTTATGAAAAAAGGACATGTTTTGTTCACTAACTTACTAGTACCTGTAAGTACTCAGCATTTAGCATGAGGGTATAAGAATTTAGTTGAATGTTGGCTGCCATTCTCTTGAGCTCAACCAGTACAATCAGTACACTGGGGCTGGTAACCGTAGTTACTGAATTTTAGTATGGCTGCACTTGGTAGTTTTGCAGTTACAGTGTACACCATTAATTTCTTCCCTCATCAGCCAAGATAAAAGCTGTGATTTATTGTACGTTTTGCAATGACTAGCTAATATTGGAATGACCGTAGCCATTACCATACTCATTATGTTGGTTACTGCCATTCCACACGGTATGAATGAATTGTGTGTAATACCTTGAAAAATGTGTTAGAATTTTATCAGTATTTGTGTTCCTCCACCATGTAGGGTAATAAATTTTTTTCCTGGCATTGTGGAGGAACATCCTGCCCTGATCTTCAAAGTGGCTGCATTAAGTTGCAGCTTGTACCTGAACGTAATTATATATAATTGTATGATAGTAGATTTTTATTGTGTTGTATTTTTTCAGCTTTGCAGGTCTCTTGCCTATTCTGGTTGCAGTTGCTGTTGGTTTTCTGATTGTATGCTGCCTGTGTTGCCTGTGTTGTCCTTGCTGTTTGCTATACAAAAGGCGACATCGTGGAACTGTTTATGGCAGTACGTAATAGACATGATGAAAAAGTTGTTTTTGTTTTGGGTTCAGTTCTTAAGACCGTGGTCTTTGTTCAGGTTGTAAATGAAGCAATAAACTGCTAAAAGACTAGCTCATAATGAACACCATTTGTTAGCTTCTGATTGTCTGACATTCTCACACATGTGTTAGAAATTTAAGCTTGCTTCATGGCCAGGTTTTTGTGATACAGGATAGAGTTTTCTATATCAGACATTCTTTCTGTTACAGAAGAGAGATGCTGTCAGTTTCTAACAATTTTTACATTGTCATAACTCCTGTGTAGGTTTAGGGCTTATATATATATATACATATTTTTATCTCTGTCCATTATCGACTAAGCATTGTGGTTTTCCAAAAATATTATTTTTCATTAGAATTTTAAAGACAGGCATTTGCATGTCTAAAAACTTACTAGGAGAGTATTAGTTTCTTGCTTGTCTTCTGTACTTTGTTTTGTGGATATGAAGTTTCTTGTGTAAGAAGGCAGATTTTTTAAGTCCCACCACAACTGGAATAAGAATAATGTTAAATTTTTCTGCATATAAAGTTCTTGTGTATGAATTTTTCCTACTTTAGAAGGCCATTTTCTTCGGTTTTTTACGCACAAATTTCCCATTTTGTATGTTCAGAAAGCTTTACATCCATTATTCATTTCTTGATGATGGCACTTTGCTGTAGTTGGTACTCATATGGGGACTACTTCATGGTTTTTGCATGACCCATTGGCTGTTTGTTGTGGTTTCTGGGGCTTTATTGTTCATTTCTACATGATACTTTATGTGCAAAAGAAGAATGCAATATGTGGAGACCCTCTGCAGTTGTCTCTGACCCAGTATCAGCAGCCATGTGTCAAATTTTCATGAAATTTAGTGTAAGAGTTCTTTAGAAAATGCCATTAAGCATGCATGAGTTTGTGAAAGTCAGCTATGATCATTATATTTGAGTTCATGGAATAAATTAATTTGTACACATTCTTACCTTTTCTCCTGTCCACTTTGGGTGAATTCAGTACAAAAGATCTGTGCATACTGCCACTGAGGAAATTGATGCAGTGAAAGCAATATTTAGGGATGTCAATGAATTTCTATACATAATTTTCATGTTTATTGTCCAGTGAGTGAAATTCTGTGTAAGAGATCTGCACATAACACTGTTCATCATTGTTGCATGAAAATAGACACAGGGAAGGCTATACTTTTCGTGTGGATAAAAGAAATCACATTTTCATGTGCACCTTGAAACTGTATGACATTTAGACAGTAAAGATCACCTTACTAAAGTCTGTGTATTTTGTCACAGAGTACACCATTTGCAATTTTCTTTTCTGCATGAAGCATATCACAGAAATGTTGCTGCAAGATTTGAGCTGACATTGTAGTTTTGAAGATTTTGTTGTAGTAGATTATGATATGCTGCGACTTAATGAGCATTGTACATGTGTGTAATGAGAATCCTGACGTAGAACATGTAGTGTGGTGAATGACATAAGTGCACCTGTGGTAACAAATTGCCTTAGACTTGTAGTTTTAGGTGGTTCATTATGGTGTGTTTTATGTTTTTCTTTAGTACGGAAGTAACTTTGTATCCATGTTGCCCTGGTAAGGTACATTTGTGATATTTATGGTATACTGAAGGGTTGTCATGGAGTAACAACTGCAGTACCACCATATATATAGAAATTTATTAAAGTCTTGGTAAGTTGTACAGTAGTGAGTACTGTAGCAGGAGTGCCGTGATTACAAGTGCGTCTGTTGTGTTGGAGTATTTGTCAGAGGGCCACTGTGAAGTGAAGCGTCTAGATGCTGGTGCACTTGCTGGCTGAGCTGCTTAGCGGCAGGCCCCTCAATCATGCTAGAAAAGGCTGGCAGAGCTGGTGCTGTGGGTAGCGTCTGGGCAGCTGGCTGCTGTGTCGGCAGACGGCCTGTCTGTTAGCAGACAAGTCTGCATTGGAGGTGCACTTGGAGATCTGGACAGCTGACTGCTGTGCTGAGAAGATGCTCACAATGCTTTGTCCGGTCGACCGTGAACGAAGATGTATCGTTTGGATGTGCGGCTGAGACTGGCTGGAGGGCCACTGTGAATTGTAGTGGCTCATGGCTGATCCAGTTGTGAGCCAAGTGCTGCTAGTGGCATTGCCTCAGCTGAGCTGTGGAGTGCCCGGTTCACGCTGGGCAGCATGGCTTAGCAGTTAAATGATGTTACTCCTCTCTCATGCGTAGTCAAACGATGTTACTCCTTCTTGTAGTGAGCCGTGAATGCTGGCTGTGGGTTTGGAGTTCTCCTTTTATACCGTGATCCTGCTGTTCTTCCTGCTTTGTCATTGGTTAGCCAACAGAGTTGTGGGGGTGGTTTGATTGCTGAGGACCTCAAAAGGGCTGTTTTGCTAGAGCAGGTTACAGAACGATGGCCAAGTCGACCAAACAAATCGCGTTCGGCGCTAATCAGCTGAGTGCTTTTCGGCTACCCTGACTGAGGTTTTGCGTGATTTTCCTCAGTTGTAAGGCAAATGCCAGGGTATACGATGCAAAGTCTGGGCACGGCCCGCACTGCCCTCCCCAGGTGCGGCGGCTTCACCTAAGCACCTCACAAAAAGTTGCTTTTGCGAATGAGCCAGTCTGGGCCCAGAACCCAGACAGTCAACCAACCAAATTTTATCCGTTCCATAATTAGTTTATGCCACCTAGGCACTAGTCTTGGCAAAACCAGTCAAGGCCCTTAGCCTGACTTAAAAATCGTTAGCGTTAGCACATTTTCCTGTTAGAGTTAAGGTGTCTGTTATAGAGCCTAGCGATGCGGTCAAACACAGGAATGGCTAACAGACAGGGGGACGTCGACTTGTGCTTCGCGCAAGTCTCTGCCCCCAGTTAACACTTTGGCTCGGCTCGGCGCAGGTTACAGACGCTCATCGCTTGCTCTGGTGCAAGCCGTTGCCTGGCTTGGTGAAGGAAGCAGTATATTGAGCGGAGAGAAAGGAGATGTGCTGTGTGGAAAAGTGGTTGCTGCCATGTGGGTGTTCCCACATATTTATAATTGAAATACTGTTAAATAATTACTTAGGTTCAAAAAATAGTAAGTGGATCCTAAAAATGAAACAAATTTCACCTTCTGTATGTCCCAAATCTGTGCATAAACTAGATATATAATAATCATAATAGAGTCCATCGTTCCTTCTAGGAATATAGGTCGTCTATGAGTCCTTTCCACTTCTGTCTATCGGCTGCTAAGAACCTTAGTTCATTCCAGCTTCTACCCGCTTCCTTGATTACTGATCTTCTCCAGCTGTTTCTCAGTCTTCCTTTCTTCCTCTTTCCCTGAGGGTTCCAAAGCAGGGCAGCCTTTGGTATCTCTCCATCCTCTTTTCTTAGTGTGTGACCGAACCATCTAAATTTTCTTTTCCTTATTTCTAAATTTATATCTTCTTGTCCTGTTACTTTCCGTAGATCTTTGTTGGAAATAATATTTGGCCACCATATTCTTAATATATATCTTAGACATCTGTTCACAAAGGTTTGTATTTTACGCTGAATTTCGTTTGTAAAAACTAGATATATAAGATTTGTAAAAGATCAGCAAATGCACTTTGGTTTTATGATGTAATTTTATTACATAGTGACCACCAACGTATTTCGGTCACTTTTGCAGCCATCTTCAGGCTGCTGAGTGCAACAGTATATCTTAAAAACAAAGTGCATTTGTTGGCCTTTAATAAATTTTACACAACAAGTATTACACATCTCTTGTAAGAAGTTCTCCCCTTTAAGGAGTTCCTTTTTGCTAGTCTGTCAAAAAATATCTTGTGCTGGAAACATTGTGTGTACAAGTAGAATTCAAGGTGTGTATTCAGCTGTGCATACATACAAGTAGTATTTTTAAGCAGCTGGTAACAGTGGCAGTATAGAATGTACTTCCCTGATAAAAATTCATTGAGCAAAACTGCCTTCTTAATGCAACAGACCTGTGAGTAAAGGCTGTAGAACTTGTTATTAATCGCACATTTTGGGTTGTGGAGTGTAGCATATTAACTGCATATCATTATACACATTAGATGCTGAAGAAACTGGCTCTGTTGTGTTTTTCAATTTTGTATTTGTAGCAGTGCATTCCATAAATAATACCAGCCTGCCTTGAAATGCTGCCATATAAGTATTCATGCTGTCAGTGTGAGCAAGATTTAGATTATGTTTATATTGGCAAATAATTGTTTTAAGTTAGCCTTGTCATATATTTCTTTGTTTGTGTAACTGTGCTTATTTTATGAATATGTCCTTCAACCAGGAGTGCAGACAGTTGTGACTACTCCACAACCTGCTCAGCAGCAGGCACCTGTGTGTGCACCCCAGCCCACACCTATGCCTATGCCCATGCCAATGCCAGGATACTCACAGACAACAGGCTATCCAATGTACACAGCACAAGCAGGTAACATTAAACTACTGAAGGCCTGCATTTCATATTATAATCATCTCATGCCATGATTGTGAATGGAATGTGCAGGGTAGAGTCAGCACTTAATGTGGTTTGTGAAATAAGTGGGAATATTGGAATATACAAATTTTTTAAGAGATGTGAACTCAGAAATGTAATGTGTAAAACAACTGACAACACTGTATGTAGCTTCAGTAGTGTGTAAGGTCTAGACACATAATTTGTTATTCATTGATGGGGTAACCATATGAGGAGATACTGTTTTCAGAAGTGTGAAGGTGACTTCATCAGAAATTTTGCTGGCCATAGTTGGCCTTTTAAGAACCTTGAAGCTTCCTATCCTGGTTGGTGTTCGTGGGTTTTCTTAGTCCCTCCAAGCAAATGCAGGCATAGTACCTCAAATTAGGCCACAGCTGCTTCTAGCCACATCCTTCCCAATTTACTCTTCACTAAGCATCCCACAACTCAGTGCTGTACAGTTTCAACAATTGATAGCATTTTTAAGTAAATGACATACCCACAAATTAGAACTGTTATAGCCGGGAAGGGCACAGTATGAGATTTGAGATTCTCACAGCATTGCTGTTGGAGATCAGTTCTTCTGGGATGTGCTTTGTTGTTGGGAACTATTTACTCAATGACACAGCTTAATATCCCACAAGATATGAGTTTTTAGTTGTACACTATTATTCAAACAGAAACACGCATAATAATATGGTTTGGAATTTACATGTTCTTATTTAACACCACCAAGACCCACAACATTGTTTGGAAGTAAGTCTTCTCTTCCTGAGGTAATACACTTGCTGCTTGTAGAAGGGTATTTGATAGCAACTTCAGATACAAATTGATATTCTTGCATTATTTCAGCTTAAAATTATGTCATTCCAGTGGTTGTGAAGTTATAAAAGCAAAGACATTTCTTTTTTTGCTAATTATCTCATTCTGTAAGATGTATGGAAAGATGTATTGGGCCTGAAATTTGTATTTAATCTGTCTATACCACTTCTGTTTGCAGCATATTTTGTTCTCACAATAAACTTCTGTGTGATTGTGATGTGTGCAGAATTGCATTTATGCTTTCATGTAAGGTGCTGATTATTTTTGATTGTCCACCAGAGTTTAATGAAAGTTGATACAATCCCTTCTGCTGCAAAAAAAATCTGTACAGTTTAGTAACATCACAGAGTGATGGTCAGGCAGGACCTCTATATTCCTTTTGTACCCTGTAAATAGTGTCTAAAAATATTGCAGTTGTTCAACAGTGGAAAACAGGCATATAATCTGTTTTTGTGATAGTTTTAATATTTTGTAATAAGGTTTGAAAATTTGAACTTAGGGTGAACCTAACTTCAGCCAGCAGTTCAAAATTCAACTGGTTCCCACATCCCACAATATGAGTAAAACCATCTGTGATGAAATCCCTATTTTGCAGTTGTGTAGGGACCTGATATTGAATGTAAAGCACAGCAAAGTGTAAAATCTAGGAAATGAAAGTTGTGTATTCTAGACAAAATTTGGGTTGTCATTGTGCAGTTGTGATGGATGGGATGTCAACACATTGTAGCATTTCTTTAGGGATCCCTTAAATATGCTCTTGCATTCACTGTTGTAAATGATAAGTATTGGCCAGGCATGTTTGGTAGCCTTGCTTTTGATGTAGCTCCCAAGGAAGTAATCTTTAAATGCAAGATCAGGCAAGTGGGCAGGCCAGGTACACAAGAAATGCCTTGCGGTATATGAAATTTGAAAATAGTTTGCCCACTAAGCAGTGCTTCAGTACTGACTCATCATACACAATGATGTTTGTAGCAGCTGCTCACACGGCACAGATTTCCATGCAAGTTCTTAGGACAGTGTTTCGAGGCTGGCTATTTTATCATTTTGCATACACCACCTGACCTGTGCACACTCCTGATCTTGCAGTACAAGACCACTTGGTTGGGGTCTGTGTCAAAACCAAGGTATATGAAACACATTCTGCCAGATTGGTGACTTTAAGTAGTGAATTTGATAGTGTCTTCAAGGGATCCCTAAAGAAATGGTAGGTGGTGTAATATCCTTACCATTGCAACTGCAGAAGTGTATTGAATGACATGGTGGTCACCTACAAAACGTCACGTTCAAACAGTAATTATCATGGGCATGGAATGTATCTAGTAGTGTGAATAAACTTTTTCCACGTTGCCTTGAAAAAATTACAGGCATTCCTTGACTTTCGGACACTTGACATTCGTACACTCAGTTCGGACTTTTGTACACAGCTGGTGAACAGACTTTTGAGCTGTTGCACAGTAGTGCTCCTAAACTGAGTTTCAGACTGTATTTTATGTTTACTAAATGCCAGAAAGGCCAGTCCTGGTGGCCATGCAGTCTAAGGTGTAGGTCTGCAGCCGCTTGCTTGCTGAGATTGTGGGTTTGTATCCCTCCGGGGGCATGGATGTCTGTTTCATGAGTGATGTGTGTTGTCAGGCAGAGGTTTCTGCGATGGGCTGATCACTCGTTCAGAAGAGTCCTGAGTGTTGTGTGTCTAAGCTGGGGATTACATGAATTATCTAGTATGTGGGCTCGTGTGATGGTGGAAACCTTAACAGTTACCCTTGTTGAATTAATGCATGAAAGTGCTGTAATTGTTGCTACAGTTGTTTTGTTTGTTGCCTATAAATAGGGATTTGAATGTACTATTTTAAGCAATGGGAATGGAACCCCTTATAACATATAAGTCTGCTGCTCAACTTTTGTACTTTTTGACTATCGCTTGAGTTTTCACGAACAAATTATGTACGTAAGTCAGGGACTGCCTGTAATTCATTTCAAAAACTGTCATTCTGGCACTCACTGTGTATGTAAACTGCAAACAATTTCCTCACAGTATTCTCACAACAGTGTGTCACACATGACACCATGATAACTGGATCCCCCCCCTTGTCAGATAACCTCATATATTTCAAACTGAAAACTGCAAGAAGGAGGGGTGGGGTGTTTCTAATGAAATATTAGAGATAAGAACCTAGTGATGCATTATGATAGTAATGTGAGGAAGTCAAGTGATGAGTAATAAATACTCCAGTATTTATATATTTGAGTTGTCATTAAGTATTGTTTTCTGTTTATTCTGTAGCTCTTCTTCTGTATAGTTTATTTTCAAGTTTATTGTACACAGTAAAAGAAAATATAACTCTTTAGTGCACAGCTTTACTGTAGTAAATGTAAATGGCAACTACATGTTTCAGCTACCTAAATTAGCATTGTTTGGTTGTATATATCAGAAGTATAAAAAGGAAATAGCTTACATAGAGTTATGAATGGTCAGTGGACAAGATCTCAGCCTTACATATACGAGCACATTTATGATTATTACACAATGAAAAAACGTTTAAAATAGAAAAAGTATTGTATAAAATTAAATAATTAGGTTATACAATTTTAAAATGAAAGTTAACAAACTTAGATAAAAGTCATTGTTTTAGGCAATTTGCATGGGCGAGCACAAGTGTTAAGGTGGTGAGGCTAATATGGTGTGTCTTCTTATATAAGTGATATATTTTGCATTCCATCTATGGTATCAGATATTTGTAATATGGTGTATATTCTTGTATAAGTGATATATTTTGTATTCCAACTATGGTATCAGATATTTGTAATATGGTGTATATTCTTGTATAAGTGATATATTTTGTATTCCAACTATGGTATCAGATATTCGAACATATTAGTATATGTAATGTGTGTGTACAACATTTTTATGTGACTCCATTGGATACAAGTAATTAATATTTTGTATAAGATGTGGATTCAGTTGCTATTCATATACACACTCGCAACACACACACACCCCACATATAGCCAATATAAGTAAATTGGATGTGCCCAAACCACAAAATATAAAACAGTTTATATGTCCAATGTATTCATATTCGAACACTACAGCCTATCACCAGCCTAAAACACTGACTTTTATCAGAGTTTTTCAACTTTCATTTTAAAATTGTATAACCCAATTACTTAATTTCATACAATTCTTTTTATATTTGAGTTGTTTTCTATGTGTAACCTTTATATGTAAGGCCAAGATTTTGTCCACTGGCCATTTAGTAACTGTATGTAAACTACACGTATATAATTTCCTTTTATACTTCTGTTATATACAGCCTGATGGTGGCTACTGTATGTAGCTGAAACATGTAACACCATATACAGTTGCTACAGTAAAGCTGTGCAATTGAAATATTAGTACCTTCAATATCAGTAGCACATGGTTTTCCTGGCCACTTATAGCCCTTGCAGTGCATCCAAAAATGTTACCTTCTGCTAGTACATTGTATCCCCTTTCTGGTTCTTCTGGTCTGGTCAGCTGCTGTCCAACACCTGATTGATACTGTGTAATCCAGAAACTTTGAGAGCACTGTCACATGTAATGTAGCCCTCAGACTTCACTCCAAGAGGTTGCAAACTGTGACAGTCATTTTCTTCATCTTCTGTAAGTTTCAGTGCATGTTGTCATTATACATGATGACTAGAAAACCACACTTTGTAGAGCAGTTGTTGATAACTGAAGGTCTCAACTTCCAGGCTTCTGCAGACAATACATAAACTTCAAACATGAGGCATCTTGTTGCTATCTGCCATGTTTCATGGCAGCAGTCTTTTGAATGAATTGCTTTCTGTAATTGCACTTGAATGTGTGGTTGATTTCCAGAGCTTAAGGCTGTAAGGGGCTGGTACAATAAGCTGGGGGGTGGGGGGGAACACCTTTGTGTTCCAGAGCAATGTAGGGTTCTTCAAGTGAACAGCACTGATCAGTGAAAAGGAGGGTTTTTCAATGTGTAGCATGTATTTTCCTGTCTAGTTTTGAAAGCTGTTTTTCAAATATCCTGGTGGTTATACAGGAATTTGTATTGGCATCATGTTTTGTGGAAAGTTTTTTTAACATCTTAAAGCAACATGGACTTGTATATTTGCCAGTAACAAGTGGCGGAAGTTTATTACTACTACCAGCACTATATACATATGAGGAACACCAGAACCCTGCTGTTTTGATTGTTCCACCATAGCAGTTGTTTCCACAAAATGTAAGACTTATACTAGGTTGGAGATTGAGAAATAGACATGTCTCATCAGCATTAGTATATATGTCACAGAGGTCATATTCTTTAGTCTCTTCCATCAGTCAGTCGTTTTTCCAGTCATCTACTGTTTCTGTGTCAGCAGTCCCGCTTTCACCTGCTAGAGTTTTCTTCACAGAGTCATGTCTCCACTGAAATATACTGATTCAACTATTTGAACCTGTAAAGCTTCCTACTCCCAAATGAGCAGAGATTTGCAAGGCTTTCTCCCTGATGATAGTGCGATCTATGGGAGTGTTGCTTTACATGCTTGGTGGAACATGTGGAAAGAGCAGATTCCAGTTCTTCCAGTGGTGAATATTCCTGCAATTTCTGCTGCTTGGAGTAAGGCCCATGCAGGATGTAGCTTTTTTTAAATTACTTTGTGGTTTTTGACAGTAGTTTTTAATGCAAGCACTGGTAGTCCCAACTGCCGTGCCAGGTCAACATGTGTCCCAATATTTGCATCAGCTGTGACTAAAATATCTATCTAATCACTTACTGCAAATTATTTCCATTTCCTTTTATCCATGTTTCACCCTTTGCTTTGAAAGTATGCTTAGTTCACATTATAATTGGGCCTAAAATACTGCGCATATACTCCTTGTTTATGGCTAACACACACAAAATTGGTGACACTAGGTCAGAAATTGACTACAAACTGCAGGTGTTATAGTAAAGTACCATGAGTATACTATCAGTCACCATCAATTATGGTTGATGAATTCAAATCTGGCATCTGTTCTCATTAAACCCACTGCCTAGTGGTGAATCCTGATCTGGAGGTCAGGCCTAGCAAAATGCCATATGTACAGAAGCTATCCTGGTTGCCTTAATATTTAGTATGGGGACATATCACCAAAATGTTGCTAGCCATACAATGTTAGATGCCGCTTTTCATCAGTGTTTCTTGGCACAAATAAAAATTTTGAGAAAAAGACTAAGACATAAAATTTGGTAAATTTGCATAGTTAGGAGTAGGACATTGAAGTTCAGGGAAAACATGAATTTGGAGAAACATAAAATCCATTAAAATAATACACTACACTGTTCGTACGTGAATTTGTTGATCTTTGAGAAAGTGTGTAAAATCACAGAGAAGCAAAAAGCATAAACATAAAATAAGGGTTTCACTATATTTACATTTAATGTAACAATTTTTTTTTTTTAATTTTAGGTCAGCAGCCACCACCATACAGTGAAGTTACAGCCAGTGAAGTATATGCCAAGCAGGCTCCATATAATCCCAGTTTCCAGTAAACAAGATTCAGAGTGTATGTTCATAACGCCAGTGTTATTACTTTTTTTAATACTACTGCTGTTTTTATTGCAACTTTGCTTATTTTTAGTTTTGGTGCTAAAATGCAAAAACTTTCCACATTGAGGTGCTATTATTTTGAAAGTCTTGTCCCCTTTGTATTCATTTCTAGTGTATTTGTGGAATGAATTGCTTCTCAAAGTTCCTGTAATTGTATCACCATTTTTTTTTCTTTTGTGTGGATATGAATATGACTGTTACACAAATTAAGAACATAAAATATGCATCAGAGTATATGGAAATAAGTAGAAAACTTCTTTCTAGTACAGAGTATTATTACTACTATCCTCAACGCATAATTTCAGGCCTCCACCACAGTGTACATTATATCTGCGCTGTTTTGAGATTTTACACAGTGTAAAATCTGTAAATAGTGCAGATATACTCTCAGGCGCTGGATTATTAGGATTTCCAGATAACCAGACGAGAGATTGAAGGAACTTTGCTGTAATATTTAATTGGAACATTGGTAAAGTTCCATAAAGCTGTTCCTTTAGACTTGATGGATAAAAGAAAAGTGAGATCAGATGTATGAGTAGTCCTAAAAAGTCCACATTTTTTATAGAACAAAACCAAAACTACAATTGTTACATGCAATTCTTGAAGCATCAAGTGATTTTGCCGCTGTTCACAGGCAGGTATTTCCCACACAGTTGTATGTATGTATATTTTGTTTGTGATATGCATGGTATGCCAGAACTCTGTGACCCTAATCTATGACCATGTGTAATGTGTCAGATGTGGTCAGAGCATTGTTGTATTGAATCACGACCTTGTATGAAGTATGTTTGAAATAAGAATTATCTATACAAAGGGCGCTGTACAAAGTTATGTTACAATAGATTTGTACATGTTCATAATATATTTTACACTTCTTTTTTATTTGTCATCTGACAGGAATGGATTATCTTGGTCTCCCACACAAAATAACTGGCAATAGAGACTTGTTAGCAATTAGCGTACAGCCTTTTAAATCCCATCGCACACATTGACAGCTGATTTTTAATTTTAAATGCTTATTAATGCAGCTGTTTTGTTTCATACAATACTAAGTTGCACTTTTAGGCTATACTTTTTTTTTTTTTAGATCCCAGGTCTGCACAGCAACAGTTGCAAGGGTGTTTATTAATTGGCACTTCCGCCTTCCTGTTCTGTCCTTTTACCTCCCAGCACGTGCATTGTTGTTCCATGACTCCACCTCACATTGTCTTCAATTTGTCCTACCTTCTAAACAGCACAGTCAGCATTTGTCTCCTGTTTGTCATTCCATGCACAGCGTGTTCCTTTTCCATTGCTCTCCTTTGTGTGTTTGGAGCACTGTCTGTTGGTAACGTCACTTTGAAGTCTCATGTCTCCTGCGGGAAGAAACCGGCTGCTCCCCTATAGTGGAGCATGTAGAACAGCTGCATCTGATCATTCCTGTCTCCTGGGACATTAAATTTTGTGTGGTGACCCCAAGTGGCAAAGCTTCCCCTGGTCTTGCAGCTTGTCCAGCAACCGAGAAACCAGTCTGCTGAACTGCACGTTAGCCCACCCTAGCGCGACACAGAGAAACTACACTGAGCACTTACCATCCAGAACAATTCTGCGTGCATGGTTCAAATTTCACCTCTTCAATGTCCCAAGATTTGGGAAGTCACCACCTTTGTCCAGTTTACTTGTGAGCACTCTTTCTGTTGGCTCACCTGAGCTTTCAGAAAACACCACACCAGTATCAGTGTTGGATGGTTGTGCAAAATTTGGTGATTAACCATTGGCTTTGACCTGTTGAGCTCTAGCTGCTCCCAAGCACCTTTCCCTTTTGAGCTAAGCACCTTTATCCGATATACCACCACGTCTCCCACCCTAAATATGGTGGCCTTCCTGGCAGCATTATATCTGCGAGCCACTTGGTCTCTTGCCTTCCTTAGATTCCAAATGCCCTCTGCCCAGAAACCATTCTCCTCCTCCAGATCCTTGGAAGCATTCACTTCAGCCAAATCCCATATAGCGTGGCTAATTCTCTCCCCAGAAACAACCTCGCTGGACAAAATTTACTATCGTGGCAAGATGTATTGAAAGCGAACGCTAGTAAATGCAGATGCTCACACCGCAAAAGAACCCTGGGGTGGTAGGGTGTATTGATCCACTTAATCCCCATCGAAAGCAAAACTCATAAAATATCCTGGCCTAAAATCCCTGGCATTGTCCAACACAATGGACTTAGGCGCTCTGTAAGCCGTAAAGTATCAGCTTTACTAAATCTTACATACCACCATGGAAACTATGCTCCGTACGGAAAAAATGCCATAAACTTTGAAAAGCTGTCCATTGCTACCAAAATAGCCCGATTTCCTCTTTTGGTTTGCACCAGGGGTCTCGTAAAGGCAAACACCCGCTCCATGGAACAAGGCGTTGGTGTCGCAGTGTGTAACCCCATTCTGATATTCTGCGACAGCTTTGAATGCTGACACAGTTCACATTGACGAGCATAATGGAAGACATCATCCTCCAATTTTGGCCAATAGAAATAATGCCCACCCTTTCAGGTTTTAAAAGCGCCCAATTACCTGGACATAGGAGTGTCGTGGAAGTATTTCAACATTGAGTGCAAAAGGGCCAGAGCAACATACCGTCGTGTTTTGGCACATTTGGGTTGATAACACAAAATATTACAATTCTCCCAAATCTTGGATGTAGTCGTATCCCCTTTGTAACTGCCTCTGCCAAGTCCTTACACAAAGGATCTTCCTTTTTGGTGTTCTCCCAGTGAAGTTCATACTAACGGCAAACCGTGTATCATAGCCATTCCTGATATGGCGCCTTGTGCTGTTCAAACATACAGGACGAGTCGGCCACCTTGTTTACCCTTTTAGTTTAGCGAACCTTAAATTTGAAGGGTGAAAGATGAAGTATCCATCTACCAAATCTTCTAACATCCTTATCGTTGCGAGAAGCCAACATAACGACAAATTATTAATAAAAATTACTTGTTTTCAAATTACTTCTGGCCCTCTAATACCCAAACACGACTGCCAGACACTCCTTTTCGTAAGTGCTTCTACCTGATAATTCTTTTTAACTTAATTGTCCCGACTTTGCTTAGTCTGGTAGGTGGTCCTCTTTCGGGAAACGGGTGTGGTTCACCGAATCACATATAATATATGTTATTTCTTTATTACTTGTTGCTATATTAACTCAGTTTATTCTTGATAATTGAACACAGGCTTGCTAAACCAAGTTAAACAAACTAAATCATATTTTTATTAACTTATCACCATTGCTGACACTCCCACACTTACATCTCTCTCGTATGCGACCGACTCCCACAATGGACGCAAGTGTCCATTGACCGCTGCTAACGTATTTCCATTTAAACGTCTTCCCATACTACTTCTCTTACCTATCTCCAATGGTTCCTGAATGTACATTATCATACCATGGATAACTGGCGCCAGCAAACCTAATGAACGACTGTATCAAAATGATCGGCTACATCTTCTCCCCCTGAATGGTATGAGGAAAGGTTTCGAAGCAAAACCATTTCTGAAATACCATTTCACCAACAGTAGCCGAATTACTCCAAAAATACAGAAAAGATTATCATACCAACAATACATACACATATTAAACACTAAGCACAATGAAATCACTGAAATAAACAAGCATCATATATCTGAAGTTCAGGCTTTGCCTGGTTACAGAACTTCCTATACTACAATCAGTATGCATGCATGTAAATAGGCATTTGTGTCTCCTGGCAATATTTCTTAATCATGTTACATACAAGTGATTTTTTTTTAGTCTTCACCTCCATTCTAAACAAACCACAACATACTTTTTAACTCTCTAAGTTACCTTAACTACAATAGTTCACTTACAAATCATTCATTATCCATACTCTTCTACATAATATGACATTATTATTGCCTTAACATCCAATGCAACACTGCTTCAGTTTATATCTTGTCTGATATTCTGATATTTCACTTTCTTAGTCATATGTATTTCGAATACATATTTCTGCACAAAATGTTACTTTCTTAATGCTTTCCACAAATGAATTCTTGTTTTCCACAAATAAATGCTAAAGTTACATTTATATCCTCTCAACATGGATATAAAACAAATCATACTAATCAAATAATGGTACAGTAATAAGAAAAACAACAAAGTGAATTGTTGCCACTTAATTCTGTCAGGCATTACTCGTAACTCTTACACTCATTAAATATCTGTTTACTCTAACCTTCATCAAAACATGCTACTTTCTTCTTTCGGTTACACTTAATCATATCATAACTAACACAGTGTATAAAACAACATATAAGATAGCAAAGTAATTACAAATTTAAAACAACTGCAACTCTTTAACACTACTCTAAGTACATATTCTAAACACACACATTCATTCACTGTGGGTATGACTACAATCACTTGATTAAGCATGCCATATTAAACTAACTTTTTTTTAAGCTTTCAGTCTCTTTGTGGCTAATTGTTTCCCAACAATATACTATAACAATACACTAATTACAATCAGAAATGTTTCTTTCACTCCTACTGTTATCACCAATCAACATGTTTATATATATATATATATATATATTCATTCATTCACCTCCTGGTTCCCTCAGATATTTTTTTACAGCCGTCTTATGAAAGGTCCCTCTAATCTTTCCTTCTTTGTCTGATATCTCGTAACTTGATGGTGGGATAATTTTCGTGATAACCCACGGGCTATCGTAAGGTCTCATAAACTTTGCTGTTTTTCCTAAGGCTGCATCTGAGGTTGGTTGACACTTGAGCAAGACTTCTTCATTTAATTCAGTTTCCCATCTTGTAGAACCTAACTGTCTCCTTTTCCTTTTTGCGGCTTTCTTCTTCAATGTAAGGTAAGCTGGCGTTATTTTGTCTTGCAATTCTTCGTTATTTGGTTGTTGCTCCTTTGTCTTGTTTAATATTTTACTGAAGATGTCAGGGCGGATGTCGTTAAACATTAATTCCACTGGTGTAAAGCCAGTTGAGCCAGATATGGTGGTATTTAACGAAGACTCAATTTTAGGAATAAGTTCAGGCCATTTCTTTTGTGTCGTGTAGCAATAAATTTTGCAGTATTTTCCAATCTCTCTCATTACACATTCAACAGGATTAGACTCAGAATGTCTAATAGGTGAGTATCTGATGGTCACATATAGCTCAGATAACTTCTTTTTCCACATTGGTGATGTAAACTGTGTTCCATGATCTGATAAAATACAGCTAGGTTTGATCACATGCGGAAAATAGTCAGTTGTCAGTTTATTTAAGGAAGCTTTGGTCGTTGCTGCTCGAAGGGGGTGTAACTTAATATGTTTGGAGAACACATCTAAGCACACTAAAATGTACTGTACACCGCCACGCCCAACTGGGAGCTGGCCATAAAAATTCAGGGCGCATAGTTCCCCTGGCTTTTTTGGTAGATGGCTTCTACTCTCAGTTTCATAAGACCTATTTGGGTGTTTGACTCGTTGACAAACATCACAACAAGACAAAATCTTCCTCACCTTTCTGCCAAGGTTCTTTACATAAAAGGTGTGTGCTATTTCTGCAATGCATTTTTTCACTCCCTGCATGACCCAAGGAAAAATGTACAAATTTAATAACGTTATTTTCTAAGCTGGATGACAACATGGGTCTCCAAAATGAGTAACCTTTATGGTTCTTACAGTGAATCACACCATTTAGGATTGCATACCGCCCGTCTTGTACTTCGGCTGACTGGTTGGTTACATGATCCTTCAAAGTTTTGATGTAAGGATCTTTGTTTTGGAAAGCGGGTAATTCCTTTAGTTCTTTCTTGACCTGGGGGTCTATGTTGAGCTTTATTGTTGCAACCATTATGTCTCTAGGTCTTGTTAACTGCTTGATTTATTCCGGTGTCAGTCCTGCAGGGTTGCGGCTGATTATGTCTGCCAGATAATTCTGAGTACCGCTTATGTGACTTATCTCTATGTCATATTCTTGTAACTGTAGAACCCACCTCGCGATTCTGTTTGAAGTCATAGTACATTTTTGTAAAAATGACAAAGCCTTATTGTCAGTTCTAAGCAGGATTTTATGACCAAACACATATATTCGGAATTTGTTAAGTGCATAAACAATAGCTAAAAGCTCTTGTTCACAAGTTGAGTACTTTTGTTCCATAGCAGTCAAAACTCTGGATGCAGTGGAAACAATATATGTTTCTCCATTTTCGTTAGTCTGCATGAGAAGAGCACCGATTGCGAATTAGATGCATCAGTGTAAATGCTATATGGTAACTCATCGTTGGGGTGTATCCGGCGGATGCTGTTAGCAAACTGTGCACGTAATTCTTCAAACGCCTGCTGTAAGTGAGCTGTCCATTTCCATTTGACCCCTTTTTTCAGCATAGGGCTCAATGGAGCTACAAAGTCTGCATAATTTATTACAAATTTATGATGAAATCCACAAGTGCCAAGAAATTGTCGCAGTTGTTTTTGATTTCTCGGGGCCGGATAGCTTAATATTGCCGCGATCCTCTGTGGATCTGCTGATATAGCTTCTGGTCCTGTTACATGCCCAAGAAAATTCATCTGAGGACAGAATTTACATTTCAAAGCATTTATTGTAAACCCAGCGGTAGTCAGGTTATTGAAAATTAAGTTAATGTGTCTCAAATGTTCTTCAAATATCTAAGAAAATATTACTATGTCATCCACATAGCAGGCACAAAATGAACTCACGTCACTTCCAAGGACTTTCCTCAAACCTCGCACAAAAGCTGCCAGCGAATTTTTCGTTCCAAAAGGTACTCGCTGAAATTGGTAAACATTAGTATCAAATAAGAAAGCAGTATATTTCCTGGAACTTGCTTCCAATGGGATCTGTAAAAACGCTGAAGTCAAATCAAGACTCGTCATGTATTTAACTCCGTGAAACTGTTGGAGCATCTCATCTATCGGTGGCGCTCTTGCCCGATCAGGTAACATAACATTGTTCACCCTCCTTGCATCAA
>Ga0268261_10000836_pt1 | contig 20320 bp, 22 predicted proteins | sample TergutNc150P1_FD_190353 | JGI IMG/M metagenome (GOLD analysis project Ga0268261, IMG submission 190353) | Nasutitermes corniger P1 segment gut microbial community from laboratory colony in Florida, USA - Nc150 P1 (SPAdes) (version 2) | ecosystem: Host-associated > Arthropoda: Insects >...
TCAATTAGAGGATTATCCTTTATTTAAGAAGGAAGAATTTAAACAATGGTATGTTAAGTATGAAGAAATCTTAAAAAGAGAGAATCTTAGTATTGAAGATCGATTATCTTTAATGCAAAGTGTTAATCCAATAATCATTCCTCGTAATACAGAGGTAGAAGCAGCTATTAAAGAAGCAGAGAATCATAAGTTTGATAAGTTTTATGAAATGGTAAAGTTATTAGAAAGACCATTTGATTATAGTCAAGATAATATCAACCATCTTAACAAGATCACAATGACACCATACAACTACAAAACTTATTGTGGGACATAGGAGATACAATGAATAAAGAAATAATAAATAAAATTAATGAATTTAGAGAAGATCGTAATTGGAAACAATTTCATAATCCTAAAGATTTAGTCATCTCTTTAAACTTAGAAGCTAGTGAATTATTAGAGGTATTTCAATGGTCTAGTAATGAAGAAGTTATTCCTTCTAAGTTTGATAAGATTAAGGAAGAACTTGCGGATGTACTAATCTATTCTTATATGATTGCTAGTGATTTAGATTTAGATATCGATCAAATCATTGAAGATAAGATTAAGTTAAATGAATTGAAATATCCAATAGATAAAGCTTTTAATAATAAATCTAAATACAATATGTAAAAAAAGTGCTCCAAGGAGCATTTTTTTGTGTTCATTGTATATACACAAAATATCTATCTATGATAAAATAGATAGGTATGATTGGAGGTGTGACTGTGAGTGATAAAATCGCTTTAATTATTGCGGATGATGCAACCGGTGCAAACGCCAGTGGTATCTTATTGAAATCTCACAATTTACGGGTTTTAAATCGACTAGCAATCAATGATGAAGATAATGAAAGTGATGTGGATACATTCTCTACATCATCTAGAGCTATTTATTCTAATGATGCTTATGAAACAGTGATGAAGACCTTAAAATCTTTAGAGGATAATTACTTGGTTTATAATAAGCGTATTGATTCTACATTAAGAGGAAATATCGGTAGTGAATTAGATGCTTTCTATGATTACTTTAATGGTCAACGTAAGGCAATTATCGTAGCGAGTTTTCCTGATTCTAAACGTTTAACCAATCGTGGTATGCTTTATGTCAATGATAGTTTATTAGAATCTACTGAGATCGCAAGAGATCCTAAGATGCCTATTGATACTTCAGATGTTAGAGCATTGTTTGAAAAAACCTCTAAATTAAAGTATAAGAATGTCTATCGTCGTAATTTACGTAAAGGTGATACTTATTTTAAAGAAGTTATAGAGAATGAATTTAAAAACAATGATGCCTTAATCTTAGATGCTACTAGTAATTATGAAATAGATTTTATAGCACGTAATATTGCGGATTTAGATATCGATATTATTTGTGTTGATCCTGGTCCTTTTACATCAAGATATACCTTCTATACTATGATGAAACGTGCTAGGGTACATCGTAATTTATTTGTGATTGGTTCGGTTGTTGATACAACCTTAAGTCAATTAGACTTTATCTCACAAAGTGCCGATTTTAAGTTGTTTCATGTAGATGCTAAGAAACTATTAGAAGAAGATGTGACTTCTTATATCGATGAATGTGCTAAGTTAATCAATACTACGACTAGACCTAACATTGTCTTTGCGACATTAGATGTCAATAATGTAGAGCGTATTGATTTAGAAGAATATGCTTCAGTAATGAATACAACGATGGAAGAGATATCTAATCGTATTAATAACAATCTAGCTAAAATCGCATATAAGGCTATTATGATATCGGATACGTTAGTTAAGAACCTATTTACTAGTGGTGGAGATATCTCTATTGCCTTGTTAGATTTTACGAATGCGACCGCATTAGATTTAATGGATGAGATACTACCTTTATGTGTGTATTCTAAAATAATAGGTGGTCAATTAGATGGTATGAACCTTGTAACTAAGGGTGGTGCGATAGGTACCTTTAATACCTATGAGATTATTGCTGAGTATATGGAAGAATTATAAAAGGAGAGAAATGTTATGAAACAAAGAATAGCCCTAACAATGGGAGATGCTGCTGGTATTGGTCCTGAGATTGTTATTAAGACATGTCAAAATGAAGATGTTAAAAAGGCATGTGTACCAATTGTAGTTGGTGATATTGTCCCATTACAAAGAGTGGATAAGATGATTGGAACCAACGCTAAGTTTAAAGTGATTAGTGATGTTAGTGAAGCGGATGATTCTAATGAATTTATCTATGTTATTAACTTAGATAAGGTTAATGATGAAAACTATGAGATGGGTCAAATTGATGCGAGATGTGGTTCTGCTTCTTATGATTACATTGAAAAAGCCATCCAACTAGCAAACGATAAAGAGGTAAGTGCAGTAGCTACAGCACCTATTAATAAAGAATCGTTAAAAGCAGGTAAGATTCCATTTATAGGACATACTGAAATGTTTGCGGCATTAACGAATACTAAAGATCCTTTAACAATGTTTGAGGTAGATAAGTTAAGAGTATTCTTCTTATCGAGACACGTTTCTTTAAGAGAAGCGATCGACATGGTTAAAAAAGATAGAATTATCGATTACGTACAAAGATGTACGCAAGCGTTAGAAAAGATGGGTGTACAGGGAAGAATGGCGATTGCTGGTCTGAACCCTCACTCAGGAGAGAATGGTTTATTTGGTTGGGAAGAGGTTAATGAAATTAACCCTGCTATCAATGAACTGTTAGCACAAGGCTATGATGTGGTTGGTCCAGTACCAGCTGATAGTGTCTTCTATCATGGCTTAAATGGTAAATACGAAAGTGTCTTATCATTATTTCACGATCAAGGTCATATCGCGACGAAAACTTATGATTTCCATCGTACCATTTCAATTACACATGGTATGCCAATCTTAAGAACTTCAGTAGATCACGGTACGGCGTTTGATATTGCTGGTAAGGATATCGCAGATCCAATCTCAATGATTGAAGCAACTTTACTAGCAGCAAAATATTCTGTGTATTTTACACAAAATTCATAAAAAGGGAGAATTTATAAAATGTTTAATTTGTTAACTGCGGTTACAACTGATGCACCTATTTATAATCCAACCCAATTAATTATTGGTCTTGTGATTGGTGTATTCCTATTAGTTTTCTTTGTTGTTAAAACAAAGATCCATGCTTTTATGGCATTAATTATCTCAGCTATGCTTGTAGCTTTAATTGGTGGGGTTTCACCTAGTGCGATACCACCGATGATTACAGGTGGATTCGGTGGAACTTTAGGTTCTATTGGGATTATCATTGGACTTGGTATCATCATGGGTCAATTATTTGAATTATCTGGTGCTGCTGAGCGTATGGCTTTAACATTTATCAAGTTATTTGGTAAAGGTCGTGAGCAATTAGCTTTAGCGATTACAGGTATGATTGTATCAATCCCAGTATTCTGTGATTCTGCTTTCGTTATCTTATTCCCAATTGCTAAGTCAATCTCAAGAAAAACAAGACAAAACATCGTTAAGCTTGCTGGTGGACTTGCTATCGGTTTAGGTTTAACTCATACAGTTGCTCCTCCTACTCCAGGACCTTTAGCTGCTGCTATGGCATTCAACGTAGATTTAGGAGCGATGATTTTAGGTGGGGTTGCACTTTCAATTCCATGTTTAATTGCTGCTTTAATCTACATTAATCGTTTCGCAGATAAAGAGTTATATATCGCACCAACTGAAGATGGTGAAGATATCACTTTTGAAAGAGAAGCTTTAAATCTAGATGCGATTGATTTATCAGATCCTAGACATGATTTACCTTCTACTTTATTAGCGTTCTTACCAATCTTATTACCAATCGTCTTAATCGTTATTGAAAACTTTGTAAATGCTGGATTTATTCCTTTACAAGGTATGGTAAGAGAGTATGTTCGTTTCATTGGTACACCGATTGTAGCGGTAGCTATCGGTACATTAATTGCGATCTATACATTAACTAAAACTAGAACAAGAGATGAAGTTTTAGGTGAAATGGACGAAGGAATCAAAGCTGCTGGTATTATCTTATTAGTAACTGGTGGTGGTGGTGCCTTAGGACGTGTTATCCAAGATACTGGTTTAGGTGGAATGATTGCTGATGGATTAACTGGTATTGGTATTCCATTAATTATCTTACCATTCATCATCGCAACAATTGTTCGTTTCATTCAAGGTTCTGGAACTGTATCTATCGTTACAGCTGCTAACATTACGGCTCCTATTATTTTAGAAGCTAATGCTAATGGTGCAAATGTTAACTTATTATTAGCTGCTTTAGCTGCTTCAATGGGTGGATTATTCTTCTCATACTTCAATGATTCTTACTTCCATGTTGTTAACCGTTTAACTGGAATTAAAGATGGTAAAATGCAAATGAAATTCTGGTCAGGTACCACTACGGTAGCTTGGGCAGTAGGTGGAATTATTATTATCGCCTTATCATTCATTATTTAATAAAATGAAACTCGATCGAAAGATTGAGTTTTTTTATAATATCTACAAAGACTATAAAAATAGTAATGTGTTCATAATATGAATATGATATAATTAAACATATTGTAAAAGGGGATGATAAGATGAAACAATATGACTTAAAATATAGTTTAACTATTTTTATTATGTTGTTTATATGGCTTGCGATTAGTTCGACATTTGCCTTATGGAACATCATACTAGGTCTAGTCTTATCAATTATCTCTTTAGAAATTACCAATCGACTACTTGGTATTTCATACCCTAATTTGTTTAGTAAATCATTACTACCTATTTTAAAACTACATTTATTTGTATTTAGAGAAATCTATCGATCTAGTTTTATCTTACTAAAAAAGATACTTAAAAATGATTTAGTTGTTACTTCTGTACAATATGATATGAAACTAAAGAAATCTTTTGAAAGAACGATGCTTGCTAATACTGTAACCCTTATACCAGGAGCTATTACAGTCGGTCAAAATAATAATACTCTTCTAGTAATCAGTCCAGAAAAGAATAAAGAGCTAATAAAGAAAGATATCTCTACAATTGAAAATAAACTAGAAGCAATTGAGGTGTTAAAATGATATTTTATAGTGTGATGGTCATCTTAGTTATCTATGCTGGTATTGCGGTTATCTATTTAATGAAGTCTAAGAATCGTTGGGACAATCTATTAAGTTTAAATGTCTTGTCTACTAAGATATATATGATTATTTTAATCTTTGCCTTAGTAACGAAACGTTACTATTATTTAGATATCTTACTTATCTATATCACCTTATCCTATATCGGATTAAAGTTATTTAGTGAGATGATGATAAGAAGGTCTAAATCATGATCTTTCATTTTATAGGTTATATCTTTATCCTAGTAGGATTAATCTCTATGGCAGTTGCCTTATATGGTTTAGGTAAAACTCAAAGTATGACCATTAAATTAATTATCGCTTCGCAAATAGATACAACAGGCTTTGTATCAGTAGCTATTGGTTTAATCTTAATCTATGGTTTAAATTGGATTAGTGTTAGAATATTTCTAATCTTAATTATATGGTTATTCTTTAATCCAGTTATCACAACTAAGATCACCAATGCCTACTACCAAGACATTAAACTTAAAGCTAAAGATCGTACTAAATGGAAACATCCTTCTGATATTACCATCATTCAATTAATGATGCCAATACTATTTTTAATTGGTTTTTACTTATTGTTATTTGGTAATATTACACCAGGAGGTGGCTTTCAAGCAGGAGCTGTCTTTACATCTATCATCGTCTATCTTTATTGGATTATGCCTAATAAAAACTTTAATCTAGATAAGATAGAAACTGTAGAAAAAACTATCTTTACTTTATTAATCTTATTAAGTGTATTATTTATATTCGCAAGAGTAGTCTTCTTTGAACATACTCACTACTTAGTTTATATGACTGTAATGAATATATTTCTAGGTATTAAAGTATTCTGTGGATTAAGTATTATCTTCATATCATTTATGAAGGCGTATGGTCCAGGTAAGTAAAAAGCAATCCGTTAGGATTGCTTTCTTTGTATGTATTTAATTATTTCTACAATAGGAATAATTGAAATACCTGCTAGTACTACGACTAACCATTGGTGTAAGTCTAAGTGTGTTACCCTAAAGATCACATCAAACTTAGGTAAGACTATTGTCATTAATAAAAGAATAAATGAAATGATGATTCCTATATTATAGAATTTATTTTTAAAGACACCTATTTTAAAGATTGATTGTCTAGATGATTTCACATTGAATGAATTAAATAATTGTAGTAGACCTAAAGTAATAAAGGTCATTGTTAATGCATCCGCATGGATTAAACTAGTATCACTATGTTCTGGGAATCTAACTGCATATGTATACACTAACAAGACGATGATTGCTTGGATGATACCTTGATAGATAATATTAGATAGAATACCACCTGAGAAGAAAGAAGAATCTTTACCTCTAGGTTTTTCATCCATGATTGAATCTTGAACTGGTTCTAAACCTAATGTAATAGCTGGTAGTGTATCTGTTACTAGGTTAATCCATAGTAAATGAATCGGTAGTAAAGTAGACCAACCTAACAAAGTAGCAATAAATAAGACAAGTACTTCTGCGATATTAGATGCTAAAAGATACTGAATTGATTTTTGAATGTTAGAAAAGATTTTTCTACCTTCTTTAACCGCATCAATAATCGTTGTAAAGTTATCATCTGTTAAGATCATTTCACTGGCATTCTTAGATACTTCAGTACCAGTAATACCCATACCAATACCAATATCCGCTTGTTTTAAAGATGGTGCATCATTAACACCATCTCCTGTCATAGCAACCGTCTTATTATTAGCTTGCCATGCCTTAACAATACGTACTTTATGTTCTGGAGATACACGTGCATATACTTTATAATTATTAACTTCTTTAATAAAATCTTCATCACTAATTTGATTTAATTGAGCACCAGTAATGATTTGTTGATGGTTTTCAATAATACCTAAACGCTTTGCGATCGCATAAGCCGTATCTTTATGATCACCAGTAATCATAACAATATCAATACCAGCTCTTCTAGCTTGTATAATCGCATCTTTAGCTTCTGGTCTTTCTGGATCTATCATACCAACTAAACCTACAAAGATTAAATCATTCTCAATAATATCAAAGCTTGTATCTTCAATAGATTCAATTGGTTTATATGCAAATCCTAATACCCTTAAGGCATGTGATGCCATAGTAGATGTAGCTTCTTGAATAGAGGTAATATCTTCTGAATTGATAGGTCTTATTTTTCCATCAATCTCTATCTTTGTGACCTTGTCTAATAAGACATCAATAGCTCCTTTAGTATAGACGGTATAATGTTGATTATCTTGATTAATGGTAGACATTAACTTTCTAGTAGAATCAAAAGGTAGTTCTTTAACTCTTTCATTATCTAAAGAGTAATGATTCTTATTTAATGAAAATTGAATAAGTGCAGTTTCAGTAGGATCACCTAATAAATTCTTATTCTCATCGATTTTAGTATTATTCGCATAATTAATAATTTTATATATATTAGATATATCATCATTAAAATCTTTAACATCATAGATTTGATTAGGGAGATATATCTTCTCAACAGACATCTTATTTTGTGTTAAGGTACCAGTTTTATCAGAACATATCACATCAACACATCCTAGTGTTTCAACAGCATATAGCTTTTTAATAATTGATTTCTTTTGTGCTAACTGTTGCATACCTAAAGCTAATATAATGGTAACAATTGCTAGTAGACCTTCTGGTATCGCAGCTACTGCTAATGAAATAGAGGTTATCAACATGTGCATCCATGGGGTTTGATTAATTAGAATACCAAATAAAAACATGACAATTACAATGATAATAATACCTACTGATAATATCTTACCTAAATGATTTAGATTTTGTTTTAAAGGGGTAGTTTGTTCTGTGGTATCTTCAATCATCGTAGCGATATGTCCAACCTCAGTATCCATACCTATTGCGATAACGATACCTTTACCAGAACCATAAGTGACATAGGTAGAAGAAAAAGCTAGGTTAGATTGATCTCCTAATGCGACATCTTTCTTACTAATTACATCAATATCTTTATCAACAGGAACTGATTCTCCAGTTAAAGCAGATTCTTCTATTTGTAGTGAATTAGATTGGATTAAACGAAGATCAGCTGGTATGATATCACCTGCTTCTAGTAAGACGATATCTCCTACTACAATATCACTCGCATTAATATTAACCACTTGATTGTCTCTTAGTACGTTCGCATGTGGTGAAGATAGTTTCTTTAAAGCTAGTATTGCTTTAGAAGATTTATTGTCTTGGATAAGACCGACTCCCGCATTAATTAAGACAACTAATAAAATCACAATTGAGTCAATCATTTCATGTGAAATAAAAGCTGATATGAATGCTGCTACTAGTAAGATAATAATCATAATGTCTTTAAATTGATTAATAAACTTAATAATTAGGGGTGTTTCTTTTTCTACACTTAAGGCATTTGGACCATTGGTTTCTAATCGATTAAGTGCTTCTTGGTTACTTAGTCCTTCTAATTGAGAAGAAGTTTCTTTTAATACTTGGTCAATACTTTGTTGGTAAAATTCTTTCATAGTCATTTCCTTTCAAAAAAAGAGACTTACGTATGCTTTGCATACATAAGTCTCACTGTTTAAGATAAGACCAGAACATAAAGTTCGATTGGTGATCTTATCGCAATTTCTTGCTAGTTACTCCCTTATAGGTAGGACTAAGTATACACTAAAAATATTATAAAACAAGAGTGTACACATATTTTGTATTTTTTATAATATATTTTAAAAATATTTTATTGACTAGATAAATAGAACTATTTATAATAATTATACAAATAAATATTCCATGAGGGAGTAACTAGCTGTTTAAAACAGGTGCAAGGTGACCAACCGATCAATTGATCTCGTCTTGTATGAAATTGTGAGACTTATGAAAAAAGTTTAATGCTTTTTTCATAGGTCTTTTTTTAAAACTTAGGAGGAATCTAAAATGAAAGAAAGAATTGATAATTTATTAGAGAATAATCGCAATTTAGAATTGAACCAACTATTGAATGTAGATAAACATTCAATTACACATGTTTTATTAGTAAGAGTAGTAAATAGTAATACTTTATCTGTTTTAAGTAATATACATCCACATTTAAAGATGTTTAATTACGGTGATAGTGTCTTAGTACTTTTACAAGATAATCAAAGTCTAGAAGATTTCTATGATAGAATAAACAACTATGATTATTATGTAGGTGTTATTAAGTATAAGGACAATCTAGTTAAATCAGTGAAACAAGCGATTAAGAATTTAAAGATTGCTCTGTTTACACAAAAGCGTATCGTTTCTAAGACAGATAATACTTACTTAAATGTATTGGTATCTTCTTACCATGAAAAAGACTATCAAGAATACATGTCTTCTTACTTTGATGTCTTTATCCATGATCAAGAAATGGTCGATACCGTCTTATCGTTCGTTCAAAATAATGGTGATTATAAACTTTGTGGTAAGAAGTTGTTCTGTCATGAAAATACGATAAGGTATCGTATTGCAAAGATAAAGAGCATGGTAGCAGAATCAGTCTCAGATTTTGAGTTTTATCATAATCTATCTTTAGCAGTTAATATCTACTTACTTAACAAACAAACTTATACAATATAGAATACGATACCTTATAGGTATTGTATTTTTAATATAACTTTTAATTACTATTAACACTAATATAAATAAATTATAATTATTTAACCATTACTAACACAATTTTTATATAATATTACATATTCTAACAAATAGTATAAGACTAGCTTATAAAGAGCTAGATTTAATCTTAAAAAAATTAAAATATCTTACTATTTATTAACATATAAATAATATCTATAAAATGTATACATATGATAAACTAAGCAAAATTGACTTTAATGTGTTCATTAGATATACTTGTTGTGTTGTTTTGTTAGAAACAAGGAAAAATATTAATGGAGGTAATTATAAATGAACAAAAAAATTACATTTACTGAAGCCTTACTTACAGCCGTAGGGATGGTTATCGGATCTGGTATCTTCTTCCGTGCTGCTAGAATTTTAGACTATACACATGCGAACATTGGTATAGCGGTTCTAGGTTGGTTAGTACTTGGTTTAACTTTAGTATTCGCCGGAATTGGATTTTCAGTTTTAGCTTCTCGTACGAAAAGAGAAGGTGGTATTGTTGGATATATGGAAGATACTTATGGGAAAGTGGCTGGTTTCTTAACTGGTTGGTTTACTACATTTATCTACATCCCATTATTAATGGGTATCTTAGCAATCGTAGCCTCAGGATTTATCTTTAACTTAATTGGTAATGATAGCCCATCAGCATTTGCGGTACAAGCATTAGCTTTATTCTTATTACTAGCATGTTGGGGATGGAACTACTTATCAACTAGATTCTCAGCTTTATTCTCATCTGCTGCAACAATTATTAAATTATTACCAATCGTTATCGTTGGTTTAATTGGGATTACTCACTTACCAGGACGTGCTGGTGGTATCGTTGAAGATCTAAGTCATTTCAACATTGCGCTTTTTACAGCACCATTATTATCAATGGCATTCGCTTTTGATGGATGGACATCAGTTGCGACTTTATCAAGAGATATGGAAAACCCACAAAAAGATATCGCTAAAGTATTAGCTTTAAATGCGGTAATCGTAACAGCTGCTTATGTTTTATACTTCACTGGTATGACATTATTATTTAATAACCCACAAGAGATCATTGATTTAGGTAATGCCCATGTAGGTGCTGCTGCTCAATCAATCTTTGGTCAAGTAGGTGCTAAGTTAATTTACTTCTGTGTTATCGTTTCTGTATTAGGAACTTTAAATGGTAACTTAATGGCTGCCTTTAGATATCCTCATGCATTAGCTGTAAACAATGACTTACCTAATTCAAACTTCTTTGCTCAAGAGTCTAAGTATGGAACAACTGGTAATGCTTCATTAATTACTGGTATTGCGGCATTAGCTTGGTTTGTATTATATACGATTCAAGCATTCGCTGCAGAAGGTGCTAACGGTGGTAGATACATGTTTGATGGTATTGCCTTTGATGATATTCCTATCATGGCAATGTCAATTATCATTATCTTATTATTAATCCAAGTAATTAAAGTTGGACCAGGTGAAGGATATGGTACATTTAAATCAATCATTGCACCAGTTATCGGTATTATTGGACAAGCATTCGTTGTCGTTTCATTCATTGGAAATAACTCACAATGGTGGCTATATACTTTAGTTTGTGTTGTGATCTTAGCAGTTGGTTATTTCATTAACAAATCAGTTAAAGAGAAACAAGTAAATGCATAATTTTAAACTAGTCAGAAATGACTAGTTTTTTTATTAACTACTTTTAATAATATGGACATTTTGTATTTACTTTATGTACATTTAGTGTTATTATTCTACTAGACTATTTATAAGGGTGATTTATCAATGACAATGTCTTTATTAATTATGGTACCTGTAATTGCGAGTATCTTTGTATACAAGCTACCATCTAAACTAAGTTTACTACTACTTTGGTTAGTGGAGTTCTTTTTAGCATACACTGCAATTACATTACTAATAAATACAAATTTAAACGAATCAATGATGCAAATACTAGGTGGAACAGACTCTATTTTATATATTGCACTTGTTGGGAATAGAATGGCATTTATTTTCGTAACACTTGCTTCTATCTTCTTCCCAATCATTCATTTATATGCATTTAGAGAATCATACTATAAACCTAAATTCATGATGTTGACGTTAGTCTTACAAGGTGTTATTAACGGGTTATTTTTAACGAATGATATCTTTAACTTATTCGTATTATTCGAAGTATCTACGGTAGTTTTAGTTTTATTGATCATGTTTCAAAAAACAAAAGATTCAATCTTTAACACTCTATACTTCATTACGATTCAAGTATTATCGATGACATTCTTCTTACTAGGAATTGCTTATATCTATAGAATATTCGGTGTTCTAGCAATCGATGTAATCGCTGATAGAATGCATTATGTACCAGCTCAATCTTTAATTATGCCAGCTGCTTTAATGTTTACAGGACTTGGTGTTAAACTAGGATTTTTCCCAATGTTTTCATGGATTAAACCTACTTATATGTCACCAGCCAATCCAATTGCGGTACAAGCTATCCAATCTGGTTTATTCATTAAAACATCAGCATTTATGTTTTCTAGATTAATCTTTATTTATTCAGGTGTATCTGCCTTCCATAACATCTTAATTGTGATTACCTTATTATCTAGTATCGTAGGTATTATCAAAGCTTTATCTCAAAAGAACCCATCTTTAATCTTAGCATTCTCTACCGTATCACAAGTAGGTTTACTAAGTGCTGGTTTCCTACTAGGAGAGAAAGCATATTACGGTGCGATGTTACATACGATTAACCATGCGTTCTTTAAAGCTTTATTATTCTTAGCTATCGGTATTGTTATGTCTAAATATAAAACATCTGATATTAAACAAATACGTGGTGTCTTAAAGAATATGCCTTTTGTAGGTGCTATGATAATAGTAGGTATTCTTGCGGTAACAGGAGCTCCATTCTTTAATGGATATATCTCTAAATACATGATGATGGATACTAGTAACATCTGGTTAAATATTGTCTTCCAAATTATTAACTTTGGTACAATTGCTTACTTTGTGAGATTCTCATCTATTTTATTTGGTGAATCTACATTAGAAGATACAAGTGTATCTATCAATAAAAAACTATCAATGTCTTTACTAGCAATCTTAATCATTGGATTTGGGATCTTTGGTATTGCGATCGTCAACTATTTATTTGGATATAGCTTCTCAATCTCAATTGGTTCTCACTTAGAAAAAGTTATCATCTATTTCGGTATGATTATCGTTGCATACTACTTATACAAATTAGTCTTATCATCTAATGATTGGTTATATACTAGATTTAATCGTTCATTATCATTAAATAACTCTATTGCTGTTATTATCGTATTCTTTATGGTCTTAATGGTATATGGATTAGTCTTCTACGCAGTTTAATAGAAAGGATGTCTTAATATGTCAATTTTAGAACTAACCATGTTGATTGTCTTATTGTTATTAGGGGTATCTTCTATTATCGCTAACAACGCTAAGATGACAATTATTAGAATCTCTGCTTTTGGTTATTGGATGGCCTTCATTTACTTGTATTACCATGCACCAGATGTGGCTTTAGCTGAAGCAGTTATCTCTACTTCATTAGCAAGTATCTTATTTATCTTCTCAATTAAAAACTACAAGGATGTGATGGAACATCCAACTAGAAAAGATTTATCTAGAGTATATCTATGGTCTTTAGTATTAGTAGCTGGTGGTATCGTTATGGTATTCTTAACCAACCAAGTTGTCTACATTGATCAAAAAGATATCATTGTTCGTATTATTGAAGATGTTGAAACCTTTGGTAATCGTGTGTATCCAGTAGCCGCTATCTTATTAGACTACCGTGTCTTTGATACCGTATTCGAAGCCTTAATCTTATTAATAGCTGGTATGGATGTTGCTCATATGATTAAGTTTTCTCGTTTAAAACAAGACTTATATTAGAAAGGAAAGCTTCTATGGAATTTATAACAACAGATAGTTTTGCGATTGTCTTATTCTTTATTGGCCTTCTTGGTCTAGTTGTTAGAAAGAATATGATGTTTATCGTTGTATCTACATCAATTATTGATGCAGCAATCATCTTATTCTTTATTAACTCAAACAATCATTTATTAGAAAGTATTCCTGGTTATATGGATGTCTTTGTAACCTTTAACGATCCTATTCCACATGCCTTAATGATTACATCGGTAGTAATTGGAGTAGCTGTTAAAGCAGTTATCTTAATTTTAATCTTACAACATTACAAGTTTCACCAGACATTAGATTTAGACCTTGCCCAAGCAATCTCTGATCCTAGGCCTGAAAATTAATTTTTAGAAAGAAGGAATCGACATGTTGATGTCATTGATAATACTTATTCCAATAATAAGTTCTATCTTTATTTATAAGTTACCTTTTAAACTTGCGAACGTACTAGTTTGGTTAGTTCAATTGTTTTTAGGATATGCATCAATTACATTGTTACTTAACTCAACAATGGCAACACCAATCCTAGAAATACTAGGTGGTAACGATGCGGTCTTATATATCTCATTACTAGGTAATCGTCTATCATTTACATTTGTGGTACTAACTACCATATTTATGTCATTGATTAATTTATTCTCATTTAATACCTCTTTCTACAATAATAAGTTCATGATGTTAATTATGGTCTTACAAGGTGTTATTAATGGTTTATTCTTAACGAACGATATCTTTAATATGTTTGTCTTATTTGAAGTATCGACAGTTGTCCTTGTCTTATTGGTATTCTTCCAAAAGAACAATCGTTCAATTTATAACGGTTTATATTTCATCATCGTACAGGTGTTATCAATGATGTTCTTCTTATTTGGTATCGCCTATATCTATCGTATCTTTGGTGTCCTAGCAATCGATCAAATAACTGCTAGAATCCAATATGTAGACAGGGTATCATTAATCCTACCAGCTGCCTTCATCTTTGCGGGTATCGGTGTTAAACTAGGTTTCTTCCCATTGTTTTCATGGATACGTGTTGCTTATATGGCACCATCTAATCCAATTACAGTACAAGCGATACAATCTGGATTATTCATTAAAACAAGTGTTTATGTCTTTGCAAGGTTCGCCTTTATGTTTGAACCATCTTTAAACTTAAACAACTATTTATTATGGGTATGTTTGATTACGTCAATCGCTGGCTTTATTAAAGCAATCTCACAAAAGAATCCGGTTATGATACTAGCCTTTCATACCGTATCACAAGTTGGTTTAATGTGTGCTGGTTTCTTCCTAAGTGAAAAAGGTTACCATGGTGGTATGTACCATGCGATCAACCATGCCTTCTTTAAAACCTTATTGTTCTTAGCAACAGGTATTATCATGCACCATTATCAAACAACCAACATTAAGAAAATACGTGGTGTCTTAAAGAACATGCCATTTGTTGGGGTAATGGTTATTATTGGTATTCTAGGTATCACAGGAGCACCATTCTTTAATGGTTATATCTCTAAGTACATGATTATGGATGGATCACATCCTCCATTAATAGAAATTGCTTTACTAATTATCAACTTTGGTACAATCTTATCCTTTAGTAAATTTGGATCAATGTTATTTGGAACTAAAGAAATAAAAGGTATCGATATATCTAAAACATCTTATGTATCAATGGCTATCTTTGGATTATTTACATTGTTCTTAGGAATCTTTGGTACACAGATTATGTCTTTCTTATTTGAATCAAGCTTTGATATTTCAATGGCTAGTCATATTGAAAAAGCATTAACCTATGTAGGTATGATGATCGTAGGTATCTTATTTTATAAGTATGTATTATCTAAAACCGATATTTTATATCGTTCAATCTCTTGGTCTTTGACCTTATCTAATACAACATTTATGATGGTTCTATTCTTTAGTGCTTTAATGTTATATGGATATTTTAGTTAGGTGGTAAATTATGAAAAACTTTAAAAAAATAATAAATAATATAGAGGTCATCGTACTCTTTGCAGCTATGTGGATTGTCTTATCTGAATCACTATCAGTATTTAATGTGATTGTTGGTGTTGTGGTATCTATCTTAACCTTATTAGCGACTAATAAGTTATTAACGATGTCTTATGCTGATCATTTCCATGAGGCACCTATTCCAATGTTTATCTACATGTTGATAACGATTAAAGAGATTTATCTATCAACTTACGATATGATTAAACGTATCTTTACCGATCGAGTAGATCCTACATTTACAATTTATACCTCATCTTTAAAAGATCAAGTATCGTTAGTATTACTAGCAAATTCGATTACCATTACACCGGGTACAATCTCAATTGAGAGATCTGATAAAGATATCTTAGTATTATCTGCTGATAACAACCAAGATGATGTTATTGATAGTATTAAGGGTACAGAAGAATTACTACATAAATTGGAGGGATTAAGATAATGTTTTTACAAATTATATTAGGTTTAATTATTTTATCAGCATTAATCTCTTCTTATTTAATTGTTTCTGGTAAAGATAAGTGGGATAGACTACTAGGTTTAAACTTAGTAGGTGCTAAGGTATATATGATGATTATTGTATTTGCCTTAATGTCTAACCGTAATTATTATTTAGATATTGCCCTAGTATATATTATTCTAGGATATATTGGTATTAAAGTATTTACAGATTTTATAATAGCAAGGAGTCGACAAGATTATGATCTTACAGATGATAGGGAATAGTTTAATAGTAATAAGTGTTATCTTTATCTTTATAGGGATAATGGGTGTTATCAAGTTTGATGATTTCTATGCTAAGTTATTATCATCTTCAAAAATCGATACAGCAGCGGTAGTTACCTTGTTGTTTGGTTTAATGATTAAAAGTGGTATCTCTTGGTTTTCAGCTAAGTGTTTATTAATCTTAATCTTCTTTATCTTCGTTAATCCTATTATTACAACTAAGATTGCGAATTCATATCGTAAAGAAGAATTAATGATTAAAGCTAGAGGAAAGTAGCATGAGTGTCGAACCATTATTATTTATCGTTATTATCGTACTAGCTTTATTTGCGGTATTCTCATTTAACTTAAAGATGGCAATCATCTCAATTAGTGCCTTTGCCTTATGGGTATCATTTATATATTTGTATTACCATGCACCAGATGTCTCTTTAGCAGAGGCGGTTATTTCTGGTTCACTAGGTACGATCTTATATGTATTTACCATTAGAAACTACAAGGATATCTCAACACCACCATCTAAAAAAGACATTCGTGATCTTTTAAGATATGATGTGATTCTAGTCTTAGCTTGTATCTTTGTGATTTTCTTAAATACTCAAGTAACAGTCATTGATCATAAAGAGTTAACGGCTAAAGTAATAGCTGATCTTCAAATGTATGGATCTCGTGTTTATCCAGTAGCTGGTATCTTATTAGACTATCGTTTATTCGATACCATGTTTGAAGCATTAATCTTATTAATAGCAGGTATGGATGTTGCTCATATGATTAAGTATCGTAAGAAAAAAGTAGTCATTTATTAGGAGGGAAATATATGGAAAAGAAAGAAACAAAACAAGAAGATATTATGTTAAGTGTTAATAATGATGACCATCCTTCTGATATGGAGACGGTTACCTTATTAATACCAGGAATGATTCTATTAGGTATCTACCTTGTATTAAATGGTCATATCTCACCAGGTGGAGGCTTTCAAGGTGGTGCTGCCTTAGCAGCTGTTGTAGTCAGTCACTTCATCATGAAAAACGACAACAAGTTCTCAATTGAAACATTAGAATCGATTGAAAAGATTGCCTTCGTGGTAATTGTATTATGTGGTTTATTATTTATTATTACCGGTTTATTCTTAAACCACATGAACCACTATGTAGCTTATATCGTATTAATGAATATCCTACTAGGTATGAAGGTATTCTGTGGATTATCAATCATCTTCATTGAATTCACTAAGACCTTCGGAAACGAGTAATTATCATGGAATTCTTTAATGCAGAGAATGTCTCAATCATCCTATTCTTTATCGGTTTGATGGGAATCATCATTCGTTCAAACATGATGTACTCAGTTATCTCACTCTCAATTATCGATGCTGCGATCATCTTATTCTTCATTAATACAAACAATGAATTAATCGAGTTGATTCCAGGTGCTGGAGATTTCTTAGTTAAGTTAGTAGATCCTATTCCACACGCCCTAATGATTACATCGGTAGTTATCGGGGTTGCGGTAAAAGCAGTTATCTTAATCATGATTCTTCAACATTACCAAAAGAATAAAACACTAGATTGGAACATCGCAAGAGCTCTATCTGAAAGTGAATCACTATTATAAAATATTACCTGGTCGTAATGATCAGGTATTTTTATTTATAGTCAAGATGTGTAAGGTTTTGCATAGCATTCATTAATTAAGTATAATAAATAAGCTTAGGAAGTGATAAAATGGATTTAAAATATAAATTACTACATAAAGAAGATAATTGTCGTGCTAGATTAGGACAATTTGAAATAAAAGGTGTTGTTTATGAAACACCAATGTTTATGCCTGTAGGAACACAAGCTACGGTAAAACATCTCTCTCCAGAAGAGGTTAAAGCTTGTGGTTCTGGTGTTATCTTGGCTAATACCTATCATCTATGGTTAAGACCAGGTCCTGACCTAGTAGAAAAAGCAGGTGGTGTCGCTAAGTTTATGAACTATGATGGAGCCATGCTGACAGATAGTGGTGGCTTTCAAGTATTCTCATTAAGTGACTTAAGAAACATTACTGAAGAAGGTGTTACCTTCAAATCACATATCGATGGTGGTAAACTATTCATGTCACCAGAGATATCAATCCAAGTACAAAATAAAATTGGGGCTGATATCATCATGTCATTCGATGAATGCATCCCTTACCCTGCTACTTATGATTACGTCAAAGAATCAACAGATCGTACATTGAGATGGGCCAAACGTGGACAATTAGCTCATACTAGAAACGAAGATCAAGCTTTATTTGGGATTGTCCAAGGTGGCGAATATCCAGAACTTAGAAAATACTGTGCCCATGAATTAGTTAAAATGAACTTTGATGGGTATGCGATAGGTGGAACCAGTGTTGGTGAACCTAAAGATGTCTATAAAGAAATGATTGATATGGCGGTAGATGAACTACCTGAAGATAAGGTGAGATATCTTATGGGTGTTGGATCACCTGTCTCAGTACTAGAAGCCATTGAAAGAGGTATTGATATCTTCGATTGTGTCTTACCGACAAGGGTGGCACGTCATGGTACCGCAATGACTAGTAATGGTAGAGTGGTTATAAGAAATGCTAAGTATAAAGAATCATTTGAACCACTAGATAAAGAATGTGATTGTTACTGTTGTCAAAACTATTCAAGAGCTTATTTAAGACACTTGTTTAGTGCGAATGAACCTTTTGGACAACGATTGGTATCAATCCATAACACACGCTTTATCATCAAACTAGTTGAACAAGCTAGACAAGCCATTAAAGAACATCGATTCTTACAATTTAAAGAACAATTCTATTTAAAATATGGAATAGATCCTAATTCAAATTCAGGATTTTAAAGGAGCAAACAATGAAAGTATGTCTATTTACAAGAGTTATCTACGATGGTAATTTAACCTTAGATTTCGTTTTATACTTATTAAGATTAAAACCATATCGTATCTTCTCTTATTTATCTTTACTACCTGATTTAGTTTTATATTTATTAAACAAAATCACACCTACTCAACTAGCTAATAAGTTTTATAAGGTGGTACTACGTGGTATCGGTGATGAAGAATACCAACTATTTAAAATAAACAATAAATATAAAATTGACTTAACTGGTTTTGATATGGAACAAGGAGATATCATCTTAACAGGTGAACCTTCTTTCCTAGTTGATTCATTCATTGATCGTACGAAATATAAAGTTATATGTACTGAGTACGATATTGAAAAAAGAGCCATCATTGGTGAATTAAATATGGGTCACCAAAAGTTAGAAAACTTAAAGAAGAACCATGTTCATACCATTACAATGTTATTTGTTAATAGTTTTAAAGATTCAGAATTAATTAGAAAAGCCTTAGTTACTTTGGTTGTTAGAAACCATGAGATTATTCAATTCGAACAGTACGATGAAGATCAACCAGTTTACCAAATGAACTTTACTGATTACATCCAACATTCTCTAACTAATAGAAAATGGTTACTATATGCGATCTTAAGTATCGCTGCTATGTTCCTATGTATGATTATTGCTTTATTCTTAAGTATCAATATCCCAATCATAGAAGCCTACATCGTTTCATTCTTCTTATGGATATGTATTACCTACTATGTGACAGTGACTCATATCAAAGAACAAAACTTTAATCTAAACAATGTTCAAGGTTATTTATTAGGAATTGTTCCAGCTCTTCTAGCAGGTTCTTTAATTACCTTAATCCTAGGAACTTGGTTATATCTACCAAAATTATTAGTCTTATTTTTAGCAATGATTGTTTCTATACCATTCTTATTGTTTGAACTAAGATTTTACGATTTTGACTAAAAAATGCAGTTACCTGCATTTT
>Ga0268261_10000837_pt1 | contig 20305 bp, 16 predicted proteins | sample TergutNc150P1_FD_190353 | JGI IMG/M metagenome (GOLD analysis project Ga0268261, IMG submission 190353) | Nasutitermes corniger P1 segment gut microbial community from laboratory colony in Florida, USA - Nc150 P1 (SPAdes) (version 2) | ecosystem: Host-associated > Arthropoda: Insects >...
ACTCAATAATACGATATATATATATATATATATATATATATATATATTAACTGCAATTGGATGGTCACCCGGTGGTAGTACACATTTACACACAAACAATACATAGAAAACACAAATAACAAGCGAACAACACAAATAAAAACCAATGTAGAAGAGTGCGGGCGGTGCCCCGTCTTTGCGAGTTTTACCCCGGTATTTGCCTTACAACTAAGGAAAAAGTATGGAAAAACCTGTCAGGGTAAGAAAATTCTCAGTCAGGTTAAAAAAACCGCAGTCAAAATACGGTACAAATATTACTGAAGACACCCACATATTACAAAACCCTCACAAACCCACACATTACAAAACCCACTTATAAACCCACACGCGCATACACACACTACAAAACAACATAAAACCACCACAGTACAAATTAAAACAAAATGCATATAGGAAAACAACAGTATCTTTTTTTTTAATATTTTTAATCCACAGGTATAGCACACCACTTTTAACAGTACCTTTACTTCAATTCGCTGCACTTCACCTCACTTCATTTCAGAGACCATAAATACCCTTCACGGTAAACAAAGATTTAACCCCCTTCACTGCACTACACTACACTTCACTTCATTTCACTGCACTTTTTAGATAGTTTACGACACACTCACTTTCCCTTTATTTCACCACGTTAATCACTCTCCTAACCTTCTTTCTAAAAGCACTTGGTTTACAGGGGAGATTCCCTAAGATTTCTGAAGGTAACCGGTTCCAGAGTCGGATGGTCCTATTCACAAAGGAATATTTCCCGATATCCATCCTTTGCCTCCTGTTCCTGATTTTCTAGTTATGATCGATCCTGCTCAGATAGTTGGGTCGTTGTAATCTGTCACCTATAACCTTCCACGCTCGTTCACCAGAATACGCTTTGAAGAGAGCACATATACGTGATATCTTTCTACGCTGCGACAATGTTTCGCAGTTCGATTCGCTCATATGATATGCAAATTTAGCCGCTTTCTTTTGCACACTGTCCAACGCGTATATTTGCCCCTCCCCGTACGGATCCCAGCACGCAGCCCCATATTCAAAAATCGGACGCACTAGTGTCGTGTAGGCTAAGCTTTTGGTACCGCTATTCCCCTTTTTGAGTGTAGGCATTATGAAATATAATGCCTTCCAGGCCTCTTTTACCGTGTAGTTGACATGATCAGCCCAGCTTTAGTCGTTGCGAAAGATTATTCCCAACTATTTGCAACTGCTCGCTTCCGGAATTAATTGATCCCCTATCTTTTAATTTAGTGGGTTCTTTATCCCGACCCTCGTAAAATCAGGCTTACCTTTGAGTTATTGAATGATTTATAAATAATCTTTTGCTAATGATTTGAAAGGATTCTCTCCGTTTCTAATTAAATGTAAACGTCAGTAGATTAATGCAAAATATGAAAAAAAAGACATTAGTGCACCTAATCACGATTTCAGGTAATTTGGCAGAATTACAAAGTGTGAGTGTTTTCTCCACATTGTCTGTCTTTGTGATTGTCACAACTCATAATCCACACTTGAAATTTTCATGAAATTTAATATTTCATTATGTTCCAGGAATCTGTGGAGTAATACCAAGATCCTTTGTAATCTGAAAAACATGCCGGGTATTTTATAAAAGGAATACTTGCAGTTATCATAATATCCCGTCAGTTATTCTTGAAATAAGAAATGTTTCAAGTAAATTTGTTTAAAAATCAAGAAGCACATTCTATTTTCTGTTTAATTTTTCCGAAAGACTGCCTATTTCAAACACTGTAAAATATACGGCAGAGGAAAACAAGCCAAAGGTGAAAATATAATACGGTGCAAGACCTTGCATGCAACATAACAAGGTCCGCACGCACACACACACACACACACAGAGAATAATAAACACATAATGCTTTTTAACAAAAACAGCAACAACAACAGTAAGGCGAACGAACTTCAACGTTACGTTTTTAAGTACACGGTCTACTCGTTTTATAGCCGTGAAAGAGATTTGAACCAACACTCAACTGCCAGCTGCTCAGATTAACAGCTGATCCTAATCCCTCCCCAGAACTGCATGTTCAAAAGACCCGGATTCAAAACTCTGATTGCATTAAACATAAATAAATTATAACTACTACATTTACAAACTGTTTTTCAAGAAGTTCCACTCTTCAGAAGTCTGTCACAAATTTTAGTTTCTTACAGTTTACAGGTACTAGAACTTGGTACTGCCTTTTGCACACCACCAACTACATTGACAACGACTTAATGTGCCCTAGAACCACATATGCACAACCTGAGGAATATATTAGCCCAGTCACCGCCGACATGTATAACATCAGGTGGGTTCACAATATACACTGTTTGTTTATCTAAAGATTTAATGTGGTAAATAGAAATAAAATATAAGGCGGAATTGCTGTTCACGTAATTGGATGGGCGATAATTGATGTGGCGTTATATCGGGGTTTGATATGACATGATATGATATATTTGTTAACTGCAATTTAGTTGACACACGGTGGCAGAAATACAGTTCACATTTACACAAAGACAATATGCAGAACAACACAATGAAACCGAATACACAGAACACGACATACATACATGAGAATAAAAATAAATAAATATAAAAATAAAAATACATAATGTACAAAACTGAACAAAAATATACACGTAAATCCATATAAACATGTATAGAACATAGTGAATGTAATCAAATAAAACATTTTTCCAAACCTCGTGTGTAAATATTTTTACCCCTGCTGTCTTGTGATAGGCGGAAGTAACAAACTGTGCGGACATTAATTTACCGAAAGTAACATCGATTGATGGAAAACATAAAAGGTGTAAAATTATATTGTATAATGAAATAATATCCCTTTCCCACATAAACCTCTAAAATTAAAGCGAATCTCTCGTATTATTTGATTACACAGACGACATTAATAGTTCTCCAAAGACAGCACCAACATGGAGATCCAATAAACGGGCATCCACTGGAAAACATAAAACTAAATACAGTAAAACATAACTTCAAATCTTTCTGTCGGCAATTTATACGGCTTGTGACATAGAATGGGTGATATTTAAAAATAAACTAAACACAGTGTAATTTTTGAAACATTAGACGTAGAAGTAGTAAGGCGAAAAATATTTTACTATATATAATTCAAATTCTAGAACCCTCCATGTGATCTGTACTAATATATAGTTATAAATACGTGTCTGACACCGTACTCCTGTGAACAGTGTTCATGATTCAAGTAAGCCAAAAATAAAGTATTAGTGCAAGTTAAATATTTCATGAAATTCACTAGTATTTTCTTACTGTGCAACAAAACACTAGGGATGGCATCACCTACAATACTGGTATGTTTTTAAAAAGAGTAATGTCGTGGTCTGCCAACCTAAAATTAAGAGCTGAAAGCATGACACAAAAACGGTAGAAATTCATCTCTCTCTCCGCAAATGATGCTTCAGAAACTGCCTAATTTACACGGAAAAAGCCCAAAGAAGCATTCTGAAATCTGTGGAAACTTTAAATCGTTACTACATTTAAACCAACAGCTGATAATCTACATGAAGAAGTGCCTGTCGAACGTACTGGGAAAACTTAAAAAAAAAAAAAAATGGATTGCCTACATTTTACACATAGCAATTTGTGTCTAATTCTCAGCTTCTTGTGCTCTGCAGCAAAAATTTTAACTTAGAGTATATGAAAATGCAACCAATTGGAACAGTACTGGACACTGGGACGAAATTTACGGAGAACCATGTACGTTCAGGTTAAAATTCTGACAAACAATACCATGAATTCACCAGGACAATGTAACGATAAAGGAACATATCTTATTATATAAACGCTAGATATGTTTGGAATAATTATATATTTTGAGAAATTCATTGGTCCAGAAAGAAGAATACGAATAAGATTCCTCAAAAACCATTTAATATTACACATATTTCTCGCTCTATGATAATTTGAACTAAATCCAGATGCTGAAGACAGTACTTTCTGGACGAACTCTGAAATGAAATTCGCCTTTGTGACGTGGTTGGGGTCTCTGCTTAGGTCCACAGCGTTAATTACTCTATAATATCGAGTTGATCAAATTATGATAGGGGATATGGGCAGTGTGTATAGCAGGCAGGGTGAGGTTGAAGGAGCATTAATAAGTGTATGTGAGTAAACTAATTCGTTAGTTTGATTTGTGGGACAAGAAAATGAAGAGAGAAAAATGTAAGCAGGCTTAAGACATAAAAATCTTGTGTGAATGTGTTTGATTTGGCACAGAATATTAAACAATCTGTGTCATTAAGCATTATTTATTTTTTAAATTAAAATATATTTTTAAAAGAAAACTCTTTTTGAATTTTCTTTTTGAGAAAATTTTACTGTGTTTTGAATGTACCTTGTTTTCTCTCCTCACTTATGTAATCCACATAACAAGTTAACAGATAAGTGGTTGCTATAAACTTCTGCGCTGTGTGTTTAAGATGCGTATTTCCACACATATACAAAACTTCTATCAGTTTATCCTGTTTATCAACACCAAGCAGATATTTTATCCCAAACTTTTACATATTCGCCAAAACCATAATTATGGTATTGTAATATTTTTCACTTTATGGTACTGCTGAATTAGGAAACCATGATTTTCTTGCTCTCTTCTGGACTTTCCCAACCAGAACACTGAGAGTATTTGGCACATATTCTTTATATTGTTCCACTTCACTTCGACAATCCCACTGTCACATCCGTTGCACCGAGTTTCTCTTCTAGAGTATCTTGCACTTTTTGTTTTTGAATATATAATTTCTCCAAATCCCATTGTTGTCTTTTCATTTGAAACCTTAGGATTTCTTCAATCTGGTGCAGAACTTGGTAACTAGTAAGTTGTGTTCAGAGTCAATAACTGCACCAGCCATGTCTGCACATCTTTCACACTGTTTCTGAATCGACGTTTCGCAAGTATGTAGTCCACCTCATGCCGATTCCGATCACCTTGTGCCTTCCAAGTGTGTTCCGCTTAAGGACACTGGCGTAAATAATGGAACGCAACCTTCTGCGATTTTAAACTTTCTGGACAACTGAATTTATTTCTTGTATGCAGTCTGTTGTGCCAGAAATAGAAATTGTATACAATTGACTTAAATAGCACTCAACTCTTTCCTTCTCCCCGCTTACAACATTGGACTATGGCTAAAGATATATGGGAATTTTGTCTGAAGTCTACGAGGCTCAGTGTATATGGTGAATAACCTGCGGTCTGGATGAACGTAGTTCGGTGCTCATAATTTTGCAAGAGTACTTCCTTTTTTCCAGTCCATCCTTTTCGTGGCTGTCACGCCATGGCTTGAATACATTGCGTACAGGTTTTTCTTTCTGAGGTGAACTATCCGTCGGAATTTCAAGTTAAGGACACGTCTCAGTCCAGTGCCGTTGCAGAGAATGCGTGAAAGAAAATTCTATTCCACATTAATCGAATACGATATTTAATATATCGTAACACTGAAAAATGCGGACTGCACCAGTTCCAGGCTGAAATTCTCGAAGATTGTACGTCAGTTTCCACACTGTTTAGCCCTCTAAAGCCACCTGGAAACATTATGTACCTCACGTTTTATAAATCTACTAAATATAGATTCTGCATCAGAGCGTATTTGTGTGTTTCATGTGAGTCTGAGAACAGAGAGAATATATTTCCTAATACAGCAATAGCACGTTCCTTAATATAACCGATATGGAAACTGTTTATTGTGCGATACGTCTGACTCTTTATAAAATTCAGTGTAATTTAACATCTAAAGTAGTCGTTCTATGGCTCAGGCGGTTAGTCGCAGACCTCTGAGAGCAGAGGCTTGGTTTCTGTTCGAAGACATTCCACCACGGATATGTTGTAAAATAATAGGATTCTTTTCAGTACTTCGGTGATACCCTGTTAGGATTATTCCGCACACTTTCTATACTCATCTTCACCTAATGTCTTTCGTACCATAAAAAACGGTGAAGACATGTAAACTTTCAAAATGGAATGATGAGTTAAATATCTCGTAACCCAGCACATTGGAACAGATCACTTAAACCCATAGAATGAATAGTAGCATAACTCTATTCTTTCTTTAACCTCAGTGCTAAATGAGTGTGAATGTCCTGTGCAACACACCGGTAAATTTGTCCCCAAGAAAGAGATGGGTTGCTCATAATACAGAAGACTTGGTGCGCACCATGCCCAGTCTCTTGTTGTTGACAGACTGCTCTATACGCAATATACGAGTGAAAGGACTGAATTCAGGGATTGTTGGTAAATAAATAAAACTTGGTTTTTGTACTCAGAAATTGTGTCAACCCTTTGTCACTCCGTATATCTGTCTGCCTATATCTGCTGAAGATATGAAAACTATTTGAGTTGACTGTATTCTTCATCTTTGTTGACACAGCTTTAGAGGTTAATCATCTATTCAGTTTAATTTATGTCATTTGTCTAGACATTCAAAAATCAGACAGTATTTATTGGAGCCATTACATGAATCACCTGTTTTCTCATGAGCACTTTCAGTATTTATTCAAACTCCTGGAACTTATATTATCCTCCATTCGTCTTCATAACAAAGACAATAGTTTGAACACAAAAGTACTGATATATGAATTTTCATATCTATGTCCATCCTTGATTTAGATATAATTTGTGACGGTATTTAAAGAGGAAGCATCATAAAATGAATCTTCGCAATTACTCAGCTTATGACAGCTGTTAACATACAATTTTGAATTTCACTAAAAGCCACCCCGGATTTCGGAATTGTTTCAAATAAAACTGCGAGTAAAAACTTTACGCCTGAAGACAACTTCAATGGAAGACAGACGACACGTTTACCTCAAAACTCTGGAAACAATGTCTGGTACACTTAGATATATAGAGATCAGCCGACATTTCGGACCGGACAAAACAGAACAAACGATTTTTTTCGAGGCGAATTATGTCTTTAAGTATTTACAAATGTAGGACTTGGACTTCACTCTAGTAATCTCACCAAGCGCGACAGACACAAAGAGTGAATCTGCTGTGAATTTCTACAGTCTGTATTCGCACTGAACTTGTGCAGCCCGTGGAGCATAAGACATCTAACAGACCATTGCTTATTTGCCAAATAATGTTTATAAATTTACAAAGTAATAATGTACTATCACACCTTACAGGTGCTCCTGTAAAGATGTGTTTGCTTTCGACTCCGTCAACTTATTCAGAATAGTGCCCTCTAAAGGGCAGACAAGATGGTAACAGCCGAACTGTCGAGGAGCTGCAAGTAAAGGCCGATTGCAATTCGAGTGTCTGGAAGTAAACCTTTTGTTACTTTCTTTCTGTGGTGTTGCATGTACATTCTTGACTACGGCGACTGTTTTTTGAGGTTCCCAGATCATACAAAATTAGAAACAGTGGAATTGTGTAGATCACATAACATTCTTTGACTGCATCTGTGATGACACACTACCGTAATAGAGTGTGGAAAGGTAGAAATAATTAAACACTTTAAACGCCAAGTTAAATCCCATCTGCCATTTTCTGGCATTGTTAGGTGCTCACCCTATTCTCCACGTTAACAGGATAAGGGTCAAACACTGAAATTGACACAAAGAAAGAAGTTGGTTTCACTCTGCCGAAATCATCACCTAATTATTTCTGAAATAAAATATTTCAAATATACTTTCGGTCACAGTGACTGAAATTCATTTGAATCATTTCCTTTGTGTCGTGTGAAATAGGGAAGTAACTAAAGTGCACGGATTGATTGATAAAATACATATATAGAAGAATCGATTATTATAGAACAGAGGAAGGTTTGAGTGTTGTGAGTGGGAGTTAAGTGTTGGTTATGTTTGTTACAACAGACGGTGAAAGTGAACAAAGATATGTGTTTTGCAAAGATCTGCATAGTTGTCTATAACTGTCTTCTTTATAATATAAGTGAGTGATATTTTATCATTAATTTACATAGGCTTAAATGTAAAGAAGCTGTTATGTTTGTCACATTTAAATAATTGCTCAATTTTCTTGACAGATCTTTGGAAACTACTATAACATGTTTCATAAAAACGTATTCACTGGCAGAAGAGTTGTTTCATGCTGACGCACAGACGGACGAACGAACAGACGAGCATAACGATGCTAATAATCTGTTTTCTCAAGCATTTGTTAGATTTTAATTAAATATGAATTTTTTAGAAAAATTTTCAAAAACTCGCCACACAATTCTCTATAAATTGTTTAGTGCTGAGGGACAGAGAGAGAGAGAGGGACGGACATTATTTATTGAATTTTACAATTTTGGTACGCCATTACTTACATGCTGCACATCTACAGAAGTCCTGCAAAATGTTTTGGTATTTTTACAGACATTGGAGCCGATATCACATTACTGTCTGTCAGGTCAACACATCTACACACGCGGTCAATTGACTGACAAAGATAATTTAATTTTGGAGTGTACCAATTTAAAATATTACGCTGAAATTCAATCATTCTGAATCTCACTGCGTCATTGTCTGGTTACGTTTCTTATTATGTCACTATCACTTCTTTCTTACATTCTTGTTAGAGTAATGTTTTACTGCATGTTAAATGTGTCTTGTTTTTCTCTCCTCACTTATTTAACCCAACAAACAAGATATTAGATAAGTGGTAGCTCAACGTTTTGCGTTGAGTGTTTCAGATGCATATTTCGACAGATAAAAAACAACCTTTATCAGTTGACCCAATTCATCAAAAGCACGCAGTCATCTTTTTTCAGACATTTACTTATGAACCAAACAACCAATATTATCGTATTGTTATACTGTTCACATAATGATATTGCTGAATTTGGTAATGTTTCAATAAACAATATGAAATCTTTCTCCGCTTTACAAAAAATAATTCCAATATTTAAATTCTAACGAACTCTTCTACCCAATAGCATTCATTTCGCCAGGTTTGCAGCATTCTTGTGTCGGAGATTCTACGTAATAGCATTTGACTACGATCGTTATGTTATTCTCGAATTCTGCTGCTTCGAGTCCAACAAACGGAAGTCTGTGCCATGTAAATATTTTACGTATACGACAACGTGACCTATATCTGGCACTTCGCACATTTTCGAAGAGCGTGTAGTGGGTTCGTGACGACTGTCCTTCCATCCGTCCATCCACATCAAATAACTCCGCTCCCATTGAACGAATTTGCACAAAAACTAATATTTCAGAAATTTACAAAATTTGTAGAGAAACTTCATGTTTTGCTAAATTCTGACAAGGATAATATGTACTTTACATAAAGACAGACAAACTTATATAAGACAATATTGCGACAAATTATTCTTAGAAAGAGAAACTTTTCCGAACGACGTTGCAGACAAAATCAATAAAGGTACATTTGTTTAAATATTTTATCTTAAAATTGTGTCGTTTATGAGATAATGTGAAAATATATGGTACAGCTAGACACGGAACAGAATATTATATATCACGGCACTTGTGTTTTGCATGATGGTTATATAAGGCTATATACTCACAGAAAAGGTACATGTTACTGCTTTTACATGTCAACAATAAATACACAACAGTACCAATATTTCATGGCTGTAAGTACACTGCCTGTAATAGTTTGTTTTAATACTATGCAAATCGTGCTGTTGATCAACATTAGTCACTAAATTTTCAAACGCAATGTTCAAAGGCACATATTTTTAAAATTATATATAACCATCAAACCGATTCAACACCAGGAATGATGTACAAAACACAAGCCAATAAAATGAACATAAAAATTTCTACTATCTAAAGTAATCCTGTGCTTTCCTATATGGTTTATGTCACCCAGTTCGTACCGCTACCGAACGTTATGTACAGCCACAGAGTATTTTTTTACTGAGAGATTATAAGGAATGAAGAATGGGAAAAGAGGGAAATGTACTGGAGGGGGAAAAATCTGTGGGAGATGCGGAGACGGTAGACATATGAGAACTTGTTATTAGTCACTGTTTAGTCAATTCCACATCATAAATTTTGTATCTCACCACCACCACTAATCTTTCAGCGTATGTTATTGTGTGGTATAAAAACAAACTCCCTGAACTAGAGACAATGAAGGACGTGCTAAAGGATTTGCAAGAAAACATCATAGATGTCAGCCACTTGGTGGTTTGGCCGAAAGATCACTGCCAGCAGGCAGAATATTTAAAAGAATTAGGAAGTTCCGTATACAGACATTGGCGTAGGAAATGGAACGCAACCTTCTGCAAATTTAACCATTCTAGACAATTGAATATATTCCCTGTATGCAATATATTTTGCCAGAATTAGAAATTATATGTAATTGACGTATATATCACACATTCTGTTTCCATTTCCTCACCTTAGGCCTAACAGTGGAGACTAAATTTTTTAACGGAATTTAAGCTGCATTCAGTTATCTCAGTGTATTTAATGACTAGCGTACGGTCTGCACGATAGTTGTTCGGTACCCATTATTGTGCAAAATGTCTTTCCCTTCTCCAAACCTTCCTTCATGGCTATCACGTAATACCTCGTATTCAGTAGGTACCGTTGTTCGTTTCTGCTGGAACTATACTTCGAACGTTGAAAGTAATTTCTAGTTCCATCTTAGTGAATGAGCGGTGGTATACTTCTATTGCACAGTAATAAACCACGATATTTACTTTATCTTAGCAATGAGACAATCTGACCTGCTCCATTTCCAGCCTGTAATATTAGAAGACTGTCCATTATTTCCTACAATGATTAGCCCTCTAGAGCCAAGAAGAAAATTTATGTACCGCAAGTTTTATACATCTAAAAACTACAAGAAATGCATCACAGCTTATTTGTGTGTTTTATATGATCCTAAAGACCAAGAAAATATATTTCCCTCTACAGCAATAGTATTTTCGTTATTATAACCGAGATGGTGATAGTGTATACTGCGCAGTAGGTTCTGACTCTCAATAGACTTCATTGTAAGCTCACCTATAAAGTGGCCATTTCATGGCTCAAGCGTTTAGTCGCCGACCTCTGACCGCGGAAGACTGGGAAATAAGATTTCAGAGCGGAAGGACAGACAGAAAGAAAGAAAGAAAGAAAGAAAGAAAGAAAGACAGACATACAGAAAGCCCTTCAAAGTTTGCTCCAATTCTACAGACGACCTGCGAAAATTCAGGCTTTCTTACAGCAATTGGAGATGTTCCATTTCAGGGCAATTCTTAGAGCGCTGAATTAGAAAGTTTAATGTGGGAAAAATTTCAAATACTAACTTCAAATACGTGAATGTTTAGGGGAATTCCTGTTGCCTATAGCAATTTATAGGTATTAATACTTGTCTGACACTGTCCAGATGTGAACAGTGTTCACGCTTCAACTAAGTAAAACACAAACATTTAATGACTGTTAAAAAAACTGTCGTTAACATCACCTAAAATATTACCACTTTATTTGTCTTTGTACTGATGTCTCCTTCATACAAGTTTTAAAACTAAAATCCACTACAAACGACGACATTCATCTTTCTCTCTCTCTCTGTCTCTCCTCCCACCAATGCTTTAGCAAATGACTGCAATTATTCTTGTAAAGACCAAAAGAATCTTCTATAATCTTTAATTTCGTACCGTGCATGTTGTTATATTTATTTTATTCAAACCAACTCATGCACTCTTTTTAAAACATATTCACATTCACATTTAAAACTCTAAATTGTTAAAAATGTTTGTAAAACACATCATTCAAACGCTAAATGTTTCGGTCACAAATATTTGCCCAATTTTGGGGGTCGTCTTTCGTGCTTAGTGCTGTTGCTACCTTCTCTGCTTGTTTGCGTCATTGTGACAAGTACATCAGGCACACACACATAGACAACATTACAGCCACATACCAAATAAATGACGCAAACAAGCAGAGAAGGTAGTAACAGCATTAAGCACGAACGACGACCCTCTGAAGATGGTCAAATAATGGTGACCGAAATATTTAGAGTTTTAATGATGTGTTTTACAAATATTTTAACAATTTAGAGTTTTAAATGTGAATGTAAATGTGTTTAAAAAGAGGGCATGAGTTGGTTTGAATAAAATAAATCTTCTATGAATTTGTCTAAACAATGCAGCCATACAAACTACAAAGAAACAGCGAACACTCTATATGTTGTATGCTTGTCGCACGTATAGGGAAGGAAAAAACGTGCATTTTATGTTCACTTTAATCCTTGTTAAACCTCACCTTTTCAGGACAGTCACTTAAAATTGATGAAATCTTCAACACCACTGGTTTGTATTCATTTTTATATATAAAATTGGTTGTGTCTAATTTACAACTTCTTGTGTTATACAGAGAACAAGTTCACATCCCAATCTTCCTTTATGCGTACAAATGGAAGAGCACAGGATATTTCAAAATTCATCACTCAGTGCGTAATTACAATGTAAAATGTTTGACAAAAGCCTTATGAGAGCACGTGCAAAATGTAATGATTAACGATCATATATCAATTTACATGAACGCAAGCTTTAATATTGATTATGATACATACAGATAACCTAACTGTTCCGTGAAAATCAGACAGTTTTACGTTCTAAAAAGCCATTCAATATAGCATATACTTCCCGCTTTATGATAAGATTTATTAATCCATATTTTGACGTGGATTCTAAATGGTTTACTTTAAAAAGTAGTTGACTTTGTGACGTGAGTGGACAATTGTATAGGTTTAAAGCTCACATTATTGTATAATATTGTGTTGAACGAATTGATAAATGGGATGAAAACACTGTGTAGAACAAGCTGCAGAGGGCTTGAAAGAATTTTGGAAATTTTCGTGCTTAACATAGCGTTTTTCTGATTTGCGGGACAACAAAACTGAATAGTGAGAACAGAGGAAAGGAGACATAAGAAATATGAGTATTTTGTAAAAGCGATTGATGTGGCACGGAATATTAAAGAACTTGTGCCCTTAAATTTTACTTACTCATTTTAATTTCAAATCATTCTGAAAATTAAACAATTATGAATTAATTTTTTATATAATGTTTTACTTACTGTTAAAAGTGTCTTAGTTTCTTTCCACACTGATGACATTCAACAAAAAATTGTTAGACAAATGGTTGTCCAAACTTCTGTTCTGGAGGTTTCACGTTCAAATTTAGACAAGACACTCACTAACTATAACAGATTTCCCAGTTCATCAGCAGCAAAAAAAAATGTTTCTTTAAATTTGTTAATTAGCCAAACAACCAAATATTATCGTATTATTATATTGTTTAGAGTATGTACTGGTGAGTATCTTAATGCGTCGATAAATAATATACAATTCCACCCTGCCTGACATAAATTAATTCGAAAATTCATATTATAACAAACTCCTCTACACAATATCTTTCACGTATGTCACATTTGCAGCAATGTGGAGTGGACAATACTAAGTCATAGCAGTTGACTGCGACCTTTACGCAGTTATAAAAGTCTGACATTTTAAATCCAACAACCGTAAGTACGTGCCTTGTGAACGCTTTAAACTTGTAACAAAGTGAACTACATTAGGTGTTTCATACATTTCCGAAAAGTGACTATCAGTTTGGTAATGTCTGTCCGTCCATCCGTCCGTCCGCATCGAACAACTCGGCTAGCACTGGAGGAATTTAAAAATATTTTATATTTGAGGACTTTTCCAAAACTGTGGAGAAAATTCGTGCTCCGCTAAAATATGACAGATATGGCGGTTACATTAAATAAAGACAAATATATTTTTATCAATATTTCGCTGATTTAGTCTTAGGAAAAAAATTAGCCTTGTGAATTTGTAGTTGAACTTAAAAAAATAATTTTATTCGCATTACCTTGTCTGAAAATTGTTTCTTATGTGAGACAATGTGGAAAATATTGTAGAGCTAGACATGGAACACATCATAACATAATACGTCGGATGCGCTTTCTACACTGGCTAGATAAGTCTATAGGCATACAGTCAATATGTACAACTTACTGCTTTTCCACGTCAACTAAAGATACGCAACCGCACCACAATGTTACAGTTATACGCACAGTGACTGTCATGTTTGTGTCAGTCTTTGCGAATTGTGCTCTTGATCTACATAATAATTCAATTTCCACACGAAATGTAAAACTCACATATTTAAAAGTATGTATATTTTCATCGAAGAAATTCAATGCTGGAAATTACCTAAACAACAAAAAGACTTAGGTTAAAAATGCTTTTTTTTCTTTCCGTTATAATCGTGTGCGTTCCGTTAAGACCTATGTCAATCAGTTCTTAGCGCTGACAAACGCTATTTATAGCACCATTGTATATTTGTACTAAATGTTTATAATGTTGGAAAGGAATATAGTGGCGTATCCTGTGGTTGGGTAAATCTGGGGTGAGATACGGATAAGTTATAAACATGAGAATGTTTTATTAGCGTATATTTGTATTGAATGTCTATAAGAAAGAAAGGGAATATATCGAAATGTAGTAGAGGGGAAAACCTGGGGTGAAATGAGGAGACGGTACGAAGATGAGAAATTTGCCTTATTCCAAGGTCAGCTAATTACTAACAGGTGAAGCTGACATGCAGAAGAGCGTGTATTGTGATATATTATTATAATAAAACCCAACGAGATGCACTATTTCTCAAATTTATTTTGGTAAACTTTTTTGCATGTTTCAGACAGATCTGCTTTCCATCAGTTAGTTAGTAGAGAAATTGTGAAAATGTTGTGGGTAACATTCTATGATATATAAAAAGGTTAAATTACTAAAAACATGCCAGAAAATGCAATATGTTCTGCGAATATAGTAAAATTATTTGTTTATATAACTCGTTATGTTGACTGCCTGCTAGCGAGTTCAGGATCGAACTGGTTTATTTTTGATGATGGTGGAGTATTGATCGAATGGTCTCGTGGGAAGTGACGTATTTTAAAAGGTCATGGTGTTATTGATGTGTCCCTATTAATAACACAATGACCCTATTAAATCACATGAACTAAACTTCACTATTATTACCATACGAACGTCTATATATCCAAACATTCCACTAACACAAACAAGAATACGTAGGTAAACATAATCACATCTATCAGGTAATCCATAAAACATTTAATACGTCACTTCCCCCGAGACCAGCCGATAAATACCCCACCATCAATGCAACTAAACCAGTTCGATCCTGACCTCGCTAGCAATCAACATAACTAGGTTAGTAAAGAAACAGTATTACTCTATCCTCAGATCGTAGTGAATTTTCTGAAATTTTTTTATTTTTTTAACATTTTTATATAACTTAGAATTTTAGCTATAACATATTTTAAAATTTACCTACAATATACTTGTATATACACTATTAATTTTAACCGGGTTTAAATTTCAGCATGACAAATAATTATTGATGTGTATACGGTGTTGAGTCTTTTGATGACGGACAGTAGATCTGTCCGAAACACGTAGAAATCTTTACCAAAATAAATTTGAGAATTAATGTATCTCGTTGGCGTTTATTATAAGACTACATAAATGAAGTTTAAACCTTACAGCCGACGATAATCTCCTTGCAGTGTCTGTTTATGTGGCATAATTTTAGACCTGTAAATCAGAATCTTAATGTATTTATATTTGTCCGTGTATTATCATTTTTATAGAGGCAGTGCCATGGCTCAGGCAGTTATTTTGTGATGTTAGACGGAGAATTAAGTCAGATATTATGATAAATGTACATAGACACTTACGCAAGGTACCTGTCATTCTTTTCGAAATTTATTTTTTTATAATCGAAATTAAAGAATTTAATGTTTTTTAATATCTGTTACGTGGTAGCCTAGTTGTTCAGTGCGGAATGACAGACACAGCAACAGACGGACAGATATTACGAGGGTATTAATCAATTCCTTCAATTACTCGAACGCGCGTAACAATATTACAAATATTTTTAAAACCAAACAATAGCTTTTCTCACCGTCGATTTTTATATTTCAGCATGTACCTGGATATAGAGAGTTACTAAATGTACTGGTGTAATTTATGATGTGAATTTCGTATGTTAAGGTCACATTAAATTCTCTCACTTGTAGAAATTGATGTTCATTTTACTAGTGATCCGTGCAAACACAAACCCTCCAAGCCCCTGGGCTAAGAGCGACACCGAAGAAACTAACCTATTTGCCAGCCAACTAACCGAGGTGTTTAAGCCCCATGACGACAAGCCGGACCCCGAAATAATACGGAAACTTGCGATCCATGCTCCATCATCAGAAAAAACTACGAGCATTCACTATAGGCGAACTTAATGGGGTAGTCAAAGACCTCCATCCTCGCAAGGCACCAGGTCCGGACCAAATCACAACACTCATGATACGCGAACTGCCACATGAGGGCCTTAAAGATATTCTATACCTACTCAATGCTATAACAAGGCTAGGATACTGGCCAAGAACTCTAAAGCGTGCAAAGTTCATAATGATCCTAAAACCAGGGAAAGACCCAACTGACGTAACCTCCTACAGGCCTATCAGCCTCTTACCTGTCATATCTAAAATCCTGGAGAAACTACTCCTGTCAAGACTAATCAAGGTTTTGCCCCCCAAACATGGATGCCATCGCACCAATTTGGATACCGGAAAGGGCACTCTACAATTCATCAATGCCACCGGCTCACCGATATCATACTCAAAGCCTTCGAAGAGCGGAAATATTGCCCAGCAGTTTTTCTAGATGTAAGCCAAGCTTTCGATAAAGTTTGGCACCCGTGCTTATTAATAAAAATCCAACAAACCCTACCCCAACAATACTTCACCCTCCTGCAATCTTAATTACAACACCGCTACCTCGAAGTCTCCTACAATAATGCCACCTTACCCCCAGTCCTGATGCGATCCGGGGTTTCCCAGGGAAGTATCCTGGGCCCATTTCTATACACATACACGGCGGACATTTCGCTAACCACCAAAACTATCCTTAGCACGTATGCAGACGGCACGGCAATCATGCCAACCCACTCAAACTCAACTATCGCTTCGATGAACCTACAAGCCCACTTTCGGAAGATCGAACAATGGACGCGCAAACGGCGACTGAAAATCAACGAGACCAAATTCGCACATATCACATTCACCCTACGGAAAGGCACCTGCCCACCATTATACATCAACCAGTCTACCATACCGCAGACTGACACGGTTAAATACCTAGGCCTCCACTTCGACAAACGACTCACCTGGAGAGAACATGTAACAAAAACAAGGAAGCACTTGGACCTTAAAACCCGGGAGTTGATATGGCTCATCGGCAAGCACTCGCCACTCTCACTAACAAATAAACTCCTCATCTACAAAACGGTATTAAAACCAATCTGGACATACGGACTGGCACTATGGGGCTGCGCTGCATCATCCAATCTAGCCATTATCCAGCGGTACCAAGCGAAGATTCTCCGACAAATCACCAATGCACCATGGTACGTAACAAATCATACCTTACACAAGGATCTGCGTATCCCACAAGTCCAAACTGTCCTTCAGGAACTAACCGACACTCATCGCACAGCACTGCAATCTCACCCAAACCCACTGATGGCACAAATCCTCGCTCCGCCAAACAGCAGGCGATTGCTAAGAAGATGGACACTTGATGTGATCACCTAAGGCAGCGTCGCTGGACGTCACCTAGACTACCGCCCACTAGAATGGATGCATTAGCTCATAGAGATAATAATAAAAGTTTCTCTGATTGCTAATTTTGGAATGCAATAAAAAATTGTTAGTTTCAAGAAAGAATATGCACATATGACGTAAAAGTAAGGAACGTTCTGATATTTGGTAGGTTGGAGAATTCTCAAATTATTAAATAATGTAATCCATTATAGTTACTCATACATTGTATCACACATGCATACTAAAGTTACCTTTAATGCAGATTGTTGTTACGATATTTTGTAGCACTTACTACGTATCTGTATGTCCACTAGATCATCTGACAAAATTTCAGGCCATACATCACCCCACATCTTAAAAATTTCGAAATATATTAAGATTGGTAACTTGCAATCAAAATATATCTAATGTGTATGATCAACACGGCTGTTGTGTTGTGGGTTAAGGGATAGGAGTAATCCGCCCATGAGGGTATGTTGCCACCAACTCACGAAATTCGGGTAATGTGTAAAGTGATCAGGTCTAGTGATATCGACCTAGACTTTACTTTTTGGGAAAGCGTGAGACACTCGATCCTTGTCTACAAAACGCGTTGTGGTGGAGATGGCACTTCATTGTACATTACCAGATTGTGCAAAATAAAATATTTACGTATAAAATTTATTTACATTCTTACCGCTGGAGGCATGGATTTTCGTCTCTTTTCAGTGTTGAGTGTTGTCTGGTATAAAATTATTGGACCGGCCGATCAATCTTCCAGACGTGGTCTACTGTGTTTGAGTGTGTGTGCGTATGTTCGTGTGTGAGTGTGTGTTTTTGTGTGTGTGTATGTGATATTGAATGTGTGTTACATTGCTTGTGATTAGAAGCATGAATGATCCTGTAAACCTTTAATAAATATGTACAAGATTTCAGATTAGAAAAAAGGAAAAACATACAATCAACTAAAGAATTCATGAAGGAAAATCCACGTATATTAATGTAGGGGTGGTCATAATCGAAGGAGACTTAGGAGGGATATTTGTTCCCTTAGCATTCTGAATAGTAAGAGCTTTCGGAACTAATACTGTGAGTCACTAACAAAGTACACTTCTGCCTGAACTAATTTCAGACAGCACAGCGGTATCCAGCACAACGGTCTTCTACATGATGTATTACATGCGACATTATTTCTCAGTTTTTTCAGTGATAAAACGTAGATGACACAGTGCAACAGGCTAGAATTGCCACATTGGGAATAGAGGTATTGTTATACACTTTATTTAAACTCGGCTCTGAATGTTGGTGATTGTCCAAGACCTATCACCAGCCGCTACTCCAAAATTAAAACTGATATAAATTTTAATGTGCACAAATCTTCGAGTAAGGCACGTGCCAATTTGTCAGATTTTAATGAGACTTGAATTTCCGTGTCAGATTTTCCACAGTAAGAAAATTTAAAATTTCATAAAAATTCGACCATTGGGAGAAAGACATACAGAGGGACGGAAGGCACTTAAAATTGACTCCAATTCTACAGAAGTCCTGCGAAAATTCGGATTTTCTTACAGAGAGAGGAGCTGATATCACCTTGCTATCTGTCATTTCGAAAAAGATATACACGCGACCCATTGGCTGCCACTAATCCATTTCTTCAAAAATCCTAAAAATTCTTTTGCTTGCAATTTCCCTAATTTCTTTACCACCACACAAGATTATATAGGTACGGATGCTGGAATAGAAAAGAAAAATAAAGAAGGAAATTTAAGTTAATTTGGTCTAAATCTAATATTAAGTAGTGTCTGTGCACTTGCTTGAAACATTCTGTCCACCCAGAAGTTTGAACATGAAATTTGGCACAAGAATAAAAAAAGAAAAATTGTACTGACTTGAAAATAACGTCCATGCTGCTGTCTAACTTCAGTGAATAAAAGCCGATATATAATAACAGTCTGTCACTGTGTTCACTGTCGAAGGGAAAGAATGAGCAAAAATAATTTACATGTAACTTGTTTTGATTAGTTACAGGAATTGAAACCAAAATGTTGCTGATTATTTTTTTGTGTCTAATCGCCAAGTTAACGTCGGTTTCCATAGGCTGCGTCATTGGGCCTCAGGACGTGAAGAATTTTAATTTTAATAAGGTATGTATTTTTGTACTGACACAATTCCTAAAACAAGAGTAGTAAGTGGCCGGGTCTGGTCGGTCGATGGGCAATTCCCCCGGGCCCAAAATTAAAAAAGTGGGGGGTGCAAAAAGCACTAACCAAATTTGGGCCCATTTGGGGTCAGTTGCCCATTTTTGAGTTTTTATTTTGGCACTACTCGTTTTTTAGCTTTATTGGTGTAGGGGTGGTGGTGAAGTCATGGCTCCACCCCAGTGTGGGAACCTAAGGCAATGTAGTGATTGGTAATGAATATTTTAATAATATACGACAGCGTTAGAGCTACCGTAATACCCCTTAACCTAAGACCATGTAGTGATAGTTAAGCCCCTTGAACCAGCATGAAGAAGGCATCAAAAAAGGTAGTTGAAACATGTTTTTTGTGTATGGTGTAGTTAGGCCCCCGAGGCAGTTTTAGGTTTTGTCCGCCTATACTTTTTAACCTAAGACACCGTAGTGATTTGTAATGAATATTTTAATAATATACGACAGC
>Ga0268261_10000838_pt1 | contig 20303 bp, 17 predicted proteins | sample TergutNc150P1_FD_190353 | JGI IMG/M metagenome (GOLD analysis project Ga0268261, IMG submission 190353) | Nasutitermes corniger P1 segment gut microbial community from laboratory colony in Florida, USA - Nc150 P1 (SPAdes) (version 2) | ecosystem: Host-associated > Arthropoda: Insects >...
GGGGGGGATAAACATTATGCATACCTGCACAACATTGGCATTAACTAAATCAGTTTTCTTGTGCCTAAATATACTAGTGTCAAACAATTGTTCTTTCAGTGTTCTCTGTGTATCACAGCTATTTAAGGCTTTTTGAAATGGAAAAAATACATGAAACACATTTCGTGTTTACAGGGCCATGAGCCATAGAAAAACTGAAAATTTTGGAGAAGTGAGATGACTTCAGATATCAGAAAAATTTGGCATTGTTCTGTATTTCACATTTTTTAAATAGTAGGTTTGAGAGAAACAAACATAAGGACAGAAGTTCATCAGCATTTTCTAGAAGGAGGAATTAAAGTGCTGAATTTAAACAAATTGAGTTGCAGATAATTTTTTGAGACTGCTGTATGCCAACTGCCAACACAGCCTGCTGTTACATGTCTTTAATGGTGTATTATATCTGTAGTGAAATGGGTATGAAGGACTGCCAGTTCTCATGAAATGTGAAAAACAAAATTTGAGTGCTACCACAAAATTTTTCACATCATGAAGCACTGTTGGAACAAATTGAATTGTTAGAAAATCAAATGATTACCTTTTTATGTAGGTGCCTGTGGGTGACCAGCCAGATGACATTGAATCTCAGATTCGAGAACTTGTGTTGAAATACATCAGCAATCCTAACTCAATCATCCTGGCAGTGGTAACTGCTAACACAGACATGGCTACCAGTGAGAGCTTGAAATTGGCAAAGGAGTGTGATCCAGATGGCAGAAGAACATTAGCTGTGGTTACAAAACTAGACCTTATGGATGCAGGTTTGTTGCTGCAGAATGTTTCCTACTTTGTTGCAGCATACTAAGTATTTTATGTCTTGTTACATTACAAGCAGGAAAAATGAGGAGTATTGGCAGGCCATTCATGAAAAGGGCAGGCTAAGGGCATTCTTAAAAGACCCTTTGCTAATAGAGCTGGGGATTACTCAGCTTGATCACAAACCAGCTAAGAATAATGCTGGGGTTGCTCAGGGCACTCATTTAAAAGAGCAACAATAAACTGGGGTTGGTAGACAGTCGGGGTGTAATAGGTGCCAACAGTAATTTGAAATGGCTTCACATTTTCTTTGTGACTGTGAGGCACTGGTGGTATTAGCATTTAGGCACCTGACCAATCATTTCTTGAAACCTGGTGACTGCCCACATCTCCATCAGGATGGTACTGCACTTCGTTAGAGTGTGGGGCTGCTAATTGTGTAAGCAAAGGGTTGCACAAAAGATTGGAAATGATCAGGGTGAAAGGGTTCACTGTGATGCCCGCCTTCTTGTATTCATTAACTCTACTATTCTCTATTCTTCTTCTTCTTCTTATATTAGTTTTTTTTGGCCCATTGATATTTTTCCAAATGACATCCTGTTACTGTTAACTTTTAAGACATGAGAATTCTGTGTGCGATACATGCATACAGCTTGCTGACTTGACTGCATGCCAAAACACACAAACACTTGCATACACCTGTATTATTGCAAGTAATGTAGTATGCAGTTTCATCTGTTGTTAATAGAGAAGGTGAATTGAATGGTTTTTGCAGTAAGTATTGCCACAGACATGTAAACCATTAACTTTGCGAATTGAAAATTACATAATTTGAAATACCTATTAGGGTGATCCTTAAAGTGATAAATTAAAATGAAATTTCCTTGGAAATAGATGTGCACCAGGTGTGTTCTTCACAGCATCTTCACTTCCATTTTACATGTTTTTCTGTCAGTTGGTAACTTTTGGTACCCTTCTTTACAAAAGAGAAAGGGAATATTAATTTTCTCAGTGTGTGGAAACAGTATGTAATGTCTGATCATGCCAGGCTTGCTTCCATGACCCTTTTTAAATGTTTCTAATTTTTAGCTACCAGTTTGGCTAAACTGGGTGCAAAAACTTGTGACATATGGGTGATTGCAACCTATGTGCATTGTTGATCTCTGCACACATACTGAAAGAACATGGTATTCATATATATATATGGTATGGATATAACACATCATATTGGCAATATTGTTTGTTTTAATGGCTCTTTATAATAGATATTTGCCATGTACATATGCCTCTGAAATCATGGATTTAAAAATTAACACATAAAATTAGACCTGTAAAGAAAGATTAACACAAAATCACAGCCTCATACATATGTCAATTATACAATAATTTATGCTTGCGAAGTCCATGGTTGTTTCTGTTTAATTAGAAATTTGTTTTATACATTTTAGTACTGTACTACAACAGTTTGTTTGCTGTACATGTTATTAGATGTCATCAGTGTCATTTTCTGTCCAAGTACATAATTGTATTATGTTACATTTAAGTACCCTGACTGTAATTTCACACAAAATCATGCATGAGTTTCAGGCCAAGGACATGTGTTTCTTTAGATGCATTGTCTGACATTCTGTGATGTAGCACTTTCAAAGCTCCTTAGCTTCAAGTACCTGCACAGGGAGGAAAAACAGGAAGAAGAGGAGGACATAAAGCCAACCAAGGCGCAGTACCATGTCCAAAAATTTTGACTGCGCAGTACTCTTTATGACTTAAAACATGTACTGTAGTGGAATATTTTGTTGTTATGTAGAACACCTTTTTCTTATTAAGTTATATATATTGTTTTTTGTTGTCCATCTTACAGGTACTGATGCAATAGACATTTTGTGTGGGCGTGTGATTCCTGTGAAACTAGGAATAATAGGAATTGTGAATCGATCGCAGCAGGACATTATGAATAATAAGGTATGCTGTGAAACAGTATGATGAGTGTATATTGAAAGTTTTTTTTGTAGTAATGGTTGTATTTTAAAGTAGATGTGCTTTTGGCTTTTAGAGCATTAAAGATGCATTGAAAGATGAAGCAGCTTTTCTCCAAAGGAAATACCCAACCCTCGCAAACAGAAATGGTACACCTTACCTTGCTAAAACCTTGAACAGACTGCTTATGCACCACATCCGTGATTGTCTACCAGATTTGAAGGTAAGCTTAATATTATACTGTTTGGTGTAATGTTTCTGTCTGTAAATAATATTTTCATAAATCAAACTTTGGCATCCAGAAATATAAAATGTTGTGAAACTAGTGCAGTGGTTAAATAATAGTTTGAATTTAGAAAATAAAAACAATATGGCAGTGAAAAAAAGTTTTAAGAACACCTGAGCTTGTGTAACTCATGGGTTTTAGGAATGGAAGATAGTGGTTAGAAACCTGGAACCTTTCATCTAATATTTGTATACCACTAATCCTCTTGCAGCTATTAGCAGTGAACCTACAGATGGACTGGCAGTCCAATTGTGAAAAATCACACTCTATTTCCATTTTATAGATTACTCCAAAGAATCTGTTTGAAGTCCTGGGCCTTGTGCAATATTTCATAACATGCTAGTTTTTGTGTGGTGAGGAATTGTTAGCCCTGTGTCCAACCCCCAAATTGGAGGGTCACTCTTTGCACGCTGTCTGCAACAACTTATTCACTATATTTGCAGCTACCTTCCTTATCTGAAGGAAAGGCAGAGTGCCTTTTCTTAGCAAAAAATTCCAGATTGTAGTGGATATGTTGATTTGTGATACTGTCTACTGACATGGTGATAGAAAACAAAAATAAAAGTCATCTTTAAGTGTATTCCAAGAAATTATTACGGTTTCTTAACCTAGAAGTGTGTGTTTGGTAGGATTTGTTTGTACAGTGTTCACAATATCCATATTTGGCTTAGAACTTTTAAGGGCAAGTAAATTTAAAAGTGTGACTAGAATACTCGCTGAAATTGTGTAGTTATTTTAACATATGTAGCTGGGGACATCTCTGTACAGAAATAACATGAGGAACTGGATGTTTGTGTTTTTCATGGCTGTCTTATAAATCTGCTTTTCTTGTACTTCACTCCCCAGACTAGAGTGAATGTCATGGTGTCACAGTTCCAGTCATTACTCAATTCATATGGTGAAGATGTATCAGACAAAAGTCAAACATTACTCCAGATTATTACAAAATTTGCTTCAGCATACTGTGCTACCATTGAAGGTACAGCAAGGAACATTGAAACAACAGAATTGTAAGTTTTCTTTATGTATTTTTAATGGTCGTAATACTCGATCTCAATAATCATGTTCACCTGTGGCGTATGGCCTTTTTAAGTGCCAGTTTTCTGCTACGGCCTGCTGTGAGAGAACTATTTTCCTTTTGGTTTCATAGGGTGTACATTTAATGGGGCATTGCTGTCTCGTTCATCTGTTAAAGATTAATCTACGTACCCGTTGGTATTGTACCAGCAGTGATAATGAGTGGCATGTTATTTGATATGTAGCATGCTCTGCGTATTTTGTGTTTCTCTTATTCATACAACCACTCCGGGTGTATGATATTTTTGTGTGACTCATTGATTCAGCAAGGTTTGTTCATTCCTGTTAATTTATTACAACTGAATGTCATTAGTAACAGTAGTTTGGAACATTATACTAGCATGGGAACAAAGTAGTGACCACAGCAATACAACTTGCTAGAAGGCACCTAGATCTTCATAACTGTAAGGTTGTCAAGAATTACTGAGTAACTGAATGTTGTGTGGGTAGCTGTAGGGTTTGCGTGATGGAAGTGGGAAAATGTAAAATAAATAGAATAAGGGCTGATGGTGTATTATTCAGTAATACTGAATGTGTAACTTATCTGTATACCATTTTATGGTACATATTAGATTTTAAAATATAAGCCTTACAGTTAGTAGGATGTGAAGGAAGGGATAACAAAACACGTTGCAGTGGCTTTGAACAAAATCGTGTAATTTCAAATCCAGACGGATCCATATGCAGTTTCAACCACCGCCTCATTGCAGAGAACACAACTATGCATTTATGATTGACACACATTGTTAAGCACTACGGGCTGGACGGTCTGGGGATCAAGTCCCAGTGGGGGCAAGACTTTCTGACCCTGTCCAGACTGGCCTTGAGTCTCACCCAACCTCCTGCACAGTGGGTACGAGGTCTTTTTCCCAGGGGTAAAGTGGCCAGTGTGTGGCATTGACCACCCACCCTGATGTAGTGCTGAGCTTAAGAAAGAATAGAGCTGTACCTCTTCTCCCCCTCTGGGCCTTCATGGCCCGTTCTAGAGTGAACTTTACTTTTACACATTGTGAAGGATGCTGTGTCAACCTGATTGTTGGGTTTCATACCTCCAGGCATTTGATCACCAAAGCTTATTTAATTCTGACTCGTATCTCCTCAGTGTGTCTACTCACAGCATCCAGTGACAGTACCAGTGTATGTCTCAGATGTGATATAAATTCAGACTTATTGGCAGTGAATTGTGTGTTTGCCCATGAGTAGCAAATAAATCCTAATTTTTTGTTGGTTGATTTCCCTGAATTTCTGAATTTCTTATTTTACGTAGTTTTATGCTTAATTTTTTTCTTCGCATGCGTTTTCATTTCAAGTTGAAATTTTAACTCAGTTTTAGCAGTACAGATTTTATATTGTAAATTATTAAATTGCCAAATTCTTTAATATGTGTGATTGTTGTATAGGTGTGGAGGTGCCAGGATATGCTATATATTTCATGAAACATTTGGAAGGACTTTAGATTCCATTCATCCTCTTGCTGGCCTCACAAAAATGGATATTCTGACAGCTATTAGGAATGCTACTGGACCAAGGCCAGCATTATTTGTCCCTGAGGTATGAATTCTTGTTTTTGTTATTAAGTGTATTCCCACTTTCATAAATATTGAAACTTTGCACTGAATTTGTGTGTTGAATGGTGGAAGGCAAGGGAAGTGAATGTGACTCAATTTTAGGCATGTTCACAAAATTGCGAAAACCGACTTTCAGCTTCATAATGTCTGTTCGTCTGGCTGTCCATCCGTCTCTCTGTCCGCGTGGAACAGTCCAGCTCCCACTGGATGGATTTTCATGAAATTTGATATTTGAGGATTTTTCAAAAATCTGGCAAGAAAATAAAGTTTCTTTAAAATCAGATAAGAATAAAGGGTACTTGATATGAAGACCAATATACATTTTTATCATACCTTGCTCATTTCTTTTTTTAATGTAAAATGTTTCAGGCAAATTTGTAGAGAAAATCAAAAGACACTTTTTGTGTTCAGTAACTTTTTTTTTTAAAGAAAATCATGCCATTTATGAGAAAATTTGGAAAAAATATTGTAGAGTGGGGCAGGCCACAGATGACAATATGGTGCATGTGCATTGCATGCTGGATACCTGAGGCTACAAATACACATACTCAGGTTGTGTAATACTCATTACTTTTCCACAGCAACAATGCTTGCATGAATGCACATGAGTGTTATGTTATATGTACATTGCCTGTCTTGTGTGTCGTAGAACAAAATTGGATTGATGTGCTAACAGGCAGAAGTGCTGATGAATACTCCGTTCGCTTCAGCTTGATGATTTGAGGGCACTTTTTAACACATGTCAGTAATGAAATGCTTTCGATTTATATCGTGATGTATATAAAACTGGGTTTTAAGGAAGTCATAGGACAACTGGAGAAAAACTTTGCTTAACAGGTCTGCTCATTCTGCAGCTTAAAGGCAACATGACATTTGAAATGAGAAAATGTCTTTTGACCCACTCCTTGGCAAAGCTGAGATAAAATGCTGAAGTAGTTTTGAAAGACATATGGGCTGTTTATTTATGGATACTAATTAATTTTGTAAAAATATGCTAAAAATATGGATGCCCTAACCTAAGTTGTGAAGTGTATCTTTTGTAAATATTTACTCTTATTGTCATTATATCGTTCATGAAACAAACTTGTTGTGACCCACCGATACACAGTTTTACAGGAAATAGAATAAAAACTTGGTATTTCCTTACTAGACCAGCACATAAGCATGCTATGTTTTTACAAAAAGAGAAGCAGTTTTTTTTTTTGGTAGGAATCTCATTTCGATGAATTGTATGGGTTACAGCAACGTGTTGCTTTTTTATGAGTGATATATAAATAAATAAATAAATAAATAAATATATATATATATATATATATATATATATATATATATATTGCACATGATGTGCAGAAAAATAAACAGAATTATACATATAATTGCATGTACATTTATTTATTCCTCGTTCTGTGTAATGTATTTCATGTTGCCAGCATGCAGGCCACATTTTTCATAAGTTTTCTGCATCACATAAAAGTAAAGGTTGAGCGGGCCCGGCCTGTAACAAACACCAACAGTGTAGTTTTAAGCTGAGCCTTGCCAGTGCCCCCAGTTTTGCTTTCCATGAACTGTGTCTATAAGAACAATGTGAAGTTTCTCAGACATACTCTCATTGCTGACATGCACTGTGTGTTTTAATAAAAGGACCTTATTGCCAGCACTTTTTAAGGCCTTCCAAATGGTAAGATGCAATAATCTTGCCGATGTTGCAAAACATTGCTAGAGTGCATCCACTTCTTACCAGCATTAGCTAATCAAGATAATATCATGAACAATCCATCCACCCCTGTTGGGCAGGCATCCTGAGAAACATCCCTGTGTTGGGGATGCAGAAGGAGGCAGTTAGGGTTGGTATATTGTGTGGAACAAGTTCAAAGTCTTAACTTCTCGTTCATCTACTAAAGACATGTACAGCTATATCTTGCTGTCTCACGCTGCTCAGACTGCAAACAAGCAGGAACAAATGTAAATTACCCAGCTTTGTGATTAACTGGGGGAGGGCAGAATCTCATGCGAGTCCCAGTGTACCACACACCGCCTCCCGCCTATTACTGGAGCGCCTTGCCTTACCAAGGCACTCCCCCCTCACCAGCAACTGTGATTTTCGTTTTTCATATCGCTGCTTGGGAACTTCTGCATTTAAAGAAGCCTGTTTAATCTGGGACAATCTCCACAAAATATTAATAATCACTGTGATTTACAAATTAAATGTATTCACTGACAAACTGGGGAGTCTGGACCCAGAATAAGTAAATATTGGTACATAAAAAGGGACTCAGATTTCTGTAGCATTGCCTGCCAGCTTCCCATTATTCTAACATACAATATGAGTGGAAAAATTTGAGGATTTGAAAATGCTAACGAGAACAACATGAAAAAGAGAATTTGACTTTTGTTCATGTCAGGACCTACAAAGGAATGAAAGATAAAGAAAATAGGAGAGAAAAAAATGCACACAGGATCAGAGGGTTGGAGATTAACAGGCTACTGCAAGCCATACCGCATACAAGGTATTTGTGAAAAAGAAGTGTCATGAGTGGCAAAAGCATTGTCTATTGGCCAGTATAAAGCATTCACCAACAGAGTAGGTTTCTAAATTCCAATCTGTGGTCATGTTGTGCCAGTCGTGGTGCTGGAGAGCATTTGGAGGAGATTCGCTCTCCATTTTAATCCAGTCTGGACAGATATCTCATGTACTCTGTATTGCTTGAGATAGTGTGACAACCCATGATTATAGTTGAGTTTCTTCCTGTGATTTATTACTCTGTGGATGTGAGGACTATGCAGCATTTGAATAATAACGTTGAACACTTTCTGTCAGGGTTTTGAAAACTAATAAGTTAATGCTTTGTGGGGAAATAATCACTGTTATTTCTGTACAAAACAGGCAATTAAATACATTCTGGGGGCAGAACATAAAATTTTTGAATGGTAAACCGTTTGGTACATGAAGTAACTAGTGGGTTTTGTTAAAGGTAAAGTTCACCCTAGAGCAGGCCATGAAGACTGAGAGGGGGAGTGGAAGTGTAACTCTACTTTTTCTTTAACCTTGGTGCTAGATGGGGATGAATGGTTAATGCCATGACCTGGCCGCTTTACTCCTGGGAAAGAGACCCAGTACCCATTGTACAGGAGGCTGGTTGGGCTCCAGGCCCTGGTTCTATTAATGCCTATAAATTAGTACGAAAGTCTTCAGTTTATGATAAAGGTCAGGTTATAGTGTTTTCGTTGCTTTGATCTCCAGGCATTGAGGAGTCAGGTCTATAATGGAAGTTCGAACACTGACATAGATTTCTGTAAATTTTCCATTAGTAGCTACAGACAGCCTTCATAAGAGAACTATCATGAATTCAGTTAGCCACATGTAGTTTTAGATTCCTCATTAGGCATGTTCGCAAAATAGTGAAAAGCTACTATTACCTTCGTCATGTCTGTACGTCCATCTGTCTGTCCGTCTGTTTGTCCATATGGAACAACTCAGCTGCCATTGGACGGATTGTCATGAAATATGATATTTGTTTATTTTTCAAAAATGTGTTGAGAAATTTCAAGTTTCATTAAAATTAGACAAGAATAATGGGCACTTTACATGAAGACAAATATACATTTATGATCATATCCCAGTCACATCTTCTTAGAATGAGAAATGTTACAGACCAAAGTTGTAGAGAAAATCAAAATGCTCGTTTCATGGTCAATAACTTTTTTTGGGGGGGTGGAAGATGAAAAAGTACTGTTTGTGAGATAACGCGAAAAATATGTGCAGTCCAGCGGGCCACATGACAATATGGCATATGTACATTGCATGATGGATATTTAAGGCTATAAGTACACACTCAGAATATGTAATACTTATTGCTTTTCCACAGCAACACGCTTCACTGTTACTTTATTTGTGCATTACCTGCCTTGTTAATCATTTTCAGTGCAGTAAGTGACTGTGGGTAAGCTTATTTTGCACATACTGGAGGCCAAATGGGGACCATTGTGTAAGGTTTTGTTGTACTAAATGTAGTGTTACTGGAGACCTTGTGCCAGCAGTCTCAAGAATGGAATGTGCGTCAGGGAACACAATTTGCTATGGGAGCATTTTCACAGCTGCATTTCTATCACATATTGATTTCAACATGGCGGACAGGCAGGTACAGACAGAGTGTAGTGTGGAAACTTTATTAAATGTTGCAAATTCCAGTAGACCTTCGAACTGTGGAAAATGTTCTGATCTCGAATTATGGCTTTTACAGGCTTTAAGTGAATTAAGCTCGGTTCAACGGATTGTTGATTTACTAAGTAAGAAGTATAAATATAAACAAGATGAGCAGACATCTGATATAGTCAGGAATGACTGTTGGACTCAAGCAACATTGAATCATTAAAAAATGCCTGAATTTCACTCACTACATTCCAACAACAGCAAACCGTTTTGAACTATTGTCTAACCTTACTAAGGATGCAGACGATTACAGGCCAGAAAAGGATACAGATAAAGAATCATGTAACTACTCTGGATGCCTACAAAGGAAGTTTGTTCACAAGGAGACCATCTCTATGGGTAATTATAAGACAAATGCTAAAGTCGCAAACCACACATGCAAGAAGTATGATAGTGCTATAAATGGTAATTATAGAAATCAGCAACCCCATACTAAGGATTCAACACACAGAATTCCAGTTTTGGTTAATGGCCTAGCCTCAGTGGATGTGAGTACGAAGAATATTTGCCATAAACCTAAAAGTAGTTCTCAGCAATATAAAGAACATAAAATTATAATCACCGGCGACACTCATGCTCGAGGCGCTGCAAGTAATGTGAAACATAATGTCAATGATAACTCTAGATCTAGTGGTTTTGTGAGACCAGGAGCAAACATAGATACACTAACTTCTTCAGTGACAGAGAACAGTAAACACTTAATGAATAATGACATAATTGCTGTTTGGGGAGGTGCTAATGATGTGAGTAAAAATAATTCCCAGGATGGACTGAAACACATAACTAATTTTGTGAAAGTAAACAGTCATACAAATATCATTTTAATGAGTGTCCCTCATCGACATGATTTATCTGAGTGGTCGTGTGTTAATAGTGAAGTGAAAGCTTTCAATAGAAAGTTAGTGAAACTTATGAAGCCTTATAAACATATTATAGTGGTAAAAGTAGACCTTCATAGGAAATTTTTTACCAGACAAGTTCTGCGTATGAATAATTTAGGTAAAAGATAAAATAGCGTTAAAGATAGCCAATGTAGTTACTACAATTTTCCCGAAACAGGAAGAAATAATCAGCTTGTGTTGGATGAATGAATATGAGTCAGTGTAAGTGGTAGTTCTAATGAAGATAATGTCATCCTGCAAGAAGACTCTAAGGCAGCCTCTTCAGAAACAGCCACCGTGGAGGCTTTAACTGATGATGCAGCTCAAGGTGAACCAATACGTGTGGGGCCTAGAACATCCAAAAGACAAAAGAAACACCCAACAATAAAAAGTGATGATTTTTTATGGTAAATGATAATGAAATGTTAGCTAGTAATGCAATAACAATATTTCATCAGAATATCTGTGGTTTGAAGGGAAAAATGGATGAGTTGTTAAGTTCTATGTCCCCAGATTTCCCTCACATTTTGTGTTTTTCTGAACACCACCTCAAAAAATTTGAACTCGATCAGATTAATGTTGATGGCTATAGACTTGGTGCTGCATACTGTAGACAAGTTGTAAAAAGAGGCTGTATTTGTATATTTGTTCAGTAAAACCTGAAGTATGCAAATATTGATTTGGGTAAATAACGTAAAGATCAAGACATTGAAATTTGTATGTTAAAACTAAAACCAACCTTCTTCAATGCTTGTATTATGGCAATCTATGGAGCACCCACTGGCAATTTTAATTTGTTTCTTAATAGATTAGATGACATAATCAAGACACTTTATAAAGTTGACTTATGTGGTGACATAAACATAGACTATCTTACAGATAATGATAAGAAAAGACAACTCGATGCAGTGCTTCTGACTTACAATTTATCAGCTGTAGTACATTTCCCCACTAGATTTCAAGGTTATTCGAGTACTGCAGTAGACAGTATATTTATTGACACCAATAAATTTATAAATTATTTTGCTCCTCCTCTACATAATGGATTATAAGATCATGATGCTCAGTTGTTAATAATAAACGATGTAAATCTGCAGTTACAAACCTGTCATATTTATACCATCAGAAATATAAATAATTATTCAATAGAGGAATTTAAAACCAGATTAAGTTATGAATCCTGGGACATTGTCTTTGACTACAATGGAAATACAGATGTAGAGATATTGTTTAACTCATTTCTTAATAATTATCTAAGGATATTTCATACTAATTTCCCTCCTCATAAAATAATTGAGAGAAGTAACAATAATTCCTGGATAACACCAGGTATAAGAATTTCTTGTAGACGCAAAAGATGTCTTTATCTGCGTACTAGGGACAGTGATTATATCATTTTAAAAAATTACTACAAGCAGTATTGTAAAACTCTAACAAGTGTTATTAAAGCGGCAAAAAGGTATGTGTATAGTAATCGAATTAGTCTACCAATGAAATAAAGGCAACTTGGAATATTTTGAAAGAAGAAACAAATAGACTAAAAGGACCTACAAATACAACTATTAACAATTATCAAAATTCTCATGAGGCTTTTAATAAATATTTCTTGTCAATAACTGAAAATATTATGCATGATATCAGATGTAACAACAAACAAGGTTACAACATTAACAAAAATCCAAACAATTATTTGTTAAACCTATTTCATAAACCTTTTCCTAGCATAAAGTTTAAAAACACATCAACTAAAGAAATTGAAAAAATTATTAACTCCTTAAAAATAAAGGAATCATCTGGCTATGATGAAATCTCTACAAAAATATTAAAGATTAGTGCTTCCTTTATGAGTTCTCCTTTGAGTTATATTTGTAATAAGTCTATGCTATCTGGAACTTTACCTACTAGATTAAAATATACTATAGTAAAACCATTATTAAAGAAAGGAGATAAGGAGAATGTAGCTAATTACAAACCAGTTTCTTTACTAACCTCTTCTCCAAGGTCCTTGAAAAAATTATGTATGACAGGCTTTTGAAACATATTGAGACCAATAATATTTTAGCTGTTGAGCAATTCGGTTTTAGAACCTCCTCATCAACAGAAAAGGCCTCCTATAAACTAACTGATGATATATTAAATGCGCTCAATAACAGAATGATGGTTGGAGGCATATTTTGCGACTTACAGAAGGCTTTTGATTGCATTAATCACAACATGTTACTAACAAAATTAGAGTTTTATGGAATAATAGGAATAACTTACAAACTAATTAAGTCTTATCTTCATGGTAGATGTCAAAGAGTGGTCTTAAATAATCATTCCTCTAGCTCATGTTCAAATTCGGGTAAAATAACACACGGTGTACCTCAAGGATCAATACGAGTACTTGGTCCACTACTTTTTCTACTTTATATTACTGACTTACTGCAAATAACAAATGACAATTCTAAAATTGTCTTATTTGTGGATGACACTAGTATGATTATCACCAACCCTAACCCTTCAAAGTTTGAAAAAAGTGTCAATAAAATCATTCAGGACATAAATGAATGGTTTAATACCAACTTATTATCATTAAACCTGGATAAAACATACTTCATACAATTTGTGACTAAGAACAACTCTTCACTTAATTTCAATATTATGCACGGAAATAAGAAAATAGCTAATGTCTACAACACAAAATTTCTTGGACTGGCATTAGATAACACACTTTCCTGGAGAACTCATATAGACACCATTATACGTAAGTTAAGTTCAGGTAGCTTTGCATTGAGAGTAGTCAAGCCATTCTTGTCCCAGGATTCACTGAAAATAGTATATTATTCCCATTTTCATTTCGTAATGACTTACGGATTAATATTCTGGGGGAATTCCCATTATAGTAATATTATTTCAGACTACAAAAAAGAATTATTAGAATCCTTGTAGGGATAAGAGGTAGAGATTCGTGTAGAGAACGTGTCAAGAAGTTAAAAATATTACCATTACAATCTCAGTATATACTATCACTCTTGCTTTTTGCAATTGATAATGGGGATTATTTTAAGGTGAACTCTGAGATACACAACCTCAGTACTAGGAATAAATTGAATCTACATCCACCAATATCCAACTTGTCAGTATACCAGAAGGGAACATATTATTCTGGGATTAGGGTGTTCAATAGTCTGCCGTGTCAAATAAAGAACCTGTTCCACAATAGAAATCAATTTAAACATGCCTTGAAAAATTTCTTGTATTTTCACTCATTTTATACTTTGGGTGAATATTTTAACTGTAATAGGATTTAAAATACTTATTATTGTTCAGCTGTTCTTTTATGTTTTAAGGTTTTATCTTGATAATTGTTGATTAATTAATTAAATAGTAATATATTATAAAATTGTATAACTGAAATGTATGTTTGAATGAGTAAATACTTGTCAACCTTTTGACTACCGCCGATTCTACAGTGGTTGTATTGCATTTTTTACTAGGCTGCTTGTATGTATTATAATGTATTGTAATGTATATTGACGGAGTTACACGGAATTGACATGTTCTATGTACTTGGGACCATGACCCCCTTCTGCGTTGGATAAAAAAAAATATATCTAGCAGCAAGCTCATTTTTCAAGTAACATTTCCTTGGAGAGTGCTGCATGACACGCAGCATGTATTCCAGCATTAATTATCTGACTGTACTGACAAAATCAGAATTATGTAATTTAATAAATTTGATGAGCTCTGTTTGCAGACAATTTATACTGTGTAATTATCTGTATGTATGCTCATATTTTATTCAGTTCAGACATAGCCCCAGACTGCACATTTATGAACAGTAGAAACACATGGCTTCAAAATCATCTAATTTCATTTTGATAATCTGATTGATAGACCCTGTGAAGCCATGTTATAATGAATTATGAGTATTTAAATGTGTGGTTTCTTTGTTACCTGAGGCACATTTAACCCTTTGGTGCTGAACAACAATTATACTTGTCATGCAGCATGATGCTTAGAAAACTGAAGGATGATGAAAGTTGTCACCCAGAATTTGTCAGTTGTGACACATACTTGTACAGCCCCCACCTGATATATAGTGGTCTGATGTATGTAGCTGTCTCCACTTGAGCAAAAAAGCAAGTTTGTTTCTCATATTGTTTTTGCCCCAACCTCTCAAGGCCATGAATTTCATTCTGGCATAAGAGGGTTAAATTAAAGGGAAAATGTGTAACTGCATACAAGGCTTGGTTCTTTGGTATGTTAATCGGAATGTTCATTCGTGTTGTTGATTAAACACAAAGTTCCATATAATATGGCAATTCTGTATTCATGTCTAGTATTGCATTTAAAATGGATGATTTTTAGTATTATGCATTTAACATACAATATTTATTTTGACTGTGTATTATATCTGTGCTTCAAAGAAGTATGTTATTTCAGGTTTCATTTGAATTGCTTGTGAAACGACAAATCCGACGCCTTGAGGAACCTTCTCTGCGCTGTGTGGAATTAGTTCACGAAGAGATGCAACGAATTATCCAACACTGTGGTACAGAGGTGCAGCAGGAAATGTTACGCTTTCCTAAACTGCATGAACGGATTGTTGATGTTGTTACTCATCTGTTAAGGAGACGTTTGCCCACCACAAACATGATGGTGTGTAGAAATGTCATATGTCTGGGATATAGAGACCTTATTATTTATGTTACACTTTGTGTTTGCATTGTGGCAGAACATTTTTGTACCCTTTTTTATGTAAATGTCATGTAATTTTTTAATTGCAGTACCTGAATTTTAGGCACATATTGGATTTTACATTTCAGAGCCATTCAGACAATTTATATATTGTCATAATGTGCCTTTTCATTTATAGAGATGTGTAATTATTTACAGAGTTGCATCATTGACCTTGACTCCATTCTTCCTCGCAGTGGCCCTTTTGGGTTCTGAACTCCAAAACTGTGGTGTTACACTTGTCTTAGTGGACCATTCAGTCTTTCTTATTATTTCATCTTTGGGTGTGGGAGAGGGGATAGAATTTTGAAACACATTGGCCACCAGTATTACCTGATTTACCATGGATTGCCCAAGTAATGTTGTGTCATACATAGGGAAGGTATGCAGTAGATTATCATCTTCTCTGAGTACTATAACTACATCGCAGCAGACTGAAACTTTCCTGGTCACTGGTACTCCTGTTTGGTGCCATGATATTAAACACAAGCAGAGATCTCTTATATAGACACAAGAAATGTAATTAGTGTTTGTTATGTAAGTGGTGGAATTAGGATTTCAGAATGGTTATATTAGCTCACCTGAATAGTCTGCAAGTGTTACCACTCAATTTTGCCAGAATTTCATTTGTTGGACACTGATTCCAACAGATATTCTCCTTATGCTGCTGTTGTGAGGGGTGTGTGTTGGTGTTTGGTTTGGAGGTTGCAGTGTGTGAATGTTGTTATTTGGCAAATGACACTTGCAAAATCATTTAATTTTGCAGACTGGGAACCAAACCTTTATACTACATGTACATGTTGGTGTATAATGAAAGCATTATGATATTCTGTAAATGTAGTTATTGGTTTACTGATCCAGTTATGTGAAACTATAAATTTCATTTGTATAAATATGTTTTAATTTTCCAGGTCGAGAATTTGGTAGCTATTGAGTTGGCATACATTAATACAAAACATCCAGATTTCCACAAAGATGCAGCCTTGGTTTCTTCTCTTCTTAAGTCTGTGGAAGAAGATGAAAGGTTCCTGCGGCCAGCCAATAAAAGACAGAATCCTGCTCATGTAAATCAGCCTATGCCTACTGTGGCAGCGGAGTCAGAAAAGGATATGCCAAAGGTAGGGCATATAGAGAAGTGTTTAGCTTGATCACACGCTTATTAAAGTTTGACAGTTTGCGGTGAGAACAGGATCATCGCAGTTACATACTGCCCTTATAAATTGAGGTTAACATATTGCATTCCTGTCAGTATATCTACCTTTTTTCGTAAATCCATGTTTACATCTACATTGTACTAAGGGAAGTTAAAAAACAGTAATTCCAAAATAAGAATCAGTCCTTTTTCCTGCTTCAATAATTTACACTTTTATGCCAAACCCATAATATGCTGTGTGTTTTGTCTCCTTGGTCAATCCAGAATGTATTGTTTTGAGTTCTATTCTTTCTGTCTAAGATTGATGTACTATTGAAGATGTTCTTGCACATGCTAATTATTGTAAATATTTACTTAAAAGTAAAGAAAAGTTCCAAGTCAGAGTAGAAGTGTCTAGAACTTCTTCACATTCCAACTCTGGAATCAGATTTATTTGCTTATTTTGACACTTGTCTCTTACCTTCTTGTATGATGTTGAGCTTAAAGTGTAAATCATTGTGTCCACTAACTGGTGCTTTTTGAGGCAATGAGAAGTGACTATTACTTTATACTGAAGGGACTGTAGTACTACCAGAAATTATCTTTGCCTGAAACCACTGTGTGTATATTTAGTTTTAAATGTTGATGTTTCTTGTTACCTGTTACAGGTAGGATGTATGCCTTCTCTTCTCCGTCCTTGAGTGTATTTCTTAACTGTTGTGTATGGAAGGTTAAATGAATAAGCACATCATTCTTTTGTTATATTTCACAGAACCATACAATTATTCGATACAACCACGAACAGGTCACCAATGCAGTATCATGGTTTTCAACCTATTTGCCTGCTGCTCGATCAGAAAAAGAAGCATCAACAGACAGCTCACCGAGTGCAACACCAACACATCAGAATGATGTGAAAGGTGTGCTTAGTCCACAGAAACCTGTGAATTTGCTGCCAGAAGTTCCAATCCAGACTGGCAGGAAACTATCTGAGAGGGAACAGCGTGACTGTGATGTTATAGGTATGCATTTGCTGTGACTATTCATGAACAAAATATTCTAGCCACAAACACGTGTTTTTTATGGACTGACAAAGCACCTGAGTTCCCACTTTACCTCAAAAAACACAAAAATATTGATGTATAAAGTACTTAGACCTGTACTTACATATGCTTCTGAAACATGGACTCTATCTAAAACAAATGAGCAGTGGTTAAGTCTGTTTGAAAGAAAGGTGCTTCGATGTATTTTTGGAGCGAAACAAGAGAACAAAACATGGCGAAAAAAATACAGCTTTGAATTATACGAAACATTTAATGAATCAAACATTGTCAATTATATCAAAGTTAAAATACTGGCATGGGCAGGGCACTTGATGCATATTAATAACTAGCGGGGGTACCCGGCATTGCCCGGGATGAGAAATTGCGAAAGCAGATATTTGAAATCACATGGAGGGACAAAGGTTGGATAGGTTAGACGTTATTTGTATAATTGCAGTTCCTTAGTCACTTCTTTCCCGTCTGATGAGGTTCCGAATTGTAGACACATGGATCCCGTTCACGTCCCAGCGTATCGTACGCATTACCGAGACTGCAACACACTTGGAGTAGGAACGCGCAACTGTCGTCTGCAAGGACGTGATTTCCTGTAGGCCACAAAAACAGGTGCTGGAATGAGAGGTATAACGCTGTGGTGGATGGCCCCGCCGCCTGGTTGAACGTAATATCCATGACGTGACGCGAACACCCACCAGAATAAGGGATACGAAGCTGTGGTGGATGACTCTTTCGAATGCAACGATGTAATTTCCGCGATGTTAAGGGAACTCCCGCTAGAATCGTGAATATAAGGCTGCCGCGGATGACTCTGCCGTCAGCGACAACGTAATGTCGGTGAAGTCACGCGAACACCAGCTGGAACCACGGATATAAAGGTATCGCGGAAAATGGTCATGCTGGCAGCCATCTTGTGCCCATGATTCTGCAGTGGCCCCTAAAGGAAAAGGGCCCAAAAGGTCAAAGAGGTCAAGAATCTCGGGCCCATACATACCCTACGGTCTCTTCCAGACCAAGGGGGAGACGTGTGCAAAGTTTGGTTCCGATCGGTTCAGAAATGTGGATTTGTATTAGGTACAAACACACAAACAAACAAACATTCATTCATTTTTATATATAAGATGATAGAACTCTAAAAAAAAATATTCCACACCAAACTGGATGGAGTAAGAAGAGCTGAAAGACCGAAATTGCTATGGGAAGATGGCGTTGATTGAGATATGAGAACATTTGAGGTCAAGAATTGGAAGAAGGTTGCTCTCGACATAGACAAATGGGCAAACCTTCTTAAGAAGGCCAGGGCCCACCAAGGGCTGTCGAGCCGATGATGATGATGATTCTTGATCAAATTGTATTAGTATGTTTGGTAATTGGATGTTGATGCTTAGGTTGGTCAAAAATGATCTAAACTCTGGTCAAGAAGAACCTTTTTTTACCAGCTTAACCCATTGGCAAACACAGCTGGCTGTGAGACGGTCTGAGCCATCGATGTCTTTCGCTTTTAATTCTAGCCTTCTGTCAGTAGATGGCATGACATGTCTTTTACCGTTTGAAAGCTGATAAAACGCTCTTTTAAAAATTAATTTTGCATGAATAAAATATAAATGTACAAGATTGCCATTTTCGCCTAAAAAATTAGTATTTGTAGGTGCGCCATGTGTTATAAAAAGTAGTATGCCAAAGGGTTGAGTTTGTTTACATATGTAACGAAGGCATAATTTATGGCTATAAAATGTAATATTGTAATTTCTTAGTTACACTGAAACAGTGCACAGTTACTAGTGTTAGACCTCAGTAGTGATTAGCTGTCAGTTCAGCGCACTGGAAAAAATGTACAAGTCAAGACGAACTGGCGGAGTCTTTGAACTCTCACTACCGTCAGTTCACTGTATTTGAAAGTATGTGCGACTCAGCGGCCTTACTCTATATAACCCTCCTTAAACGTGGAAACGTCCTCACTCTTATTTTCATTATTTCAACTGGTGTATCTACGTCGAAATTATACAAAATTGTGGAGATCATTCTGACTTCGTAAACTTAGAAACAAAGTTACCATGTGTGTTGGATTGTTGATACTTCTGTGTATTCAAGGTGAGTGGTGCTGAATGTGTTTAGAAAACGTTTGAATAATATTCTCCACGCGAGCTGAGCAAGTTTGATTATTAACGACTAAAGTAAACTATTCCAAATTTCGAATTATTAACGGGTTATATAGAGAAGGCAAAGCGATTATTGGTGTAACTTCAAAAACTGTAACTTCTCCCTTTGTTATATTATTCATGTAAATTGTTAACCTTGTTAGATTTTTACTTTCTATTTTTATTAAACCTTTTAGCTTTACATTACTTAAACTGTGCGTTTGGCATTTACACCAAGATTAAATTGTAATATTCCTAAGACCTTGACAAGTTGACTGCGATTAGAAACTGAAGTAGTTGATTTTTCCTTGAGATCCATAGTGATAGTTTTAGTAGATTTCTATTACTGTGTAAAACCCTATAATCTACTTGGTGGCAGTCTGCCTGTGATTTGAACGTCGAATATAGTGAAATTAGAACCCTCGTCATCCCCAACAGTGTCCCCATAGTCAGACAAAA
>Ga0268261_10000839_pt1 | contig 20301 bp, 17 predicted proteins | sample TergutNc150P1_FD_190353 | JGI IMG/M metagenome (GOLD analysis project Ga0268261, IMG submission 190353) | Nasutitermes corniger P1 segment gut microbial community from laboratory colony in Florida, USA - Nc150 P1 (SPAdes) (version 2) | ecosystem: Host-associated > Arthropoda: Insects >...
AATCCCACCGGGGGCATGGATATTTGTCTGTTGTGAGTGTCGTGTGTTGTCAGGTAGAGGTCTCTGCGACGAGCTGATCACTCGTCCAGAGGAGTCCTACTGACTGTGCTGCGTCATTGTGTGTGAACTAGAAACATCAAGAATAGGTGCTCCATATATACAAGACATTAGTAGCCTAAGGGTTAATGACTTAACCCATATCCTGCTAACGTGGAGCAAATGGTGAGCTAATAATGCCAGCAAATAGCAGATGGGATTTAATTCGGGGTTTAAAGGGTTAAAGCATTACATTTTACATTACATTTTGACAACAAATTTTACGAGACCATGTGTTGATCAAAATATCATATATGAAAACAGGACGGTTGAAGAAGTAGGAAAATCTAAATTTATTGGTATACAAATTGACTGTAACTGCAGTTGGAAAACACATATTGAATATGTCATTATCGAACCAAGTTCTACATGCTTTGTGATGAGGACACTGTCACTCATAATAACATGACACAAAATTAGATGATTTTGTTTACTATCATTGCGTCATGTCATATGCAATAATTTTCTGGGGAAATTCTGCAGGCATAGAGAAAGTATGTTACATCTAGAAGGAAATTATTAGAATAATGTTAGGCACAAAAGGAAAGTCTAATAGTTATTTAGGAAGTTAAATATTTGTCCACTGGACAGAGAATTCCAACTTGTGGTATTATAATTTGTTGTGGGCAACATGAAAGAATTTCAAACCATTAGGTATAAGTGACATAAGCACAAGGCACATATGTGCTGAGCAATAATCTCAGTAAGTGTCTAAAATGGTGTTTATTTTAGAGGAATCAGGCTGTAGTAACATTCCAATAACAATCAAAAATTTATAAATAGTGATATAAAATTATTTCAGTCAGTGCTTCGTGTAGTGTAGTGCCACAGTCTATTCCAAATGAAAATTCTAAATTGTTTTATAATGTGAAAGGGGCACGGTACTGGTTCCATGAACAATTGTCCTTTTACTGTAATACTGGAAATAGATATTTAGTATACTTCTATTATTATATTTGAGGAAAGTATTGAAACACTGCAAATAGATAGTTGTTATGGATTCATATGTATGTGTATTTCAAACAAGAGTTGTATGTGTATCATGATATTTTACATATCTATTTGGCAGTTCTCTGAAGAGTCTATGGAATGAAATAAATTATATCCTACTCTGTGTCACCAACTTCAGCTGCAAGAATCTAATTCTAACCTAACTGAATGCTGGTGGCATGTTGCAATAAATTAGCAAAAGAAATGCATGGTGTGTGTAATATTGTGCCTCTGTTGTTGGAATATGTAGTTTACTGGAAAGAGATATGCAAGTGTATATGTGTGTTGATCATCCTAATTGTTTTACAGGCTAGAAGTTCCGAAACACAGATATCCGCTGATGCGGCGTGCTAATGTTGGAGCTTTGTTGAGGCTATGTAGATTTCTCAGTAGTACTGAAGTGTCGACAGCTCTGAGGCCATTTTATTTTTCTGTTCATCCAGACCTGTTTGGTCGATATCCTGCTGAGAGGGTGAGTTTTGTTGGCCATTGTTAATATTGTGTTCAGGATAGTAGCTTTATGAAAAGCCCAGTTCATTGATGGATATAGAGGTCAGTTAATGAATCTGTAAAGGTCTGTTACAGTGCTGTATTATATGGCTATTATGTTGTGTGAAATAGGTGTATATTTGATAAATGCAGTATTTTGGGAATGGGCTGTACTGTCACTTTAAGTATTGACCATAGAGCATGAAGCTTTTGGCTGTATGTGTGTTACATTCCATAACATGTACTAACTTCGTACTGTATTCACTGGTTGGTTCTTGTTTTATGGGCAGGTTTATTATTATGTTTGTGTTTCTGTTTTATTTCTATGTGGCTTAAATTGTGTGTGTATGTATGTTTGTGTGTATTTGATATTTACATTTTTGAGTCAGGTGACATATTTTTTCAGTGTTTTGTTTTAATATTATGGCATTGGAGACCACCACAACTTTATACTTTGTAATTTCGTGCATGTGCTGTTCATAATGTGACACTTGCACAAAGTTGTGATGTGGCAACACTTACTTAATTACTTACTTACTTACTTCCTCACTTACTTACTTACCTACTTACTCCATGGAACACGGTCCTTCTTGAGAAGCTAACTGGTTTTCAGCTAGTCAAGAAACTCCCCACATTGTATGGAACCCAAAAGTTTATTACCGCACTCACAAGTGCCTGCCACCTGTCTATACTGAGCCAGCTTGATCCAGTCCATACCCCCACATCCCACTTCCTTAAGATCCATCTTAATATGATCCATCTAAGCCTGGGTCTCCCAAGTGGTCTCTTTCCCTCAGGTTTCCCCACCAAAACCCTGTATACACCTCTCCTCTCCCCCATTCATGCTACATGCCCTGGATATGGTGGCACACTACCAGCATTTAATTTAGGATCAGGAAGTAATGCATAGTAATCGAGCCTTGAAAATTTGTGACTGTTGTGGCTGTTCTCATGTTACTTGTGTGATGTCTTCCACCCTTATGATGGAGGGAGCTGTGTGGAGTTTGTATTGAACGTTATGAGATTCGAGGTTTTTGCTTCAGTGACCCTGAGGACTTTTTGTCTTCTGGTATGTGTAATGGTGTGTAGTTTGGCAGACAGATGTCAGTGTTTGGAGGAAACTGCTGGTTGTCACCATCTGTGAGGTAGAAGAAGCAAGTTTATCCTATTGATGGCAGCAGAAGGTTTCTCCATGGCTCTTTTCCCTATCACAAGACACAGCATCACATCTCATAAGACAGAATTGCTGTGTCTTTCATCCTGCCTGATGATCCTTCGAATCATTGTTATTTGCACTGGCCATTGATCACATGTTGCCAGTTGTGTGTTGAGTATGAGTATGTCAAGGGTTCGGGACCTCACGGCCCCAGTGCACCTAGGCCTTTATAAACCAGCCCTTTGTGCCCCATGTCCAATCAAGGGAACCCTGAAGCTTTACTGAAGCTCCAGATGGCCCCCAAGCTTATACTTTGAATATCCTTAGGCTCCAAGAAGAAGGAGCCCAGATATGCATGTCTGAGTGAGGCCAAAGCCTCACATTCACAGAGAATGTGGGCCGAGGTTTCCTCTATCGCCTCACATTTCCTACACAATGGACTGTCCTGCAGTCCTAGTAGGTAGAGATGCTGCCTCAGGGTGTTATGACTAGTAAGTAGACCAATTACTGCCCTGGACTGAGTACTGTTAAAGGACATTACTTTAGTCTTGGCACCCAGACTAGGTCCAGAAATTAATTCCCGAGCCTGCCTCTGGGTATTGCCAAGACTTCGCCATCTTGCCCAGTGCTGGTTAGCCGACCAGCGATGGAGCTTGTTTTGTATGTCTCGTCTAGAGACCCCAAGGGCCGGCTCAGGTCCCAAGAAACCCAGACCGGAGCCACACCTTGCGAGCTCATCGGCAATCTCATTTCCCTGTAATCCTAGCATGCCCAGGGACCCAATATAGTCCCACCGCCTACTGTGTAGACAGTTGTGTGTTACTGTCATGATGATCCTGGCCTTACTCTGAGCACTTGTATTGCTAATCACTGTGTGGTTTTAAAATTAAGACTTGGCACAAGTGTTTTGTTCTGTTGTGTCTTTCCGGGTTTGCTATGCCACACAAAGATGGTACCAGGCATCATCATGTAAAGGCAGGATTGTAGGATTAGTGGGCTGATGACTTGTTCTGTTGTATTCTGAAGACTGTGAACTAACTCCTGAGTACTGTAGCTGATGCTGCTGGTGTAGGAGCATTCATTTATCTTAACACTGACACAACACTGACACCAGACGGACGTTAGAGGTCGGCTTAATCCCGTTGCTGTGCCCTGGTGAAAGAACATCTGGTAATCACTGAGTAGGTGTTGTGGTTGGTGTGGACATTTGGAAGAAGAGAAAAGCATCTTGCCTCTGCCACAAATTGACTATGAAAATTCAATCGTCCAGCCCCAAAACTATTCACTGTACCAGCTGTCCTATCCCAGTGGCTTATTTAAGTTTCAAAACAGGCTGACATTAGCACATAAAAGCAAATGTTTGTGATGTAATAAGCATTTTAAAGCTATATGCAATCCTTCAGGCTAAATGGTCTAGCATCGCAGTTAGGTCATGACTGGTTCTGTTCAAATCGTTTCCAGTTTATTACTTGTCAGTCATACCATTCGAAACTACATTGCCTGAGTTACTAGAAACATTGTACATCCTAACGCCGCCACGGCAACTGAATTGTGAAAGGCAGTTTGCCTAATATATTTCAGTCCTCAGTATGGAACTAGCTACAGGTTACCCTAGAGTTTTGAGGTGGCTTTTAGATTTCTGGAAAGTCTGTGCACTGCTGGCTTACCTGATGATTGCATAAAACATATTTTCTTTGACATGATATCTGTAGTGATAGATCATAGCGTCACAGACTTTTTCACACAATACACTTATTGCTTATGTTTATTGTATACACATTATTTTTAATGTAAGTTTACTCTACAACAAACCATGACAGCCCAGAGGGGGAGTACAGGTACAGTTCTACTCTTTCTTTAACCTCAGTACTAGATGGGAGTGGGGCACGCAGTGTCACAGTTGGTTGAGGCTCTGTGCTACAAGCCGGAAGGTCACGGGTTCAATTCCCGATGGTGTCATTCGAATTTTTTATTGACGTAATCCTTCCGGCTGCGCTATGGCCCTGGGGTCGAATCAGCCTCTAACAGAAATGAGTACCAGGAATATTTCCTGGCGGATAAAGGCGGCCGGTGCGTAGGGCTGACAACATTACCACCTTCGTGTGCCGATTGTCTTGAAATCTGGGAGCCTCAACCTCCTGGAACCCTCTGGGCCTGTCCAGGCCTGTAATGGGATTGCTTTACCTTTACCTTACTAGATGGGAGTGGATGGTCAACACCATGCCCCACCTGCCTCCCCCCCAAAAAAAAAGACCTATTTTTTTGTAAGATTTATAAATGTTTTTGTTAGTTTTCCAAACAAGTGCAGTGATATCGTGAAATGTTCCCCTGTGTTTTCTTGTTACGCTCTGCAATTGTGAAAATCGTTCAGTATGTAGCATTATGTCACTAGGGCGTGTTCCTGTGGACACCAAATACAGTGTATTTTTCTTGAATGATGTGAAACATCTCTCTGTATTGTGCGTTGTGTGCCCTGTTGGCTGCTTTATGTCTTTTATTTTAGACGTCAGATGTTTTGTTCTGATTTTTGTGCTACACATCAGATGGATGTCCCTTAGAATATTTTAATCTTCAGTTATCTGGTATGCATTCAGTATGTTCCCTTTCGAATGTACATTACATACATGCTTTTTAATTTGTTTTGCAGACTGTTAATGAAAATTCTTTAAAACAACTGAGTTCTTACATTGAAACTTTGCTGCAGAATCGTCCTACAAGACCAACAACTGTTACTTTCTACCTGAGGAATCAGAACACGTCAGATAGTGGTAATTATGAAGACACAGTAATTATTCTGAAATGTTAATGTCAGTACACACAGGAATGTAGTAATGAGGCATGCATGTAAGCACATATATGCACATTCGTCATTACAAAGTGTCTTCCTTCTTACAAGTAAAGTTTTTCATAAGTCAAAACACAACTAGTATTATAGATGTTTATTTTATTTAAGGTGATAAGGTGACAACATGTTTCGGCCTCTATCACCAGGCCTTCATCAGGTCACAAGAAACTGAAATTTGAGGAAGCTACACACTGTCATTCATAAAATAAGTTATATAAGCTTAAAATTCAACGAGATCTCGTTGTTGTTATTCTATACGATAGTATCCATAATCAGTTTGAAATTGTAAAATTACAAATACTATAATTATCAGTATTTTGGTACAGTCTTGTCTTCTTATTCATATATCGTTGTAGGTGGATTATTTGTAATTTTACAATTTCAAACTGATTATGGATACTATCATATAGAATAACGACAACGAGTTCTCATTGAATTTTAAGCTTATATAACTTATTTGATGGATTACAGTGTGTGGCTTCCTCAAATTTCAGTTTCTTGTGACCTGATGATGGCCTGGTGATAGAGGCCGAAACACGTCACCTTGTCACCTTAAACGAAATAAATATCCATAATACTAGTTGTGTTTTGACTTGTGAATCTTTACTCCTTGCTTTTATTATATTGAACACAATGGGGATGACTCACCTAAAGTCTTCCTTCTTGTTACAAATGCACTGTGTTTTCTTGCTAGATGCATTGTGATTCTGTACACTGACTTCTGAACTGAACTTTTTCTTGCTGTAAATATTACAGGAATATTTCGGTCAGTCACAATTAGCTTAGTGCAGCGAGATTTAAGAAACACTGTCTTAACAATATTGAAGACTTGTGACTTACCAACAACTTATGTGGATAATATCGAACCGCCCCCAGCTAAGCCAAGATTTGAAGGATTGGATATGAAGGAAGTGAAGTTTGATGAAAATGATCCAGTGTATGGAAGTGTTATTCTCAAACAGAAGATAAAGAAATTTAAAGATGCTGAGAAGTTAACGTAAGTTGCAGTGTTTATTTTAATGTATTGCAATGTGTGCATTCCTCTCAGGAGCTTTCCGATTTGGTTTTGTTGTGATACTAACTTACATACCGGCACATGATAGAAATATAGTGAAACCCTGCATTTATATTGTCTTGCTGTTGCATTGTATCTGTTACTCACCAAAAGTAATGGAAAAACAGAATTTTTTGCTATATTCACTTCCTGTGAACACTGAATGTATATTTTGGTATATAATTGGCCCTGGTGAGTCATTTGCAAGAAATTGATGTGATGCATGCAGTGATCTTTGTTGTGGTTTACCAGTAAATGATTTCACACATCTGTGGTACCATAATCTGTACCAGAGTTAGGGGAATAAGTCCTCTGATTTGTTGTCCTTCATGTTTCTTCTGAGCTATTGTGCGTTGCGCCCTGGCATTGTTTCCATTATTATTCTCCAATCTGGCTGTTCTGTTCACACAAACCTTTGCTGGCAGCTAATGCTTGTGGTTGGTTGCAAGGCAGAAGGGACTGTAGGTGAACCCCTGAGCATCGTCATGCCTACCATCAGTGGTCTCGGTATAACAATTGCAGTAACTGTGATGCACCCTCTTGCTGTGAGATATGTGAAAACTTTGTAATTTGTTGTTTCAGGGTTAACATTTGATACAGACATAACTGAGTTTGAATCTTAGCTGTGCCCATCATGAATGTCAACTTATTGTACACATTTTCACTGTTTTATTCCCTTGAGGTACAGAGGGATTAAGTTTCTTTACTCTTTCCAGTGCTTTGACTTTCAAGTTCGTGAGAGAATTGCAGAATTTCTTACTTTTTTTTTATAGAAGCAACTTATTTGTTCAAATACAGTTCTGAAAGATCTGCAGTACCCTTGCCATCGGACAGGACTGTGATATTGTTTCACTGTTCTGATGTATGACCTGTTGTATGTCTTCCAAATCATGTGGACCCCCCTCCCCAAGATTGTGTCAATTTGTGGACACTAGGTGAATAATTACAAACCAGCGACATACCTGAATTTTGGAAAACTTAATATTATGTCAGTGTCACAATTCATTACAAACAGTATGATGAGAATGAGAAAAAATTGGGCCAGGAGAGTTTGGTTGGTATAGCAACTCGCTTCAGGCTGGCTGGTGTGGGGATCGAATCCAGGTGGTGGTGAGATTTTCCACACCTGCCCATGGTGGCTGTGGGGCCTACGCAGCTTCTTGTGTAATGGGTACCAGGTCTCTTTCCGAGGGGTAAAGCGGCCAAGGCGTGGCGTTGACCACCCCCCATCTAGTCCCAAGATTAAAGAAAGAGTAGAGGTATACCTCCACATCTCTTCTTGGTCTTTATGGCCTGTTAAAGGGTGAACTTTGTAATGAGAATGAAACAGAGTAAGAAAAGCATAACATTTTTTCCTTCTGGCTTACAATAGGAAGACAATAACAATCTCATAGACCCCCCCCTCCAATCCAGGCATCATTGCCCTTTTGGATTTGCAGACCACACTTTGAGAACCACTGCTATAGTCCCATCTTCTAGTTGTTCTTCCAGCTCCGTCTTTATCTTCATGTGCCATGCTTCTCAAGAGATGTTCCTAAATAGTGTCTGTACGCATTACTTGTCTCCCTCATAGTTACAAATGTGGCACATTGGAGGCATCTGTATTTCACTGCCCGTACAACACCAGGTGACCAGCATAAACCTTGCAGTTCACTGTATAGTTATATCATATACCTGCTCACTTAATAATTCTTAGTGCAAATATTTTTCTGAGCGTTTTGTGTCAGAAAAGTTGTTGTGTGTGAAGAGTGCTGTACCCTGGAATGTAATGCCATGCATTTTGGCAGAAATATACCAACATTTCAGACATCTCTGCTGCCTTCATCATCATATGAATCTACCATGATTGAGGAGGTACCGTGTTCCCCTGACATCACACCACAGATGACAGTATGCAGACACCATCATGAGTACCTCAAAACATGTTGCACCCGTACTAAAAAATTAGCAAAGTTATTGTTTTGTTTATCCTGTTTTTCGATGTTTGGAATGTAGGTTTGATAAAGACAGTATTGAAACTTCAGAAGTACAAGCATTGTGCTCCACTTTTAGTAATGATTCCCGTTATTATCTGCTAATGTTGTAATCAAGTGCTTAAATTTTGAAACTGTTGTATAAAGGACTCATTACATATATTATGATTTCATGCTTGGTCCTAGTTTCATGTCCTGTTGGTGTGATTTTTTTTTTCTATATTTACTTCTAGAACAGTTTTTTGCACTGCTTTGGCAAAATAATGTGTTACTGAGGATTATTATTTGTGGTGTTTGTATTCTTTTCTAACAGAAATTATATATATATATATATACACACACATATTCTCCTCTTCCTTCTCCTCCTCCTTCATCTTACTCTCAGGTTGGGTGCCACAGGCCTTGTGTGATGTGTGGTAGTTTCAGAATGGAAGCTGAGTTTAACTTTATGTATTTGTTAAAGCAACAACCTAATTTAGGCCATTCAGTTCCAGCCTACAACAGTAGTCATGTGTTTTAATTATAACATTTTTTGGGATAAAATTTGAATGCGTATAGATGAAACATTTGGGGTTTTAGTACATCTTCAGTTTGAAAAAGCACCCTTTCTCCTATGAATGTGCTAGCTGCCTCATGCACGTACTTTATGACTGACGTAACGAGTTTGTGGATTATCAGAATTTAATCCAAATAGTTTACGGCACTTCTGCTGTCTCAAAGTCCACAGTACTTCTTGTGCTAATCCTGTGAAGCAGCATTTTATGAAACCAGTAAAGTTTTGTTGAGTACAGATGTGGAAATTTATGGTTTCCAACATAGGGTTTCACTATAGTTTATTCATCTCATGTAAAATATTATAAACTGTAGCCCTTTGAAGTTCTACCCAAATGAACAGTAGCTGTCTGTAACAGGCCCAAGTCACTGTCACCTTTTTACTTGACAGGAACGGAGCTGGTTTGTTGGAGTGCTGAATAATGGACATGGTCTAGAAATCCAGTGATACCAAGTAACTGGTATTTTGTATTTGTTACGAATTTGATGGTTTGGCTGTAACCAGTCTTATTCTGATAGGTGTATCTGTCTGTATTATCCACTGTACTTCACAGGTGGCGGTATGTTTGACAAGATATATCCGGTTTCATGTCTCTTGTGCCATAGGGCCTGGCTGGAGAGCAATGTGAGTGAGGCTCTGAAGAAACTTGCTGCTTGCCAGCCAGTGCGAGAGGAAGTAGTACGGTTGCAGAAAGTTTTGTGTGATGCATTGGGTATCGAGAGTGTAGTTTGGGACTGCGGTTGGAATGTAACACATTTCCGTGGATGTTTACTAAGTTTCCAAGCCTTGGCTTTTCATCATCCTGACCTTATGCATACATTACAAGGTAACTGATGTTTAATATGACTCCAAGCCTGTGATTGTATAAATTTGAAAATCAGTAACATGTGGAAAATGTAATTCAGAAGTTTTGTGTCAGATGGTCATTGGGATTTGGTGGAACATGCTGCCTCCATTTCCAGGGTACTGTGAGGATAAGGGCAGTGGATTGCTTCAAAACATTGACACCTGTCTGTCAAATCACATGACTTCGTGACCAAGAAGGCTATAAACCTTCAAATTCACCATTGTGAGAACCTCAAAGTACATTAGTACATTAGTAAAATAAAATTGAATTAAATATGTACTCTGTCTGACACAACTTTATGTTTATTTTATTATTATTCCACTATTGGCTACCAGTTTTGGCCTCAAAAGGCCGTCATCAGGCCAGTATTTACAAAAAACGTAAAATGCTGGTGCATATAGTACAAGAACGTTAATTTTACGGGATCCCATTTACAGTTATTATCAGCATTTGGGAGTGCTATCTGTAGTAAGTTGTGTTTAGATTTTATATTGTGATCACTATGGATGTATTTCCAAAATTTTTCTTGATTGAAAACCTTAAAATCTAAAATTACTAATAATTTCAAAATATTCCATATGATGTGTATAAGATGTGGTGTGAAGGTTGCAAGTACATTTAAAATATATGTTTTATATATATATAAAACATATATTGTCACATTGGAAAAATTAGTAAATATAATAAAATTAGTATTTGAGTCTTGACTTTTATCTTCAGCTGCTACGCACTTAGTTGGAATTTTTATATATTCTTAGTGAGATGAGTGCTGGATGTTTGTATGTTGCTGTGCCCATGGTTGCAGTTATTGTTGCTATATATTCTTTGTTAGTTGAGAGCTGTTTATTATATGCTGCGTTGTGTTATGTTATGACACTGGTGATGTATTGACTTCAGTATAAAGTGAAGTTTATTGGAAATGATCGTCACAAGAATTTCCCATAATATTGTGTCAGCTCAGCTCTTTGTTGCGTGCTTGCAGCCAGTGCATGTGTTTGTGTCACTAGTGTCATAACATAACTCGACGTAGCATATAATAAACAGCTCTCAACTAACAAAGAATATATAGAAACAATACCTGCAACCTTGGGCACAGCGGCATACAAACATCCAGCACTCATCTCACTAAGAATATATAAAAATGCCAACTAAGTGCGTAGCAGCTGAAGATAAAAGTCGAGACCTAAATACTAATTTTATTATATTTACTAATTTTATCAATGTGACAGTATATGCTTTATATATATATATATATATATATATATATATATATATATATATATATATATATATATATAAAACATATATTTTAAATGTACTTGCAACCTTCACAGCGCATCTTATACACATCATGTGGAATATTTTGAAATTATTAATAATTTTAGATTTTAAGGTTTTCAATCAAGAAAAATTTTGGAAATACATCCATAGTGATCACAATATAAAATCTAAACACAACTTACTACAGATAGCACTTCCAAATGCTGGTAATAATTGTAAATGGGATCCCATAAAATTAACGTTGTTGTACTATATGCACCAGCATTCTACGTTTTTTGTAAATATTGGCCTGATGATGGCTTTTTGAGGCCAAAACTGGTAGCCAATAGTAGAATAATAATGAAATAAACATACAGTTGTGTCAGACAGAGTATATATTTAATTTAATTTTGTAATCAAGTATGTTAGCTCACTGAGGCCTGCACTCCAGTGAGCTTGATGTGTCGAGTCTAAAACATGGATGATAAATTCTTATATGTTTTTACTCAAATTGTGGAGAAGTGCTGCTGACATTTATAACATTTTTATTTAGAGCACAGGTTTTTATCTGGGTCAAGCCATTTTGGGGTGGAGGATAAAATCTTAATAGCTGGTGAAATATGTGACTGTCTGACAATTTCAGGTATTAGTCAACCCATTGAAAAGTTTCTGAAATCTGCAGAAATGATTGTTGGTTGACTGTAGCTAAGAACTGATGAGGATGGTTTGATTTTGGCCAGAGCTCTGAACATGAAGAAAGTCTATACCAAAATGGTACCAAATGTTACCAGAATATCTAATTTGATACAAAAAGTCAGGAAAGAAATTTTCTGAGATCTCTTGTCAGGACTGTGTTGGAAGAACTGAGTGTTTCGATGAGGCCTCTGCATTCCAGTACATTCCAAAAGTGAAGTGCCAAGATATCTGGTGGAAGAGTTCCGTTTCTGAAACGTGGATATCACAATCAGAGATCCAGCCCACGCTGTTCTACCGTTTTGATGTGAAAAGGAATTGCCCATCAAGAACTTGTCTGTCCGAAACAACAGATTGTTTTAAGCAACCAAGCATTCTACCATCATGTTTTGGAACTCTTGCAAGTGTTCTTTGAAATAAATCAAATCTTTGATTTTGCAGGTGGATTTACGTCTTTAAAGATCGCCTATCCACATAGCACTTCTGGTAAAGGACTCCTGGCCAAACACTGCTTAGTTTTTAATGTTCTGAACTTAAAAATTTGTAATTGAAAGGGAATCATTTGGAAAGAATCACAGCTGTGCTTTCAGAGATGGCAGAGACATGAGTGCATGTTTAGACAGAAGGCTAGTACTTTGAGGGTGGCCATACTCATGAAATTTCTCGGTAAAATCTGTATTTCTTTTACGTAGTCAGTATTGTTATTTGCACTGCTGATTTAACTCTAGTGTACAGTGTCATGATCCATATGCAGGTTGCTGTGGGTTCACTGACCAGTGAGATGCAGGGATTGTAGCAGTGAATCTTCTGTATTATGTACCTATGAGTATGTGGTGAGGTGCTTATAATTCTGAAAACTTGTATCACCCATTGATGTTATGACATAGCTGAGATGTGGTTTGGTAATCTTGAAAACACCAATACAGATTCCCACATCACAGTTCATTTGTACCCTGGAAGTGTGAATTTTGTGGAAATTAATTTGGTGAGTCATACTTCACCAAAGGGTGTAAATGAATTTGTACACATATTTTCCATATTGACCATTGTGGGTGAAGTTTGGTATGGGAGATCTTTATGCAGTGCTGTTGAACATTTGTGAGTTTTGTGAAAATTGGTGCAGTGAAATTGATACTTTATCTAAGGCTGTACATATTTTCTTCATTTTCCATTGGATTTGTAAAAAAAAATTGTGCAAGAAATAACCACAAAAATTTATTGAGTGGTTGTTAGTTTTTTGAAGATTGGTGCACTGAGAGCATAATTGAATTTCTGTCCATACTTTGTACTGTAATTGTGCATTGATTTGTGCAAAAATTGGTATAAGAGATTTGCACATAACACTGTGTAGGATTTGTGAGTTTTGTGGAAATTGACAAGGGAAGGCTATACTTTTCTTTTTGATATCAGTGAAATTACATTTATTTATGTACCATGAAACTCTGTGACATTTTGGAAGTAAAGAATGCTCTGGTAAAGTCTGTGTACTATTTGAAGGAGTAAGCTATTTTCAGTCATAAAGTGGGCTAATGAATGCTGTAATACAATCTGGTGGATCGGATTTGCCAGTGAGTGTAATTTGTTTCAGTCTGAGTGACTGCTCTGAAACAGTTGACCAGACTACTGGCCTTTTTCATCAGGTTCAACATGAATTGGGTATGTAGTGTCCGTGAGTGACTGAAGTACCACAGGAAGTACCTGTCAGTGACTGTAGTACCACAGGATGTGTCTGTGAGTGACTGTAGTATCACAGGAAGTACCTGTCAGGGACTGTAGTACCACAGGATGTGTCTGTGAGTGACTGTAGTATCACAGGAAGTGTCTGTGAGTGACTGTAGTATAACGGGAAGTGTCTGTGAGTGGCTAGTATCACAGGAAGTGTCTGTGAGTGACTGGAGTACCACAAGGAGTGTCTGCAAGTGACTGTAGTACCACAGGAAGTGTCTGTGAGTGACTGTAGTATCACAAGGAGTGTCTGCAAGTGACTGTAGTACCACAGGAAGTGTCTGTGAGTGACTGTAGTATCACGGGAAGTGTCTGCAAGTGACTGTAGTATCACAGGAAGTGTCTGTGAGTGACTGTAGTATCACAGGAAGTGTCTGTGAGTGACTAGTATCACAGGAAGTGTCTGTGAGTGACTGTAGTAGTACCACAAGGAGTGTCTGCGAGTGACTGTAGTGCCACAGGGAGTGTCTGTGAGTGACTGCAGTACCACAAGGAGTGTCTGCAAGTGACTGTAGTACCACAGGAAGTGTCTGCAAGTGACTGTAGTGCCACAGGGAGTGTCTGCAAGTGACTGTAGTACCACAAGGATTGTCTGTGAGTGACTGTAGTACCACAGGTAGTGTCTAGCTGACTGTAATACCACAAAGAATGTCTGCAAATGACTGCAGTACTACATGGAGTGTCTTTTATTGACTCAAATACCATAGGATGTGTCTGTGACTGACTGGTACCACATGAAATCAGGAAGAGGAAGCTGTTCTGAATCTGAAGGTCAAAGAATTGAAGAAGTAATTTTCTTTTATTCCATGTCCAGCTTTGCCTACAGTAGCTGTTCACCACCCATTGTTCTCTGCCTGCACACTTCTTATGTCTGTTTTACTCTTGTACATACATATATATAATCAATGCCTTTACAGCATTTCTGTGCTCATCACACAAGTAAGATATGCTGCTGGGTTGTGTATATTTGCCAGTATGTGTGTATTGTGTTTATTGCTGTATAAAATTGTGTGGTGCATTTTGTTTGTAAATTACAGTTTCAGAGTCTAAGTATGAGTGTAGTCTGTCCAGAATTTATAACTTATTCAGGTGAGAGATTTTTGACAAAGTTCTGTTTTTAACATTTCCCTGTTCACATTTCAATGGGCTTGATGTTCATGAAAGGATAAAACACATCTGTGATTGAGTTTCTTGAATCCCTTGTATCAGTTGATGTCATTAGTTGAAGTGGAATGTAAGGGGGTCAAAATAATTTTGTTTATTTATTTATTTATTATTATTTTTTTTATTTAACCCCACAGTTGAGTAGCCACACATTTTATGTTTATGTTTCATAGTAAGTTTAAATATGTACTGATATAAATCTTGTGTATACCTTATGTCTCTTTCAGGTCGGAAATTAATTTTTGCTAATGACACAGGAGTTAGTTTGGATGGTCATGTGATGCTAAATATTGGTGAAGTGAGGCACAATTGGCTTGATGTAAGTCTGTAATGTTAGTGCTCAAGTGACGTGCAGTGTGCTTGATGTATATCAGTAATGCTAGTGATGCATTGAGGCTCGGCAGGCTTCATGTATGTATGCTTAATGCTACATAGCATGCACCAACCAAGATGATTTTAACATTTCAGCTTATCGTAGCAGCCCTTGTTCAGATGGTGTTCATTTACGTTGTCATCATGTAGTGTCCCATAAGTGGTTACTTATATTTTGCTGGAATAAACTGCATCATTTTTTTTAGATGACCATGAACATAGTATCAGTCTTGGTGTCAGACTGCAAGATTGTGCGTTCACAGGACCCAGAAGGCCACAGTCGTAATATTAATTGTGTGTAAAATGATGGCGTTAGATTTCTTGGACTTTGTTTATGTACACTGCCATTACTTGGGTAGTTCCTATGTTGTTGTATGATATTGTATGAGCTGGAGAAGCCAGTTTCATTCGTGTGCCGTTTACTGTCATCCATTATTCATTCACTGTGGGTATATCTTTACATAACCTGCCACTAAGGCATATTTACGTTGCCACAGCAGGAGACTCTTAGTTTGAACCGCAGTGACATGTTTGCAGGAGACAGTTTGAATTACAGCGACCTGTTTTTAGGAATACTTTGTTACTTTTCCAACTTGATACACTTTTTTATTTTCCTTATATATTTACAATTTTCTTCTTACAATTTTCTCTACATGTTTCGGACCGGCTGGTCCATCATCAGGAGCATCAAATTACACGTGCAGCCTCTGGCACCTTTCCCTCGTTCGTTGTTATCTCGTGCGTGGCCGTTGGTGCTAACTAAGTTAGTTACAATTTTCTCTACATGTTTCGGACCGGCTGATCCATCATCAGGAGCATCAAATTACACGTGCAGCCTCTGGCACCTTTCCCTCGTTCGTTGTTATCTCGTGCGTGGCCGTTGGTGCTAACTAAGTTAGTTACAATTTTCTCTACATGTTTCGGACCGGCTGGTCCATCATCAGGAGAATCAAATTACACGTGCAGCCTCTGGTCCCTTTCCCTCGTTTGTTGCTATCTCGTGCGTGGCCGTTGGTGCTAACTAAGTGACTGTTTTTAGGAGACGCTTATTTTGAACCACAGTGATCTGTTTTCAGGTGACCCTTAGTTTGATCTGCAGTGACCTGTTTGCAGGAGACAGTTTGAACTGCATTGACCTGTTTGCAGGAGACAGTTTGAGCTGCATTGACCTGTTTGCAGGAGACAGTTTGAACTGCATTGACCTGTTTGCAGGAGACAGTTTGAACTGCATTGACCTGTTTGCAGGAGACAGTTTGAACTGCATTGACCTGTTTGCAGGAGAAAGTTTGAACTGCATTGACCTGTTTGCAGGAGACAGTTTGAACTGCATTGACCTGTTTGCAGGAGACAGTTTGAACTGCATTGACCTGTTTTCAGGAAACACTTAATTTGAACCGTAATAACAACACCAGTTATTCGGTCATAGTTTTATTGTAGTTAAGTTTGTTCCTTCAAAATGACCAAATTCTAAGTTCCTATCTGTGTGTTCAGATCCCATCCTGAATACCAGCCACCCTCATGGATTTTTGTGGTTTTCCTGAGTCCATCTGGAAGAGTTCTGGGGTATTAGCACAAGTTGTGCCATGGTCACTTCCATATTCATTCCATTTATTTTCCCAGGTGCTCTGTTCTTTGCCTTGTAGTCCAATCCACTGGTAGCATCATTAACGAAGCAGCGTGTCTACAGAATGAATGCTTGGACAGTGCTCTGAAGTAGCCTTTGGCCAGTTCTTTTCATGCTCTTTCCATTTCACTGTATGGGTAGGTGGGAGCATGTGTTCATGCATGTTGCATGTGTGTGTGAATGCACATCTGCGAGTGTGGGTTCCATTGTCACATTTGGAAATGTTATGGGCTATTTTCTGTAACTCCTTTCATTAGCCCTCCCATTTTCTGTCTGTCTCTTCCTCTGTCTCCTCTCAAGAATCAAGTTACTGAACATGCTCTGTGAAAAGGAACATTTTCATGATGCAGAACTCACTTGTCCAGGTAGAGACTTGATGGTTAATTACTAAAGAAGTGAAGTTGTTCCTTTGCATGCCATACAGGCATGTGGGGGAGTGGTGGTCTAGCGTCATTCATTCTTAACCTTGGCACTCAGTGGATTGGAGTGATCAGCTTTATGCTCCAGCCGCTTCATCCCCAACAAAAGAGTTTCCAGTACGCACTGAACAAGAGGCTGGTTGGCCTCATAGCCAGTCTGGATGATGTGTAGAAGATTAAAACCTGTTGCCCCTAAGCTGAGTTCGCCAGTTTTGCCTGAAAATTTTTCAGAATTTGCATATAGACTCCTCAGCTGGCTTGTGTGGAATAACAGAAGCTTAACAGATACTATATTTGATACTGAAGAAGTGGATAGGCATGGTTTTGGCTCTGATGTTAACATTTACAGTTTTCTGGGTTTGGCGACATAGCATCTTTCTTTTCTTTTCTTTTCTCTCTCTCTCTCTCTCTCTCTCTCTCTCTCTCTCTTTTGCCATGGAAGCACGAAGTCTGTAACTCCAGTTAGTCACCATTTTTTTTAAGGGTTTGGAATTTCTTCAATGGCCTTGCTGAAAGTTCTGATCATATTTCTGTCCAGTTTCGTTTGTTGTGTGCAAACACAGTACTAATAAAGCACTTACTGCAACCACAGAGAACACTGCTGACTTATGTAGGCACATAAACCAACATTCTGCCTCTCACCATTGTTGTCACTTGCTGCACACAACATCAGCCTGATTGTTTGCCATATTTACTAGAATATAAGATGATAATTTTTTTCTAATTTATCATCTGAATATGTGGGATTACTTTATCTATGCACACAGAATTAAAACATGTTCTTTGTAGGTATTTTCCTGAAAAATGAAGGCTGTGATTAAGGTGTTATCTGATGTGCAGGGCTGCCTCATATTTGGGTAAATACTGCAATTGTTACACCACATATTGCAGTACATCTCAAATCTTGCAGTTAATTCACTTATTTGCTTAATCTCTGCCCAAAATATTTTTAAATGCTTTTATTTGTTTCAGTTAATAAAAAACGTTCATAAGCAAGATGAAGCACTTCTCCGAATTCCAGCATTTGAAAGAGCCGTGTCAAGAGTTTTACGTGATATTAAAGTGGTTCGCAGGTATGTGTACTAAGTAATGAACAGTGGTAAGCAGGACACCTGCTTAAGTTAAGCAGGCATCAACTAAAAATGGTAGTTGCGATCCTCACAGGACATGCACCTGTAAGAGGGCACCTGTATACTATGGGCCTGTTTGATGGGGATCCAACCTGCACATTCTGCAGGAAAGAGACTGAAACAGTGCAGCATATTATCTGCTGCTGCGAGGCGTTGGCTTGTCAGCGTTATAAAGACTTTGGGAACCCGCTTGTCGAACCAAAAGACATAAGTGAAGCCTCAGTAAGGGACCTGTGCCTCTTTATAAGGGGCACAGGGTTATTGAATGTGTACTGATTGGAATATTTAGGGTTGTACAATAAGCCTAAGGCTGAGGTGCATCCAGGGCATAAGCTGACGGGCCCTAAAGAAGAAGAAGAATGAACAGTGGTAAGCAGGACACCCTGCTCCCAGTAGATGGACTTATTATTGTCTTCCATTAACCCCTACCAGCTATGTATGTATGTATGTGCATATATGGGCTCCTTTTCCTTGGAGCCTGAGGACATTCAAAGCATAAACCTGGGGGCCATCTGGAGCTTTAGTAAAGCTTCGGGGCTTCCTTGATCTGACACGGGGCACAAAGGGCCGGCTTTAAAGGCCTAGGTGCATCAGGGCTGTGAGGTCCCGAACCCTTGTATACTCATACTCATGTATGTATGTATGTATGTATGTATGTATGTATGTATGTGCTTGGTGCCATGGGCATTTTGTCACTTGCTGTCACAGTTCGGTTAACCTGGCTGTCAGTGCCTGTAATAATGGGGGGTTTAAAGCTTCTGTTCTTAGATGATAAATCTTATATCTTACTGCTGACAGACTAGGCAGTAAGGTAAAGGTAAAGGTAAAGTAATCCCTGTACAGGCCAAGACAGGCCCTGAGGGTTCCGTGGAAGTTGAGGCTCCCAGATTTCAAGACAGTTGGCACGTGAAGGTCGTAAGGTCAGCCCTATGCACTGGCTGCCTTTACCCCCCAAGAAATATTCCTGGTACTCATTTTTGTGGGGCACGCGGTGGCGCAGTTGGTTGAGGCACTGCGCTGCAAGCCAGAAGGTCACAGGTTCGATTCCCGATGGTGTCATTGGATTTTTTCATTGACATAATCCTTCCGGCCACACTGTGGCCCTGGGGTTGACTTAGCCTCTAACAGAAATGAGTACCAGGAATGTTCCCTGGGGGTAAATGCGGCTGGTGCGTATGGCTGACAACCTTACCTCCTTCATGTGCCGATTGTCTAGAAATCTGGGAGCCTCAACCTCCTGGAACCCTCAGGGCCTGTTCAGGCCTGTAATGGGATTGCTTTACCTTTACCTTTACTCATTTTTGTTAGAGGCTGAGTCTACCCCAGGGCCATAGTGTGGCCTGAAAGATTAAGTCAATAAAAAATTCCAATGACAGCATCGGGAATCAAACCGCGACCTTCTGGCTTGTAGTGCAGTGCGTCAACTGACTGTGCCACTGACAGACTAGGCAGTATGCTGCTTAAATAGGTTGTATCAGATACAGTGGTATCTTGCGTTATACTCACCAGTTACTAAAGTCAAACCTACATTAAGACATATTGACATACATTTTATTCCAATGAATTCCACAATAACATCACTATTCATTTATGTTAGGTCACATTGTATCCTCCTACCTGTTTTGGCTCTTCTTATTTGGATGTAGGAACATATGAACCCCAACTGTGCATAATAGATGATTAATATAACAGTTGGTTAAAACGTAAATAAGCCAAAATCGGGTTAGAAGTATGGGTTAAAGTATACAGTTCATTTTAACCCTTTAAAGCCCGAATTAAATCCCATCTACTATTTGCTGGCATTATTAGCTCACCATTTTCTCCACGTTAGCAGGATAGGGGTTAAATCATTAACCTTTAGGCGACTAATGTCATATATATATATATATATATATGGAGCACCCATTCTTG